>Ga0099850_1000081_pt1 | contig 36599 bp, 40 predicted proteins | sample CB_VirMetaG_5_FD_79182 | JGI IMG/M metagenome (GOLD analysis project Ga0099850, IMG submission 79182) | Freshwater to marine saline gradient viral communities from Chesapeake Bay - CB_1508_1D Viral MetaG | ecosystem: Environmental > Aquatic > Marine > Coastal | place: USA: Chesapeake Bay... | reverse complement strand
GGGGCCGACCTGATTGCCGGACTGTGTGACTGCGGCGCTGGCGGCATCCATGAGGAGGATTGCTGGCTCGCCGCTTTGCTCTCCGCCGCGCTGGACGAGGAGGACGAGGGATGAGCAAGAGCAGCTTCGACAAAACGGCACGGCTTCTCGCGTCTGATTTCGGCGTAAAAGGAGGACGGAGAGGACAAATGAACTGCCACATCCTCTGCTTGCCGTGGCCCCCGACCCTGAACCACTACTACACCGTGGCCCGGAACAGGAAGATCCTGGACCGGGCCGGGCGGGACTACAAGGAGGCTTGCCGCATGGCCCTGATCGGATGGGAGACGCCGGAGGAGCCCCTCGACGGGGACCTCCAGATCACCATGACCTTCCACCCGCCGGAGTTCATCAAGTCAGCCGTCCGCAAGCAGCGGTGGGGCAAACGCAAGTGGGACCTCTCCAACAGGATCAAGCCGGTCGAGGACGCACTCGTCGAGAACCGCATCCTGCGTGACGACTGCGCCATCCACCATCTCTACCTCCACAAAGGCTGCCCCAAGGGCTCGGGGTGCGTGGAAATCAGGATCGTCGGCTAGACCAGGGCCGGGACGGCGTACCCCAGGCGCTCCCAGTCCTCAGGCCACAGTTCTCGCAGGAGCTCCACGGTCTCGGTGTCGTAGTAGGACCGGTAGTCGTCGTGCTCTGAGGTGTTCTTCCTCGGAAGGCGGGGGGGGTTCAGCATCCCCAGGTTCTTCCTGGCGTAGTGCATCCACTCGTCCTGTAGCCTCTCGAAGCGAAGGACGTTGTGGACCCTCTGCTCCCCATTCAGCGACAGGTAGTCCCACATCGGCCTGAACAACGGGTAGTCCTTGGCGGCCCCGCCAGCGATCCATCGGACGAACTCCTTGAAGCTGCCGCACTGGATGGCCGCATGTCTCAGCCGAAGACTGGCCGGACTGACCCCGTTCTTCTTCGGCTCACGCATCGAAGCGGTGTAGAAACTCACCGCCCGGTCCATGGGGTGGCGCACGACGGCGAACGGCTCGTGCTTGCGGAGGTACTTGATCGCCTCTGCGTAGCTGCCGTGCATGTGGCCGCAGTGAAGGCGCAGCTGCCAGCCAGACCGATCCTCTCCGTCCTTCGGGACCACGCCCTGCTTGCCGAGCATCTTCGCCAGCACAGCCGACACGCTCGACCCGCCGGTCTTCGGGATGTGGATGAAAGCCTTGTTGTTCTTGAGGATGATGACCATCAGTGTCCTATTGCCGCCGCATCCTGGCCCCCATCCTTGACCGGACGCGCTCGAACTCGGCCAGATACAGGCCAAGTTCAGGGTCGCCGTACTTCCTGAGACCGAAGTCGTTCTTGCCGTAGATCTCAGCGGGTGACCCACAAACCTTCGCTCCAGGACGGATGTCGTGGATCACCACCGACCCCATGCCAACCATGGCGTAAGCCCCGACCGTCACAAACTGGTGCGTCATCGACCCGATCCCGAGGTTCGCACGGAACATGATCGTGGAGTGACCACCAAGAACAACCTTCGGCGCCATGGTGACCTCGCCGTCTACCCGGCAGTCGTGGGCCACATGGCAGCCGTCCATGATGTAGCAGTTCTCTCCAATGCTTGTCGGTCGGCCTCCGCTGAGGCTCCGCTGGATCACGACTTTCTCGCGCAAGACCGTCCCCGCGCCGATGTGGATGGGGGCGTCTGATGTGCCTTCCCCGTAAGACTCGGCCCGGCATCCGATGACGCACCCAGGGTAGATCTTCACGCCATCCTCGATGAGAAGCGGACCTTCCAAGTAGACGTGAGCGCCAACCTCGGCCCGTCCCAGGAACTCCACGTCGCCGGTTATGACGGCGGTGGGGTGAACCTTCACCTCCAGTTCTCTTGCACCCATTTCCTGTAGTTGACCTCTCGAGGTTTCGGGAAACCGTGAAAGTACACAACACGCGTCCTTTCTCCGAGCTCGCCGCCGACAAGGTCCACCTTGTAGCTGGCAATCTGGCCCGGAGTTGCGTCACTCCACCAGGCGTCCGGTGTGATGTTCTGTCTCAGCCACACCATCTCAGAGAAGTGTCCCCCGATGTACCGATACCGGGGATCCTCCAGATCTTTCGTTCTTCGGCTTGACCACTTGTCCCAAAGTTCCTCAGAGGCCTTGCCGCTGAGACTGATGATGGCGTTGCACAACTCGGGCTTGTGGTACGGGTCGTACGGGGCAACAACATCAGCTGTCTGAGACTCGACCTCAGCCAAGTTCCCGACAATGATCGTGTCCAGCCCAAGGACGACCGCCCGGTCACCAACCAGGTCGGGACGGTACAACTCCATCAGACACGCCCAGCCACGCTCTTCGTTCTGGAACTCTGCCGTGACGACAGGCTCGTCGAACTCCGCGTCGGGGTAGTCCGTGACAACGACCAACTCGACTTCTTCGTCGGTGTTCCGACTCAGTCCGCGGTAGAGCCTGTCGACATCCAGCCCGGAGTATCCCGACGAGTACCTCGGGAGGTTCCCCGCTGGCCGAAAGAGGCCGCAGATGTACCTCACGGGCCTACCACCACACGTGGGGCTCAGGCGACCTAAGGGGTGTCTCTTTCCTCACCACTAGAGCCTACCAGAGCGCGGCTCTTGCGGCTACCCGTCCAGAAGTGCCACAGCTGGAAGATCACGCTGGCGCCGATGACCACGGCTGCCCAGAAGAGGACGTCGCCGAGCCACTCGCGGAACGTGAGGAAGGCAGACTCGCCTGCCTCGAGTTCGTCCTTGAGCTTCTGGAGGCGAGCCGGGAGGGGCTCCGTCGAGTCCGCGTCCTCGAGCTTGGCGACGACATCGCGCCGCGCTTCCCGGATGTGCTCCTCCGTCCCGTCAGGGACCATGAGTTCCGCTGCCGCCGTCGCCGCCAGGGCTACCACACCCGCCGCCGGGTTGATCAGGTAGACGATGGCTGCCGGGGCGACGATCACCGTGGCCGAGTGCGTCGTGTCCAGCACTTCGGCTGCCGAGCAGCCTCCCAGGGTCAGGAGCAGGCTCGCCAGAGCGCCACGCACAGCGTCACCAGGAGAGTGAGGACCTTCTTCTTGTGGTTGAAGGCGAAGTCGATGAGCTTACGAGCCGTTTGCGGCATGGACCCAGGTGTCGATGAGGCTGATGATGGCGTTGATCAGGATGGGGAGCAGGGCCAGCAGGATGATCTTCTGCTGGACCTTGAGCGTCGTGACCTGCTGGAGCAAGCCCTCTGTGCCATTTCCGTAGAGCTTCTTCTTCATGTCTGCCACCTCGCGTTCAACTGTTCTGAAGCGGTAGTCGCAACCATCTCGCATGTCGTGGTCGTTTCCACGGTCAAACCCATTGGACATCTGATCTTCCTCTACTGGAACATTTCACTGGGGAGGCCTGCGTTCGAGGTCGTGCCTGAAGGCGCTGCCCTCCCGCTGCGCTTGCGGTAGTCTTCGCGCAAGCCGTCGAGCATCTTGATGAAGCTGCCTGTGCTCGCCATGAGCATCTCAATGGCCACGAAGTCAGGCGCTTCACCGAATCGACCGAGTTGTCGAGCGGCCTTGTCGTAGGCTGCCCCCGACACGATCTCCCCAATCATCTTGGTCGTTTCTCCGAACTGACCGTAGAGGAGTTCTTGGTGGAGTCCGCGGTTGTCGTAGTGGTTGCCGAAGCCGCTCCACTTCCCGATGGCCAGGCCAGGATGACCCTCAGCGGACATGCTCATGGGGTCGTAGATCGTCTTGGCCCAGATCTGGGCTCCCGAGATCGCGGCGAAAAACCGACCAGCGCCGGTGAACTCACCGCGGATCACGCCGTTCTTCGACTTCTCGACGTTGAAGAACCAGCTCCTGGTGTCGCCGAACATGTCGTACAGGTTCCTGGCCATCATGTCCGGCATCTGGAAGGGCCGCCCTTGGGCGATCATCTCCTGGAAAATCGGGGGAGCCTGGCGCCCAAGCTGCTCCACCGAGAGACCCCACCGCTGCGATGCCAGGTTCGCCTTCCCCTGGAGCAGGGCGGCGAGGGCTCCGGCGCTGTTGATCACCGCGCCGGTCCACTCGACGGAGGCCGTGAACTCGTCCGTCATGAACCAAGTCTTGTTCGGAGCCCACTCCGGGTCGACCACCGAGTTGAAGTCGTTCTGCCACTCGGGGCGCATCTGCCGCGCCTCGGGCATGTCGCTGCCCAGCATCCGCAGGAACTTGGGCCAGATGGTCTGCTTCCACGGGGCGTCCATGAACCGCGCCCACTGAGCGATGGTGTTCTGCTTCGTGAAGTTGTAGAACGCCGCCGGAATGTAGGGCAGAGCGCCGAGCTCCTTGACCGTGAGGTTGCTGTAGTCCCGCCAGACCCGGACCATGGCGTCCACTGCATCGTCCGCCGACATGCCCGACTTCAGGTACATGTAGGCCGTGAAGTAACGGAAGTGGTTCTCAAGGGCCTCGGCGGCCTGGGGGCCGATGGGGAAGAGGACCTCGGTCAAAGTGGGCATCCGGCCCCCGGTGTGGGTCAACTCGTCCAGCCCGAGGAACTCTCTCCACTTGATGTAGGGAAGCCTCACCCCGCCCTTGCGCTGCGACTCGAGGGCAGGGGAGAAGATCCGTCGCAGCAAACGCCGCTTCACCTTCTCGTCTCCGGTGGCCGCTGCCGTCCGGGCCTGTCCCACGACATCCGCATGAGCCGCGAAGGTCGTGATGCCGCGGCGCTGCATGGCGGCCATGAACGCCTCGACACGCACCGGGCCGGTCGCCGTCATGATGACACCGGTGCCGCTCTCCACGAGCCGCCTCAGTTCAGCGACTGCTCCGGGGCTGTGGAAGGAGAGCAGGCCGATGGAGAGCAGGCCCTTGATCCCGTCGAACAGCGAGTTGCGCCGACCGAACTCCATCGAAGGCCTGGACCCCGTGGCCATGCTCTTCCACGTCCTGTTCGTGTAGCGGTACAAGCGGTCCAGAAAACCCAGCATGGCGCTCACCCGGACAGCGTCGGCGGATGAGAGCATCTGCTCGTTGAGCAGAGCCTTGATAGCCATGGCCTGCTCGACCGGGACATAGGTGTTCCTCAGCCGTTCAGCGTAGGGGCTGCTGCTGTCACGCCAGAAGCGGACGACCAGGTCGTCCTCAGCGGCGCTACCGCCCCTCTTGGCGATGGCCGCTGCCGCATCGCTGACGGTCACCCCGCCACCCGTCCGCACGACGGCTGTGTCTGAACCGGCTTGGACGAGGGCCTTGACGGTGGCGGCGTCGAGACCGCTCATCTCGGCTGCCCTGGCGATGTCCTCCGCCGAACTGGCCGAGGAGACGCCGAGCTTGGCGATGGCCGCGTCGACGAAACCGACGTCCAGCTTGTCCAAGACCTCCCGGATCTGTTCCTCGCCGAGGATGAAGCGCCCCTCCTCCGGGGTTGCGCGGAAGCCGGAGTTGGTGTCGATGACGTCGTCGAACCACTGCCTCGCCCGAGCCTCGAGGCGCTCGGAGAACACCTTCAGGTCGGCGTAGGCCACCTCCCTCATGTTGCTCGTGCCGAAGGCCTCGTAGAGCAGAGCCCGCTGGTCCGACTCCTCGATCCCCAGGCGGTAGAAGTTGTGCTCGATCTCGCGCACCATCTCCGGGGAGTGCTTGCCCAGCCGCCGCGGCTGTCGGCCCCGCGTCCCAGCACCGAGCTCCCGGCGCAGGCGAGCCCGGTCGACCGTCTTTCCCTGGCGCTCCAGAACCCTGGCCAATCTCTCCTCCTGGAGCCGGAGGTGGCGATGACGCGCAGCCATCTCGTGGTACTTGGACGCCAACTGCCTTCTGGCTTCGGCGACCGCAGGGGTCGAGAGGAGGTCGGCAAGCTCTTCACGCAGCCGCTTGGCTTCCTCGGTGGCCAGGACGAGGCGTTCGGCGGATCGTTCGGCATCTCGCCCGGTCATCGCCTTGCGCTTCGCAGAAGCGCCCACAGCGCTTCCACGGGCCTGCTTCTTTTTCTTCAGGTTCCGTAGAGCTTCCTCCGCCTCTCTCGCCTTCTTGGTGCCACGGCGAGCGGCGGCTGCTGCGGACTTTTCCCCACGCGTCGACTCCTCGAGCAACTGGCGCCGGAGAGCCACGTGGTTGGCGTTCTCGACGTACTGCGCTTGCCAGTAGAGCCAATCGCCCATGTCGCCGAAGCCGTGCCGCCCGGCCACCGCTTGAGCGGCTTCTCGGTGTCGAGCGATGCGGTGCCAGAACGAACCTCCGTCGTCCCGGAGGGCGCGGAGGAAGTCGTCGGCCCTGGTCTGGAACTCGAACTGCGCCCGGCTCATGGCCCTCTGGCGCATCCACTTGTCGACCGTCTTGGGCAGATCGTCGAGCTTGCGGTTGGCCGCGAAGGCGTCAGCAGCCCAGGTCTCCATCTCCTTGTCCAGGGCAGCGCGGACCTCCTCCAGCTCGTCGGCCATCTGCTTGGCCATCTTCTTCTTCCACGGTCGACCGCCGACAGCGAACCAGTCGAGTTCGTAGATCTTCCGCCGCCAGAACTGGACGATCTCGGCCTTGGCCTCTTCAGCCGACATCTGCCCGGCCTTGACCGCGGCGCGGATGGACTTCAGCTGTTCCCGGTACTGCAGGCGCAGCTTGGCCACGTCGACCTTGAACGCCTTGAGGTGCTTCTCGTAGTACGGCCTGACCATCTTCCGCCGCACCCGGTCCCAGTTGCGGCTGATGTCCCTCCGCTTGCGGAGGATCGAGGCCATCGCATCACGGCTCTCCTTGAGTTCTGCCGTGGCCCGCCTGGCCTCGGAGGCGTAGTGCGCGGCGTTGTCCCCGGCGTCCTTGGCCCGTCGCCGACCGGCGTTCACCGCCTCGTCCATGTCGGTGAACTCGCCCTTCTTTCGCAGCACCTCTCCGGCCTCGTCAACGGCCAGGTGCGCCTTCATGTCCGCCTCAAGGCCTCGGCGGCGGATGTACTTTTCGTGCTTCCTCAGCTGGCGGAGGTTTTCCTTCGCCCTCTTGGCCTGCCTGCGGAGGGCTTCGCGGGTCTGCGGATGCAGGATCTTGTCCAGCGCGTTCTTCGACCTGGAGGAGGCCAGACTCAGGAAGTCCTCCGACTCCAGCATGGCGTCAAGCATGCGCCCCTCGTCGACCATGTCGCCGGGCTTGATGCCGACCTTCCGGGCCAGGTTGTAGAGCGCCTTGCGGTCTCGGTTGGCGCGAAGGTTGATCCGCGTCCGCTTGTGGTTCTCGACAAGGTTGCGGTACTGCCTCTCCTGTTCGACCAGCTTGTCGATCCGGCCCAGTCTGGCCAGATGGCCGTCCAGGGACTCCTCGAGCAGCATGGTCGCCGCCTGCTTGCCCTGGATGCCGGGAACGCCGAGCCGGGAAGCCACGCCTTCAATGAAGTCCTGGCGGATGGAGGTCTCGAAGAACTCCTGCAGCCTGGCATGGAACAGCATGGCCGCGTCTTCGATGGGCTCCCAGCCCAGGTCGATGGCTTCTGCTACGGTGCGCGGACCCCACCGGGCATGCTGCGCGGTCGACGCTCTGGGCGATCCGGCGGCAGGCCTGCCCGTGTCGACCACGCCGAAGAGTTCCTCGACCGTAGAGCCCTTTCCCGCCTCCCTGGCCTGGGCGTTCAGATAGCGGTGGGCCATGTAGTCGTCTGCCGGTCCTGAGCCATGCAGGAACTGGCCGCGGCGGTCCAAGTACCCCGCCATCTCGCCCTGGATCTTGTGGATCTCCTGGAGGTTGGGCTGCAGGCGCTCGGCGGCGGCCCGCAAGGTGGTCTCGTCGTAGACCGGGCGCCCCGCCCGCTGCAAAGCCGGGTTGACCTGATCCAGAACGTAGCGCACCTGGCTGTCGAGATCGAGGCCGCCCTCGGCGAGGTGCGTCAGGAGGACCCGGTCGGACTCGCTCAGAGGAACCAGCTTCCCAGCCTCGTCCTTGACCGTCAGCGCCTTCCCGACCAGCGCGTCCACGGTCTGGGTCGCCGAGGCCTGGGCTCGCTGGTACATGAACTTGTGCATGTCACGGATCTCGTGGGTCAGTCTCACGCGCTGCCCGGTTTCCGTGATCACGACGCTGTTGCTGAAGACGGAGCCGATCCGTTCGGCGGCGGCCCGAGCCTTCCCGTAGACGTAGCCCGTGGCTTGCGCCGCCCCCTCCAGCATCTTGCCGACGACGGCATGCATGTCGGATCCACGCGCCATGGCCATCTGCAGGAAGGTCTCGCCAGCCGTGGCGAGGCGCTGCAGGTGTGCGTCGTTCAGGAGCGGCACGAGACCACCCTTGAGGTAGAGGCCTCGGGTGTGGGTCAGTTCCCTCTGCAGCGCAGCGGCGGTTATCTCGTCCAGAGGCCCGATCCCCATCTTGACCGGGGCGGCCTCGAGCAGCGCCTTGGCGTGGGGGGCGTAGACCTGCTCGATGAACTTCCTCGCCTCCTTGCGGAGGGCCGCCTGGCCACCCGACCGCGCCGCAGCGCCAAGGGCGTCATCCAGGCCCGTGACCCCGGCCTTGTTCAGCATCAGCACCAGGTCGTCCAGCGCCGTCTCGCTCTTCATCAGGGCAGCGGCGATGTCCCGTGCGTTCGCCGGGTTCCGCATGACGAGGTTGATCGTCTGCTGCGCCAGCATCTCCGCCCCGCCGCCGCCGGAGAGCAAGGCGCTTCCGCTCGGCACACCGTCAATCGGGGCCAGGATCTTCACCAGGGCATCCCGGAGGGCCACGCCCCGCCCGTTCAGGCGGTGCCTGCGACCGGCCTCGTCGTACCAGTAGGCGCGGCGGGGAGCCCGCCTGTTGAAGATCGCAGGAGCCGTGGCGGCTTCCGCGGCCTCGTCCGCGACACGAGCCACGCCCTTGACGCCGTACTCCAGCGTGTCAGGCAGCGTCCTCGTGCCAGCGGTGGCGACGATGTCGGCGAAATCCTCGACGACGGCTCCGGCTCGCACCCCTTTTGCCGAGAACCCAACAATGTTGATCGGGTCGAGCGCCACATCGAGCACGAATCCGGCGATGTTGGCCGCCCAGCGGGTTGCCCGGTCGTCCTTGCCAGGGCGCAGGCCCGTCGTGAACTTGTTCGTGAACCAGTCCAGGACGTAGGTGCCGTCAGGGTCCTTCAGGCAGTTCCACCCGTTGACGAAGACGTCGTCAAGCAGAGAACTGCCTTCCATGCGATCCCTGGCGTGGGAGAAGTCAATGATGGCAACGCCTCGGCCATACTCGACATCACGCCGCTCCTCGCCAGGAGAGCGGGGGCCTCCCTTGCCAAGGGTCCAGAGCGCGTTGTTCGCCACGTAGTCGCCACGCAGGCGCCCCACGTCGTTGGCCATGAGCAGTGCGGGGTCCTGCTCCCGCACAGCCCCGGCCTCGACCAGTTTCTCCTCGTACAGGGCCGCGTCAATCGGGTCGGTGAAGAAGGAGCCGTCCGAGAACAGGAAGCCAACCACGTTCGGCTTCTCCGTGACCGTGTCCAGCATCCCACCCACGAAGCGTCCGGGAGCCCCGATGACGGTGATCAGAGTCGTGATCGGGTGCGCCCCGCCATCCTCCGGGATCTCGCCTCGGGAGAGTTGCTCCAGGCCCTCGGCCAACTTCTCGATGTCAGCTTCGCCACCCATCTGCTGGGAGTAGCGGACCAGGCCACCCGCAAGGTTAGCGTACGCCACCCGTGCGCTCATCTCGTCGATGGGAATCAGCGAAGACTCAACCTCGACGTTTCGCTCAACGATCTTGTCGAGAGTGCGGATCAGGGGGGCGTACTGCGTTTCACCTTCCGCTCCCTCATCGAACTCAACGTCAAACTGGTCGGCCAGCCTGCGGACGCGTTCGACGAAAAGACTAGGGACATTCGCCAGCTTGAGCTTTCCCTCAAACTCCGCGCCAGCCATCTCGGGGGTAATGCCCGCTCCAGCTGCCGCTCTTCCACCGATACCGGACAGAGAACCCCACCTCTGCCGCTCCCGCGCAGCGTCCTCAGCCATCCCCACGAGTCCGGCCCGGAACGACCGGATGTCGTACATGTCGGCCATCCCGGCGGAGCCCTGGGCGATCATGCCCAAGGCCATGGCGTCCGCACGAGCCTGGCGGATCTCGCCGACCATAAGGAGGCCCATGGTGTCGCCTCCGTACCTCATGTAGTACTCTGCTACGTCCAGGCCCTCCGCCGTCCCCATGAGGTCCCGGGCTTTTCTGGTGTCCTCTGCCGTCTGCCAGAGTTTGCTCAGGTCGTGCATCGGTGACGCACTGACCTGGAACACCTGGAAGGCCTGGTTGTATTCGCCAACCAAGGCGACCTTCTCCGGCGCCGCGTCCTCCTGCCCAGTTGCCCGGAAGAGCATGCTCCGCTGCTCTTCGGTGCCAGTCGTCAAGATGTCGATTGCCGTGGTGAGGAACTTCCTGTCCTTCTCCGTTTTCCACTTCCCCGTGGCGAGTTCGGCCTGAATGAACCGATTCTTGAAGTCCTGGTTGAGCGCGGCCCTGGCCTGCGAGCGAAGGCGCAGAGATTCTTCCGGCGCGGTGTCGCGCTTCCCACCTAACAACCACCCACCAACCCCGCCCCACGTTGGCGCACCCGCAGCCGTCTGGAGTTGTCCCTCGGGGACTACCGCATCAGGGGCCAGGCCCTCCAGCGCAGCAAGAAAGCGGCCTTCATCAGCCTGACGGTAGATCTGGCCCTGGTAGACGACCTCATGGCCGTCCTGGAGGGCTGCCGATCCATAGGCCGCCCAATCAACCTCGCGCCCCTGGCTCTTGAGGGCGTCGATGTCCAGGCGCTTCGCGGGTCCAGGATCCTGGACCTGCGGAGCAGTGAAGACACGAGGGACATCAACCACCCTCTCCTCCCTCGCCGCCGGAACCCTGTTTCATCATCTCGCTCAGGACTTCGTAGTCGACGTCGCCGCCCTTGTCGCCGCCCTTGTCGCCGCCTGCGGGCGGCGTAGCAGTGGGAACGGTGGAGGAGGTGGGAGGGGCGAGTTCCGAGGCATTCTCGATAAGGGAGCGGTAGAACGCCTGAGGAGAAAGCGGGTTTTTCTCCGGGTCGTAGGTCCGCATACCACGCGCAACACCGTTCCAGGCGTTGTACATCTTCTCCGCGATCTCGCTGTTGGCCTTGATCTTCTCCCACGGAAGATGCTGCAGGATCTGCTCGCCAATGTGCGACTTGGCCATCTCCTCGGTCAGGCCCGTCTGCGCTTGCTGCCAGAACTCGAGGTTCCCCTGGATGAATCTCTCGTTGCTGTCGATCCACGTCTGCTGGTCTTTCGCGGCTTGCCTGTACTGCCCGGCCACCGCAGCGGCGGCGGTCCGCTCTTGAACCGCGACCTTGCGGAACTCGAGATTGAGGAAGTCGTCGGCGTGCTCGAGTTGCTTCTCCGCCGAGCCGACCTGGGCCTCGAGGAGTTGGCGCTGCAGGTCGGCAAGCGCATTCACATCCGTGAGCTGCTGGATCTGCTCGCGCGCCATTCGGCGCCCCAGCTGCGCGTCCTTCATGAGAGACTCGTGCGCCTCCTGGCTCCGGGCATCATCCCTTCGGGCGAGTCGCATGCTCTGCTCTGCCTGAGGCTTTTCCACCTCCTCGAATCTTTTCTCTTGCAGGGCCGTGCCGCGCTCCTGGATGCCCAGGCTGCGGTCGCCCTGCAGGACTTGTTGGCGCAGGATGCCAAGTCGTCCCTTGATCTCCTCTTCGCTCATGTCCAGCTGGCGCATCTCGACTTCCTTCTTCCACAGGAACTCCTCGACCTTCATCTTCCGATCCAGGCCAGCCTGTTCAGCCTTCCACTTGCGGTCGGTCTCGGCCTCCTTCTTCTGCTCGTAGATCCCGAACGCCTGGACAAGCGCCTTGCCGAGCATGTCGCCTCGCTGCAGCGCCATGTTCCGCATCGCGTTCTGCTGCTCAATCGCCGCCAGCCTGGCCTGCATGGCCATGCCGGGGTAGTTCGCCATCGACTGCGCGACTCGTTCGAAAGCCATTGCCTATCTTCCCAAGGTCTGCGTGTACTGGCCCAGGCCCAGGCCCAGGCTCGCCCCGGCGAGACCTCCGCCGGGGATGAATCCGCCGATGGCCGCGCCGAGCAGCGGAAGGATCTGCTCGAACAGCCCCGGCTGGTTGGCGTCGATGATCTGCTGCATCTCGGCGATCATCATGTCGCTGAACTGCCGGTCCAGGTTCCCCTGGGCGTACGTGTCAACGATGCCCGGCGAGGAGTACGAGGGCGCGGTCGCCGACATCCCCAAGCCAGCAAGGCCCGTCGCATCCCCCACCGGAGCACCCCCGCGCAAGAGGTTGCCCAGGTTCTGCGGCCCCATCATCTGCATGTCCATGAAGTCGGCCACCAGCTGGCGGGTGTAGAGGTCTTCGGCCAAGCTCTGCGCGTAGTGGCCCGTCAGCGAGCTCCCTGCTCGGGCAGGCTGGAAGGCGTCTTCGGGAGAGACCTTCCGGTACTTCACTTTGCCGAGTTGACGCATCAGATCTGGAGGCTCATCTGAGCCAGTTGCTGCCTCAGTTGCTCGGGGATCAGGGACGACTGCAGCAGGAAGTCGTAACCCGTCTGCGGAAGTTGGGTCCGGCCCAGGACCGAGCCAATGTTCATGGTGTTCGGACCCTGGACGCCGAGGTAGCGCCCGAGGCTCGTGCGAGCGAGGTACGGGTTCTGCGCCAAGGCCTGGTTCTGGGCCATCAGGGAACCCTCCTGAGCCCGCAGGCCAGCCTCTGCCTGCAGGCGAGCCTGCATGTCCTGCCACCCAGCGAGTCGCCCGGCCACGTCGATCTGGGGCATTCCGGGGACTGCGGTGACGGCAGCCTCGTTCGGGAAGGCAGCGTCCCACCAGAGAGACGGGTCGTTCGCCCAGGCTTGGCGGGTCTCGAGCAGCTTGGGCGACGAGGCGGCCAGGGTCTGTGCGTCGACGCCGTAGTTCTTCTGCGCCCAGGCGTTGAGGTCGTCGAGCGTCCCCAGGTTCTGGAGGTCGTCCATCGTGAACCTCAGGCTGCTCGGGTCGTACATCGTCCAACTTCCCTTCTGAGCCTGCCCGACGTCGCTGATGTTGCGGAGCCAGTTCTCCAGAGGACTCAGTTGCCCGTTGCCGGTGATCCGCCTCCACCAGTCGCGACCCTCCTCCCCCTGGTTCCAGAACAACTCCTTCATCGACGTCGGCTTCTGGGCGACGACCGACCCGAGGTTCAGGCTCTTGAGCAGACCGAAGGGGTCCGTGATGCGACCGCTTTCGTCGAAGAGATCGTCCCAGGCCTTGATGCCGTAGTTCTTGCTTCCTCGCTGGATCTGCTCCAGCGGGTCGATCATGACGTTCGCCCAGTCCCCCTGGCGCTTGTAGCCCCATCCCGAGGCCGGAGCCAGGAGGTAGTCGAGCATGTCCTGGGGCGGCTTCGGGGGGCCGCCGCCGAAGGGCTGGTGCTGGAAGGAGGTCGCCATCAGAGAGTGCTCCCGACGATGGTGGAGCCGACAGCCGGGTCAAGCCCAGTAGCCAAGCGTTGGAATGGAAGCGGTTGGTTGCCCGATTGTCGGCCCACCGAAGCCGCAGAGTCGTACGACAGCGGCTTGTCGTAGGCCCCCATCTGGAAGGCGCGGACCATCGACGTCAGGTCGCGGAACACGCCCTCGTAAGGGGTTCCTGACCCGAGTCGTCCGCCGCCCGCCATGAAGGGGCGCCCCAGAAGGATGTCGGTGTAGTTCATCTACTCGAACCTCTCTCCGTTGATGTCCACGCCCATGCTCATCGGCTGGCCGGTGAAGTCGCGGCTGCCCGTGCCGCCCGAGCTCACCCGCTTGATGGCCGCGAAGAAGATCTTGTCGCCGCGGACGGGGAAGTACGCCGACGCAGAGATCACGTCGGCCCCCGTGTAGCCGCTGTAGGTGTCCAACTGGCCCAGCGTCACGTAGTCGGTAAGCGTCCCGTACCTCACTTCGATCCTAGTGTACTTGGCAGCACTGGCGGATCCATTCTCGTTTACGCCCCACAGACACCAGATCCTTGAAGTGAAGGGGATGTAGGGCGGGATGAAGTAGGGGGCGCACCCGATCAGGAGGATCCGCTCGCTCCCTGCCGCGGGATTGAGGGGGATCGAGGGCATGGACAGCACGTTGTGCTGCATCGGCCCCCAGGGGACCTTCCTGGTCGGCTCCGGCCCCTCCCGGTAGTTCTGCTCCCAGGCACGGTCGATCTGCTCCTCCGGCTGCCGGAAGGCCGACAGCGGGCTCTCACTGATGAGGCCCTTCTGGAGGCGCAGGAGGTCGCCGTGCTTCTCGTCCATCAGTCCTCCTCCTTGGCGGCCACGCTGGCAGACATGCCGCGGAACGCGAAGGGAGCTTCGGCCCCATCAGCGTTGATCTCGACGGCCAGGTTGTAGGCCGAGGCGTCCATCAGGCCAGCCTGGGACCGGCCCTTGGACGCCGTCCGCAGGTGGGGCGACGGAACTCCAGACGCGTCGAAGTAGTCGACATCGACGAACTCGCGGTAGATCTTGACGCGGGGGCTGCTCGAGATCCTCTCAGGACGGGTGTCCACGTTGAGGAACTTGAGGGTCTTGATCTTTCCGGGGAGACCGAGGTTGCTGTACTTCCCGCGCCATCGGGCCTGGATCCGCCCGATCTCGAAGTAGCTCGTGCTGTCCGGCGTGACATCCCACGGCTCGTCCAGGTAGAGTTCCTTCCCCGCGCTGCCGGAGATGCGCCGCACCTGGCCAGCGCCAGTGCCGCTGACGATCCAGACGTAGACTCCGGCGAGGTCCATTAGGTCCAGCCCAGGCGAACCATCCAGAGGCTGCCGTCGACGATGGTCACGTTGCCGTCAGATCCTGCGATCTTCTGGATGGTCAGATCCAGGTTCTGGCTCGCCGCCGTGACATCGAGGATGCCGATGGCGCAGCAGCTTCCCACATCGGATCCAGTCCCGAGCTTGCGGCGGCACACGGCCATGTTGATGTTCGTGCCGTTGTAGCGAGGCACGAAGGCGTAGGTCGTGCTGTTCTGGCCCGTGAACGAGACCTGGTAGCCGACCAAGTAGTAGCCGGTCCTCGTCGGCGTCAGGATGTCGTTCGTGTGGTCCTCGGTGACGTCCTCGCTGTTGCCGCTGTTCTGCGCGAACTGCGTGATCTTGGTCTGTCCGCCAGCAGCGGTGATGCTCTGGGTCGCCGAGCCGCTTGCCACGTAGATCCCACCGAAGGCCGGTGCGTGGTTGAGCAGGTTCTTCAGCGTACACTTCTTGTCCGTGACGCCGCCGTCGGCGATGTAGAGCTCGTCGGCATCGGTGAATGCCGTGCCGATGTCGGTCAGGCTAGGAACGTCGGAATCAGCCATCAGGTTTGCACTCTCAGGATGCTGTCGCCCGTGGTCAGGAGCAGGTTGTCGCCCGTGATCAGGAGCAGGTCGTCTCGGTTGGTGGTCGTGCCTTCGGGCAGAACCGGATCATCAGCGCGGTCGTAGAAGTCGCCGACCTCTGCGGTCAGGGAGTACTTCGTCGCGCTGGACACCTGGCCGCGGATCGTCCCCGTGAAGCCGGGCCGACCGGCTCCGTCGATGTAGCCGTAGTCCCACTTCCAGACGTGTCCGTTGGTGTCGCTGAAGCACAGGATGTTGTTGCCCGCATCGTCCGCGGTCCAGAACCACCGGGCCAACTCGTTCTTCAGGCGGTAGATGTCCCACGACCCGAAGAAGTAGTTGTAGACCAGGATCATGTCGCATCCCTCGCGACCGTTCTTGGTCCTCACGGCCAGCATGTACTGGTTCTTCGGCCAGTAGTGGATGCCCTGCGCGTCGATGGCCATCTGGGTGCCAGCGTCACGAGCGATGTAGTCGTCGTCCTGCGGGTCCCCGAACATCCCGCCCAGGGCGTCGGAGATCACCTCCGGCTCGCTGCCGGGTCGGTAGCGGACGACACCTTCACCGGAAAGCCAGAAGGCGATCCCGCGCACCTCAGCGCCCGACCCAGGCGCGATGCACCCGTAGCTCCGGCTGATGACGTCAGCGAAGTTGGCGTCCGGCGCTGCGCTGTTCCACGCCACGCCGTAGGTGTAGTCCTTCGTGCAGGCCACCAAGACCTGGCCAGCAGGCTGGAGAAGGGTCACCTCTCCTCCCTCGCCGCCGTCGAGGCTGATCCAGTTGGAGCTCGAGAACGTCATGGGCTGGTTCTCGTCGCTGTACCAGATCTTGCCCGGCTCCGGGTAGATCTTGTAGCTCTGGTTCGTTGCCGACGTCCCGCGGTATGGCAGGGACAGGTAGATCTTCGGGTTGGTGGTCGTGGTCCCGTCGTCGCCCGGATAGATGTACTGCTCGATCAGGTACGAGTCCGGGTCGTTGTCGACCTGGAACAGCATGCCCTCCACGGCCCGGTTCCACAGCGTCGGGGGAGTACTGTCCGTGTGGTCGATGCCGCCGCTCGGCGTCTCGCCGACAACCAGGTGGCTGTCCTTGGTCACGTCGACGGCGCCCTCGACGACCGTCTTTCCGCCAGCCATCCACAGCCGATTGCGGAACTCCACCGCGAGGCCTCCCTGGGGAGCGGCCAGCCGCAACGGTTCGATGGGGTATCCGGCTTCGGAGATGCCAGGAAGAGCGTTGTCGGCGATCCCGTCAGAGTAGTTCCACGCCCCAGCAGACGGCTTGTCCAGGCTCGTTAGGTAGTAGAACGGGACGCCCTCACCCTCGAACAGGGCTTCAATCTGGCTGGTACTCTCGAACCCGAACGACCTCCAGATCCGCACCCCCTTGATTCGTCCGTTGTCGGTCGACGGCGCGGACTCGCTGTTAGGGAGTTCCGTGTTCGTGAAGTTGATCGTGAGCGTGTTGTGTCCCGTGGAGACCTGCTCGTAGAAGATGCCGGACGCCCCGTAGATGCCCCACGGGAACGCGCTCTCCTCGCCAACCTCGTCGTCGTACCAGCAGTAGGCGTAGGCGTAGTACTTATCGGCGACAAGCCCCCCGCCGCTCACGGCGCTGCTGGTCATGCCGGGCAGGTCCGTTCCGGTGGGCAGGGTGTAGTACGGCATCGGCAGCGACAGCTCGCTCGTCACGTTGCTGCTCGGGTCATACTTCATCGGGACGTTCCAGCCGTTGGTGAAGACCGTGAACCGCCCCACTCTCGTGGCCTGGACATCCCCGGACCAGCGCCGCAGGACGAAGTCGTCGAGGTAGACTGCGCTGGCGACACCAGCGACGTTCTTGATGTAGAGCTGGATCGAGTAGGAGTCCGTGACCGACTCCGTTGCGCTCACCAGTGGCCGGATCTTGGGCAGCTGGATCTCGGTCCACGACTGCTGGTCCGGCACCGCCAGATGGTAGAAGTTCTCCGGCTCAGAACCCGCGGTCGCCGAGGTGTCCACGGCGACCCACTTGGTGTCGTACCAGTCGTAGATGTAGACCGCGGTGCCATCGGCGTCCTCGAGTTGGAGGCGGAAGCTGATGACCCCAGCGACGGACCCAGGGTTCAGGACGAACCCGGTCAGGAGGTAGTCCTCGGTCTTGCTCAACCATCGGCCAAGGAAGGTCGTTCCGGGGGTCTCCGCGACATTGATGCTCTGATGCGCGATCTCGTTCAGCGCGAGTTCAAGCGACTGCGAGCCCGTGTTTTTGTAGGTCGTGTTCGCAGATCCGGTCGTCGTCCACTTGGTGAGCGACTCGAAGCCGCCCTCCTTGAGGACGTTGTAGTAGGGCCACTCGTAGTCGTACGCCATTACCCGAAGAAGGCGAACGAGCCTTCAAGGCCTTCGATGGCCAGCACCGAAGTGTCGGACCCGTTGCTGATGATGTCGCCGTACATGGCCCACAGACCCGTACTGTCCTGCCCCCACGGGAGCTGGAGATACCCTTGCCCGCCGCTTTCGAACGGGTACTGCTCGTCGTTCGACCACTCGAAGAAGGCCTCGAGGTCGGGCGTGGTCTGCGGGGCGAGGTTGATAGTGGCGAGGGTCGTTCCCTCCCAGAAGCGCAGGCGCCAACGCTGCTTCCCCTCGACGCCGAGGTCCTCCAGACCGAACTCGACGACGTGGGTCGTCTGCATCTCGGTCGAGAACGGGTTGAAGTTCTTCCCGCCCAGGATCTTGGCGCGACCGATGCCGCCCTCGACGTACTCCCCAGCGATGGGGATGTAGCCGGTCTTCGTCTGGGAGGCGAAGGGCTTGAGGGTGAACATCAGGTGGCCCCAGTCGGTGGTTTCGTCCACCGTGGCCTTGACCTCCAGGATCGCCCCTGTCCTTGACGCGTACTCTCCGCGGTCCTTCAGGAAGGCGTTGGCCCCCTTCAGCTGGCGCGACCTGGCCACGCCGTTCGTGATCAGCTGGTTGCAGACCCCGTGCGCGAAGCGCAGGATCGTCCTCTCGGTCGGGTTCCCGCTGCCGTCGTCCTGGTAGAAGGAAGACAGATCCAGCTCCATCCTCGAGACGTAGAACAGGGACGGCATCCAGTAGGCCTTCTCGGCCATCCCGGTCACCGCCGGAGACTGGTTCGGGTTCTGGATCGCAGCCTGGTTGCTGAGGATCTCCCACTTGGTACCCATGGTCCCGACACCACCGGTTCCGCTGATACCCTCGAGCCACTCCTTCTGCCCGCTCGCACCAGCGCCGAGGGTGGCGCTGTCCGACCTCTTGAAGTCGTCGATGGGCCATCCGATGTGCTCCAGGTTCGTGCCGTAGACCGGGGTCGCCGGAAGCGTGTCGAAGACCTGGATGCCCCTAGCGTCCACGAGGCTGTGGTACCTCAGGTCCTTCTGCCTGAGGTACGTCCCGTGGACCGGGCCGATGCGGCGGTAGTCGAAGGCGCGGACGAACCCGCGGCGCTTCTCGACCTCGGTCCCGGTCGAGACGGCGAAGTTCGTGCTCCTCCGGTAGGTGCCGTAGAGCAGGTCGCCCGTGGAACCGGCAATCTCGTCTACCCCCCTCCAGTAGGGCGGGTCGGGCTGCTGGGGCGGATGGATGCTCATCGCCTGTTGATCCCGAACTTGGCGAACGCCACCTCGTTGTAGAACCCGAGGCGAGCCCCCTGCATGCCGCTGCGCGGGATGAAGTTGTTCGACTCAGCCATGCTGCGGCGTAGCTGCTGCCGGATGGTCTTCTTTGCGTCCAGCCACTCCTGCTTGGCATGCCAGCGGTCGCGGCGGCTGCCGTCGCGGCTGATGTAGTAGACGAGGGCGCCCCACTCCAGAGCCCATACGAACTGCTGGGGAATGTCCGGGACATCGTTGTCGTTGACCATGAACCGGGGGCGCCGCCACCTCTGGATCGTGTAGGAGCGGTTCCCGTCCGGGATGCTGTAGGCCCGGAGCGTCGGCCCCCCGCCGGGACCGATGCCCTCGCGCCGGAAGAAGCTCGGGGTCGCCGTGGTCTCGTTGCCGGTGACCTGCCTGAACAGCCGCTCCGAATGGATTCCGTAGGGCGTCTGCGAGGTGTTGTCCCAGATCACGTCGGCGATGTCGAGCGTGTCCGGCGGGAGCTCGTAGCTGCTCTGGTTCGCCTTCCACGTCCAGGTGTGGAGGTCTTCCCAGAAGTACTGCTTGCCCAGGTAGGTGGCCAGTTCCTGCAGAGCGTTGTTGACGAACTGCCGGAAGCGGCTCCGGTCGACCTGGTTGGCCGAGTCGCGCACAGCCATGGTCATGACGGAGTCGATCAGATCTCCCGCCGTCCGGTTGCCCAGGTTCTCCTCGACCCCGTCCTGCCTGAACAGGCTCTGGATCGAGATGTAGTTGAGCGCAACGTTGGTGGCGACGTCGCCCTCGTTGAAGATGAACCCGAACTGGCCCTCTCGGCGCCACTGTGGCAGGCCGTAGTCCTGGTAGGAGAGAGTCGGGGAGGCCTCGTCGTTGAGGTCGACCTCGATCTGGACGTAGTCGTCGGTGTTCCAGATCCGCGCCCGCAGCACCTGAGCAATCCCCAGAGGGCTGTCGCTGCTGTCCAGGTTCAGCTGGCTGGCCGTCAGGGTCAGCGTGGCGACGTCAGTCTCGGTGTCGTCCTCCTTGCGGATGATCAGGGTGTAGACGTCCGAGGCCATCTTCAGGCCAACGGAATAGCTCTGCGAGACTGTGGCCGCAGCAGAGGGGGTCCCACGCAGGACGATGAACCCGCTGGCCGACCCTCCGGCTACAGTGTCGTCGTCGATGGACATCGAGGCCTGGACCTCGTAGTCCGGCCCAATGGTCTCCGGCACGTTGCGGAGGATCTTGCCGACCGTCGCCGCGGAACTGCCCTGCCGGGCAAGCTCCTGGCTGATCCTCATGTCGCCGACTGCGGTCCAGTTGTTCCCGACGCTCGTTGCGTCGTTGCGGTCGAACGCGTCTTCCCAGTGGAGGTTGGTCTCTCGGTTGCTCATGATCCCAGGAAGTCCTTGTGCTTCGCCACGTTCTCCTTCTTCGACCAGTACGAGGCTGGCTTGGAGTAGAACAGTTCGGTCGGGATCGAGCCGCGGTACCTGACACCGTCCGCCTTCGGGGCAGCGGCGGCCAGTTCGCGCCTCTTCCGGGAGTGCTCGGCCATCCGACGATCACACTCTGTCCCGGACATCCCGTGCGCGTGATCCGGGTTGCGGTACCGCTTCCCTTCCTCCACGTGGTTGGGGTCTCCCGCGCAGAAGACGGTCGGGAGAGTGCGAAAGGCGCGATCCGCCAGGGCTCCGCACTCGCAGAGGGCGGGCTCGCGGAAGTCCTGCACCCCACGGAGTTCTTCGAACTCGCGACTGCAGGACTTGCACGTGTACTCGTAGATGGGCATTTGTGGGTGTGGGGCCACCGCTTTGTAGCGGCAGCCCCACGATGCGGTAAGAGTGACGGACTGCCGCTAGTTGACCGCGGTCAGCTTCCAGCCGGTGTTCATGCCGGTCAGGCTGCAGGTGGCCTCCACCTCGACCAGGCCGTGGTTGGACGGGCCGGTCTTGGCGAGGTCGATGGTCTCGAAGTCCCGCAGGACGTTGAGTTCGAAGAACTCGGGGTCGACGCCCACCAGGACCTCGGACGGAGCCGAGCGAGCCAGGTGGATGTAGAGGAACCCGAAGTCCGTCTCCACGACGTCGACCACCAGGTCGACCATCTTGCCCGGCCCGTCGATCTCGCGGCGGTAGACCGTCGAGCTTGCGGTGGTCGGGCTGAAGAGGGCGCTCAGGACGCGCTTCGCGGTGCCGTTGCAGAAGCCGTGGGTGTAGCCGTTCGGCATGCCCCCGACGTTCCACACGGTGTTGAGGAGCCCGGTGATGTCACCGATGACCATCGTGGCGGTTGCCGCGGCGGTGTGGCCCAGGGCATCGGCGGAGGCCGCCGTGGAACCCGACACCAGGTAGCTTCCGGGGTTGGTGATGAGGTCGACCAGACCGCCCATCTTCCGCTTGTTCGCCGCCGCGCCCGTGTTCGGGCCGAGAGAGTCCACGTCGATGGTGCTGTTCATCACCGTGTGCTCGAGAGCACGGACGAGCTTGCGGGAGGCCTTCACCTCCTGGTGAGCGTACTCGTCCTCGATGCCGAACTTCTTCACCGCCCGCTCGGTGTGCGAGACGGAGAAGTCGTAGCCGATGATGTGCGTGCGGTTGAAGTACGCCGGTCGGGCAGCGGTGGCTGCCGGGTCGGCGTCTTGACCTTCGCCTCGAGTCGGGACAGCGCCCATCGAGGCGGGCCAGGCCCCCGAGTAGTCGAGACGCCACTCGCGGGTGATGGCCATGGGGTTGGCGCCACGCTTCATGGTGGCGAGCATCGGCGCCTGCATGGGCGCCAGGTCGACGATGTTGTCGAGGACAGACTCCGCCGTGTCGAAGGCGTCCGTCCCGCTGTAGCGGATGTTGGTGTTGCCAGTGATGGCCATGGTTTCAGGTTCACGAACTGGCTCTCAGCCGTCGCCTGATGGACGCGGCCTTCGAGAGCATGGAGTCGGCGAGATCCTGGCGGCCTGACTTGGCGTACTCCTGCGCCTGCCTGTAGAGCTCCTGGACCTGCTCCATCGGAGTCGCTGCCGTGGGCTGGGCCGCGGGAACTCGTTCCGCACGACCACTGCCAGGCACCGACACCGCCGGGGGCGACGGCTCCGGCGGACGAACCGCCGAACCAGCACGGGCGAAGAACTCGTCTGCCATCCCCAGGTTCTCCAGGGACGCCAGCACGGCGGTCTTCAGGCCGAGCTGCGGGTTGCTCTGCAGGATGGCATCCACCATCGGCTCCAGTTCCTCGCGAGCGACATTGATTCGCCGGAGGCCCGGAGACACCTGTTCCCACTCCTGCTCCCGCTCGGCCATGGCCTGACGCTGGAGCATGGGAGTCATGACGCCCGCAAATGACTGCGCGAGTTTCATGACCTCGGCCTGAGCGATGCCGTACGCCTCCTTGCGGATGCGCCAACTCTCCTGCTCTTCGAGGCTCCCGTCTTCCGGGAACGCCTCCGAGAAGGGCTCGAGCCGAGGGGGCTGCTGTGGCGCAACTTGCTGCTGCGCCCCGATCTGGCCACGAAGCTGCTGGAGCTCCTGCTCCAGGAGGTGACGGTTCTCCCGCTCCTCCTTCGCAGTTCGGGCCAAGTGGCGGATTCGGTCGTACGTCTTGTCAGAGACGTCGAACCCCACCTGTTGAAGGTCTTCGTTCGTTTCCTGGCCCGTCAGCGACACGGACCCTTCCGCTTGACCTCCCTCTTGACCGGACTGTCCGGGCGCGGCTTGCGGGGCCTGGCCAGGAACGGGCGGCTGGGGAGCAGGACTGTGAACGTTTGCCGGGGGCGAGGTCGGCGCTGCGCCCTGGGGGGTGGCGGTGGGCGAGTCCGCCGGAGGTTCGCCCGATCCCTCGGCAGCCAGTCGTTCGCGGCGACGGGCCTTGAAGATCTCAGCCGCTCGCTGGACGCCGGACGGGTCTCCCTGTGCGGAGACGTGCCGGACGCCGCCAAGAGGCGGATCAGCCGTGGGGGCTTGGTGTTGCAGTTGGTCCTCGGTCATGGGGTGTGAGCCCTGTACTCCAGTGGTCGAATCGAGGTGTGGGGAGAAGCAGGCTCGCGCCTACTTGGTGATGACCTTGCCACCGTACTTGGTGGTGGCCGGTCGCACGTTCTTCGGGTCGCAGATGCCCGAGCCGCCGCCCTTGGCAGCCTCGAGGGAGGCTTCGCCCGCGGCAGCGGTCATGCCCTTGTTGGTGACCTCGCTGCGATTCGGGGACTTGTTCATGACTTGGACCCCTCCTTGGGTCTGGTGGTCAACTGATTGAGAACCCACTCCAGAGCTTCCAGCCATCCGGCGATCTTCCCTGAGGTGTGCTCCGCGTTGTCGAGCTTATAGCGGTAGAGTCGGGATTTCCAGACCGAGGCGTTCGCATTCAGTCTGGAAAGCAAGATCTTTCCGCCAGGGCTCTCGAGGATCGCGTTGAGCGCGACGGCCTCCCTGTACTCCTCAGCCACCTTTTCCTTCTTCTCCTGCTCGGTCGCGAACTCGCGGCTCGTGTCCGGCTGGAACGGGTCCAGGTGGAGGTGGTCCTTGTCAAAGGGGCCGATCATTGCGCCCCCAGGTTGGCCGTCGACTGCATGGTGTTCCCTTGGGTCGGCATCGGGGTCATGCCGCCGGTCTCACGCCCGAACAAAGGAGAGCCGGGGGAGCCTCCAGGCGCCCGATACCCGCGGCCCCCTTGCGCTCCTTGCTCCGCAGCCGCAGGCATCCCTGTCGACGGACCCCCGGCCTCCATGATCTGCGGCATGAACATCGCAGCCAGCATCTCTCCGGTGCCGGGCTGCATCGCCTCCACCTCACGGTGGTAGACGGTGAGGGTCTCCGTGACGTGGTCGATCAGGGCCTGGCGACGGGCGGCTTCCCAGTCGTCGGCTCCGCCATCCTGCAGGAACTTCAGGTGCGCGTAGAGGTGGACCCAGGTCTTCTCGCCCTTCTGCACCGAGGGGATCTCGCCGAGCGCGAAGAGCCTGTGCTCCTCGTCGGTCGCCCGGAGCATGACGCCCTCGACGTTCTCGTGGACGAGGCGCTCCCAGTCGGTGATGCCGAAGACGTCGCGGAAGATCCGCTTGGCCATCTCCTCCAGGTTGAACAGCGGAGGCTGCCCCGTCTGCATCCGCATCATCGTGTCCTGGACCGAGCGGTCCCACCAGTTGATCATCGCCTGGTTCTGGAACGCCTTCTCGGCCAGCTTCCGGCCAACGGTAGGCTCGAAGCGCATGCCGATGCGGATGTCCGCCGGGGTCACGGTGGTCATGTCCGGGGCCGACAGGCCTTGGACGCCCAGCGTCTTCACCTTGCGCTCTCGCGTCATGTACTGCTGGTTCAGGCCATGGAACAACTCGGCGGCCTCGACCAGGAAGCAGTTCTCGTAGGCGTCGATCAGCGCCTTGAGCCGCTCGTCGACCTCCTGCGCGTCACGCACCAGGCCTGCTGCGGCCACCCGCGGGGCGGCGTTGGTCATGCCCATTCCGGCCACGTCGTTGCTGGCCCGAGAGAAGTACTCCGCGAGCTGGACCGCGGCGCCCGACCGCACCGGCGGGGCCAGCGGACTGATGTGTCCGCCTTCGGCCACCGGGATGTTCTTGCCCGGCAGGAAGCCGTCCATGGTGTGCTCGCCGATCTCGGCAGCATCGGCCACCTCCCACATCGGGCTGGCTTCCCACTCTCCGGCCAGGAGCGCCAGGCAGTGCAGGTCGTCGGAGTAGCTGCTGTGCTTCCCGACGAGTTCGGCCATGCTCATCGACCAGAAGTGGCGGCGGCGCTTGAACAGCGGGTGGGCCACGTACGGCTTCTGGCCGTGGTGGTATGGGTTGCGCCGGATCTGGACGACCGCACCGTCCGGGAGCGGCTTGAAGGTCGGTGTGTCCTGCGAGGCCGGAACCAGGATGGTGATCACGCAGGGGACCGGCTTGCCGTTGCCGCGGAGGTCGAAGTCCCCCCACCACTCGAAGCAGCAGAACTGCTCGATGTGCGGCCCGGCGTCGGGCTCGTTCCCCACGGTTCCCAGGTGTCCCTGGATGGAGCGGTGCGGGCTGGACTTGTGGACCTGCTTGTCGGAGTGCGACTTCTTCCACCGTTCGAAGAACTCGTGGATCGGGGCCTCCAGGTACTCGTTGCGAGCGATCCGCTCGTCGATCTCCATCGTGGTGGGGTAGCTGTAGTCCCCGCACCACCCGGCATCCTTGACGCTGTCCGAGGTCGGCTCGATGCGGAAGTCCTCCGGCGGGACATCCACGATGAGGTTCTCGGTCCAGCCGATCTCCTCTTCTTCGACCTTACCGAAGATGTACTCCGTATCCCCGTCGCCGAGCTCCTTGACCTCGAGTTCTCTCTTGAGGATGGTCTCGGCCCTCTTCCTGGCGACCACCTTGCCGATACGAACGCCGTAGATGGCCGTGGTGCGGAAATCCTCCAGTGCCGTCTGCGGCAGCTTGGCCTCGTTCCGCATCTGGTCCTCGATCATCAGGGCGGTGAGCTTGCCCTTCTCGCCGTCTTCGTACCGCTCCGAGGTTCCACTGATGAAGCCGGTCTGGCCGAAAATGGCCGACTTCATCTTGATCGCGTACTCCTCGATGGCGCGGAACGGGCCGCCCATGTGGACGCCCATCTCGGAGGCCCGCTTGCTGACGCTGTGCTGCCACCACAGGTCGTTCATCCTGCGCCAGCGGGCGATCCGGGTCTGGTGGCCGGACTCTACGCGAGCGATGCAGTCAAGCACCACGCGCTTGGCGCGTTCGGCGACCACAGGATCTTCGGCGTGGTTCTTGTCCAGTTCCTCGGCCAGGTCGAACGCCTGCGCGGTCTCGAGGTCGTGGACCTTCTCGTCTCGGTCGATGACCTTGGCCGAATCCATGGATCAGTCCTCCTGGTAGATGCGCTTGAACTCGTCCCGGATCGTCCGCCAGTTGCCGCCCTTGGAGGCGAGGCCCTGGAGGATCGGCCAGATGAAGTCGTAGAGCTTCTTCGCCTTGTCGTCGGGCTTCCAAGTTTCCTTCTTGGGGGTCTTGGCGATCTTCTTGGTGGGCTTCTTGTCAGACATGGATCTCGAGGGCTTCTTGGATGGTGTCCGCCTTGGCGAAGATGTCCTCGAGCTTGGTCGGCCCGACCTGGACAACGGGGATTCCGCTCTCGGTGAGGTGTTCTCCGCATCTTCGGAGGCTGCGGATGAGGTGGTCGCTGGAGTTCCCGGTGAGGCCGTAGGTGCAGGTCGACCGCTCCTTCCTGCCGTCGCCGAAGAAGTGGGCTCCGCCGAAGTCGAAGCCGAGCAGGATGATCCTGGAGGGCTTGAACCAAGCTGCCACGTTGAGCGCCCAGCCCAGGCTGTTCGGGTACCAGGTCATCTTCTGGCTGGGCCGCTTGGCCCAGTAGTAGTCGTGCTGCCGCGAGGCGATGCCGGGGTGGTGGATGTCGATCTGCAGCGCATCCGACCAGTGCTTCCACAGGTTCGTCTTGCACTTCTCGACGTGCCACCGGCTGGTGACCAGCTGGACCTCCTTCCTGTGCTCTTCCCAGGCCAAGTTCTCGGAGACCTGGCTCATCCAGACTGCCTGGTCGACGATCTGGAGGAAGGTCGGCCTGAACCACTTGAGCGTCCAGTTGATCCCGTAGACGAGCTCGCCGTCGAGCAGGGAGAGGTCCTGCCGCAGCGCGCTGGCTCCCGCGCCCATGATGTAGAGGGTGCGTCCCTGGATCGCCTCGTCATCGAGGACATCGGACCAGCGCGTCTGCGGGCAGGGGAGATGAAGCGGCTGGGGGGTGTGCTTCGCCTCCTTGACTGGGTCGATGGTGGTTCCGACCCAGCTTTCGTTCCAGTCGGGGCAGGCGGTCTCTTCAAGCTCGCTCATGCGCTCGTCGAACTCCTCCTGGCTGACGGCGCGTCTCCGGGCCGCCAGTCGTGCTCGAGCTTTTGCAAGGCCTGCCTGATCCATCCTCGAACTTCCCCCGTGTGCCAGTGGAGGAGCCCAGGCTCCCCGACGTTCTGCACCTTATAGAACAGTTTCCTGCGGGAAGGCAACCGTTTCAACAAGATCTCGTATCTCTGGGTCTTGGGGACCACCACGGATGCTCCTCTTGCCGCGGCGATGAGGACGTCCCAGGGGTAGGTCTCCTCCCGCTGGCTCATGGCCAGGTAGACCTTGCAGTCGGTCTGCATGGCCACCTGCTCGGCGCTGTCGGGGCGGTCGAGGACCGGGGCGATCTCCCCGAGGCCGTTGGCGATGGCCCTCCCGGCATCCGGTCGGCGACGGCGGCGGCTGGTCTCGCCCCAGTCGTGGGCCAATCCGAAGTCGTACCGCGGAGTGACCGGGGGGAAGGGGAAGTCCCACCAGGGGGCCAGGCAGGTCCGGCGGTACCCGAGGCTCTTCTGCAGTTCCCCGAGGGTCTTGTAATCCAAAGCCCACAGGAGGTCGCAGTGAGACATGAAATCTCGTGGAATCGTGCGGCCCCAGGGGAAGATGGTCTGGAGGACCGGCGCACGGCGGTCGTCCTTCCAGAAGTCGCGCTCCCTGTAGATGAAGGAGAGATCCTTCTTGGAGAGTCCAAACGCTATCGCTGCTGCTCGTCGGGGCGAGGCCTTGAACTCCCGCCAGGGTGGGACGATGGCCTTGCGGTTGCCGAACCTCTTCCTGGACAGGGGGTCTTCGCTCCAGGTCTTCTCGCGGAGGCACCCCTCCTCGATCATGACGTAGGAGGCGAAGAAGCCGCGGTGGTCGAGGTCTCGCTCCGGGTCGAGCCGTACGGGCCGATGGAACACGCGGTCGGCGGACCCCTCGGACCAGTCGCCGATGTAGCCCTTGCGGTGGTGGTGCCGTGGGAAGAGGACGCACGAGCGGTGGGGTGGCCCCTGGTGGCTGGACCCGTAGAGCTCGTTGGTCTTCTCGGTGCAGGCCTTGACGACCCAGGCCCGGAAGTTCTGGATGAACCAGGACTGGTCGACCGACGACCCATCGTCGAGGTAGACGACGGGCCGCCGGAGGATTTCTTTCGGGAGGGTGGCCAGGTTCTAGAGCGGCTGCCACTGGGCGTAGCCGGGGTATCCGTCCGGGGCGCCTTCGAACGGCGGCCTGATGGCGAACTTCTCCAGGTTCCTGGCGTGTCCCATGAGGTGCTTGCGGCGGTAGCAGGCGTTCGAGCAGGCGGTGTCGAGTTGCCTGGAGCCCTGCTTCCCGTCGCGCATGATCCACCGCTTGCAGGTGGGGCAGTACCAGCGGTAGTACCCGCGGCGCATGGGCGTCTGCGGGTGGGTGAGGGCGGTGGCGGCCACGGCTAGTGGCGACCGCGGTCGTGGGTCGGCATCTTGTGGATCTCGTAGTAGATGTCGTGGGTGACCTCGGACCCCGAGGCCGCGGAGGCGTTGGCGACGAACCGGAAGTTGGCCGGGACGAAGTTCAGGTAGCCGATGTCGAAGCCGCTGGCGTCGACCTTTTTGTAGTATCCCGCCTCCTGGGCGTTGATCGTGAAGTAGTTGCCCAGGGAGTCCCCCACCTGGATGTCGATGGTCCCCGCCGTCAGCGCAGCGCCGGAGCGCATGAAGACGACCTTGTACCCACCGAGGCCCTCGATGTTCGGGCTTGTCCCGCTCTGCGTCACGCCCTCCACGAGGCCGCGCTTGATGTGGCCTGCCGAGCTCCACTCGGTGTTTCCGTCCAGGTTCTTGTTGACCGTAGCCATGGATCAATCTCCGAAGATGTCGCGTCGTTGGTGTCCCTGGCGGAAGGGGTCACGCGCCCCCACGACCGCCTGTTGTCTGGATGCCGCGATGCGCTTCCGCAGAGGCTCCATCACGGCGTCTGCCCGCAGTCTATCCTGCGAGATCCGGTTTTCCACCCGCGGTTTCCGGGGCGGCTTGAAGAGCCTGCGGCCCTCGTTGTCCAGGGCGTCGATGTCGGACAGGGCGTCCGGGATGTCGATCTTGAGGGCTCCCATCTGGCCGGACTCGGTGACGGAGCAGAACTGCCGGACGGTCTCGTCCCAGACGGTCCTGCCGTTGACGTCGGTCCTCTCCTTGAAGCCGGGTTCGAAGAGGAGTTTCCCGGCCTTGAGGCGTGGCTCGAGTCCTTCGATCCGCTCGACCTTGGAGATCAGGCTCCGTCCGGCGATGGTGGTGATGCGGGGCTTGGGGACTCCTCGCATGCGGCAGAGCAGTTCGAGGACGGTCTTGAAGGCGTCCTGCCAGGCGACTTTCTCCATGCCCATGGACCTGGCCCCCCAGGTGGTGTAGGCGTCGAGGGCTCGGGTCATGTACTCCTCAGGCGCCCAGTACCCGTACTGCAGGTCGCGGACGTAGGCGTTGTCGTCGGGGTCGAGTTCGACGACGGCGACGACGCGGTAGGAGGAGCGGGAGTCGGACCCGGTGGCCGAGTCGGTGAAGACGTAGCGGTGGTGCTTGGAGGATGTGGTGTGGAACGCCCGGAACATCTCCTCGGTGAAGAGGCGGTCCTCGGAGGCGATGGCCACGTTGAGCATCTGGTGCGCCCACTTGGTGCGCGACCGCAGGCGGAGCATCTTGCGGTAGAGGCAGCGGAGTGCTTCCCTCTTGCGCTCCCTGGGCGGGAGAGGCCCGTTGACGACGTCTTTCTCGATCTGGCCGAAGCCGTGCCAGAGGACGTTGACCTGGTCCGGGTCGAAGTTGAAGGAGATCTCTCCGGTGGCGTCGTCGAGGTTGAAGTCGTCGATCCAGAGGTCGGTGGAGTCATCTCCCCAGCAGTTCCGGCAGACGACCTGGAACTCCCCGGCATGCTCGTTGAGGAGTGTATGGTGGATGTCGTCGATGGCGTGACGGGTTCCGACGACGATGCAGAGTCCGGTGGCCAGGAGTTGGGAGCCGAAGTCGACGAAGGTGGAGTAGGCCTTGGCCTTTCGGATCTGGGACTTGGCGGACTTCTCGGTGGCGGGGGCGTCGAAGAAGAGGACCTCGTAGTGCATGCCGGTGGTGGCGACATCGAGGCCGGTGGCGAATGCCGAGGGCTCCTCCCAGGCGTTTCCGCTCTCGATCTCTGCTCGGACGCACCTCGCGGTTCGGAGCGCGGTGACGGTCCACTCGGGCCTGGAGAACTCCTTTCCGGCTTTCTCGTAGATCTCCCTCAGTTCAGCAAGGAGATCCTTGCTGGGCTTCATCTGTCCATACTTCTGGATGATGAAGGAGTTGGTCTCGAGGATGCGCTTGAGGGCTCGGGTGTTCCGCTTGGCGAACTCCTTGCTCTCGCCAGCGAAGTTGATCCGGCACCTGGCTCCGCCGAGTTCCGGCGGGGCATCGCAGAGGAGGTAGGAGGCGAGCGCCTTGAGGAAGGAGGTCTTGGTGTGCTCCCGCGGGACGAGCCAGTGCTTGTGGCTGCGGTTCCCCCGGAGGATGTCGAGGACATCGGACCAGAAGGGCTCTTCGACGAGTTGGGGGAAGAGGCCGGTCCTGACGCAGAACCTGACGAACTGGGGGAGCCGGACCCAGTAGTTGGTCTTGTCCTTCCGGGCCTCCCGGATTCGCCGGGCGGCCTCATCTCGGTACCACTGCGGGATCTTCCTGGCGGCCACGTGGACGATGTTACAGAAAAGCCCCCGGCCAGCGGTGAACTGACCGGGAGCAAAGCAACGAAGAACGGTGGACTGCGTGCCTCGCGGAACTCACAGGGATTCTAGTTCCGTTACCGCTCCCCCGTCAAGGGTCAGCTCACCTCGACGACCGTGGTCACCCTGGTGCGGCTGACGAACCGGAGTTCCTTGAGGGCCACGAAGGCGCTGTCCGAGTACTCGGGGAGCCGCGCCAGCTTGCGAACCGCCGCGGTGAGTTCCCGCTCCTGCGAGTACCCGTCGTCGTCCCCGCAGCGGACCAGGTTCCTGAGAGACCCAGCGTCGTCAGAGGGCTGGGAGTAAAGGTGCCACTTGCGCGACTCCCGCTTGTTGGTGTTGGTGTCACTCATCTCCCCCATCCTACGCTTACGCCTTGCTTGCAGCAACCCCTCCCGGTAGGATTTCTGCAGCTTCATGCTTTGGCTGGGACGACGCGTCACGCGGCGGAGCGCACCCGGTCGGTACGAACTCATCCGTACCACTAGGACTAGTGGCCTGGCACTAGAATCACCGCGTCCAGGCACTACTTGCAGAAATGCTTGATTTTCGCTCGACCAAACCCTACGCTGGGACTGGGCGGCGGGGTGATGCGGGCTGGGACGTACCCAAGAAAGGCTAGAACCCTCCCCCTCCGAACAGCTGTTCTGGACGCTTCCTCAAAGACTATCGCCAGAACAGACCTGTTCCTATAGCTCCACGGGTTCACGGCTCCACAGGTCTACAGGTTCACGGGGTAGCCCCCATGGAACCCCCCACGGCGCCGCGGGGCGGCTGGGGAAAAGGCACCTCGCGGAGAGAAGACGGAGCCCGCTCGACCTCGGCTGCTCGTCGCCCGTGGCGTGGTGCGACCGGCGAAAGGCCTCGACGGTTGGATATATGCGGAACACGCTATACGCTACGTGCGGTGGACGGCCTGGCCGAGTGCGAATTTCAATCGCGTATGGGTTCGAGGTCGGGCGAATAGGAAAGCGGCGGCGGCCATCGGTGGCCGCCGCCGCTGTGGTGGTGGTGGTGGTGGTGGTGGCTATTGCATATCGCGCACTTCCTGCACCATGCGCCGCGCGCGCCGCATGCTGATCCGCATGCGCGCCGCGGCGGTGGTCAACGAATCGCCCCGCATAATGAGGCGGAGCAGGTGAACAGCTTCCCCGTGCATCCTATCCCGCGCCATCCGGAGCACGTCCGCGGCGGCGCGCCGCGCGGCGGCGCGCGTCCCGGTGGTGTCGGCCACCGTCGACGGATCAACCACCGCGCCGATCAATCCGCGCCTCTCGCACTCACGCGCCGCGGTGGTGTATCCCGCGCGGTACCCATAGCGGCGCGCGCGGTCGGGGTCGGCCACCGGATCAAACGGGAAGGGCTTCCGCGTCCCCGGTGCCACCATCCGTTCCCACACCGCCGCCACCACCGCGGCGGCAACGTCTTCCGCGTCCACCGCGGCGGTGCCGTACTTGGCCACCGCCGCCGCTGCACCGCGGCGCGCGGCATCCTGCATCTCCCCCCATGCAGTGGGAGCGGGGAGCGGGGCGTTGCTGCGGCGCAGCGGACGGGGTTGTGTGGTGCGCATGGTGGGCATGCTGTGCGGCATGCACCGCGGCGCGTCCACGCGCGGCGGTGCGGTACCGATCGAGGGGCGGATAGCCGGGTCGACCGGGCTGCATCCTTGGACGGTGGGGGGGAACATGCGGTCGAACCGCGCGCGCACTTCGGGCGGGATCGAGGGATCCGCCCACCGCGGCGCGCGGCGGGTGTGGTTGGTGTAGTACTTCATTCGGCTAGGTAGGGTAGGGGGTGGCGGGGTGCCACCCGATGGCGGAAGTGTATCACGGCCACCACCGCCGCGCCACCGCCGCCAAAAAGAAAGCGGACGGGGTGCCGCGGTGGCGGATGGTAATGGTGTCCCCGGCGGATGGCCGCCGCGGTGGCCGCTAGGATCGGCAACCCGCTGACCCCGGCGTAGCCTAGGCTGCGCCGGGCGAGGGAAGCGCGACACCGCCGCCACTGCGCCGCCATCCGCCGGGGACACTGCGTCCACGGCATGACCATCCCGGCCATGCCACCGACCTAGGACGCAGCATGACCACGACCAAGACCAAGACCGACCAGGCCCCGATGCTCGACCAGGTGCAGGCCACGCCCTGTGGCTCCAACCTCGAGTACTCGGTCCTGCCGGACGGATGCATGGCCCTGATCTTCGACCCGAAGACCACCGCCGGGACGACCAAGAAGGGCAACCCGCTGGTCTCGACCAGCCACGGGTTCGTCCGCCTCCCGAACGGGGTCCGGGTGAGCGTGAACATCATCCGCTGACCACCGGGGGCCGCCTGGCCCCCACCAATCAAGACCCGCCGCGGGTCGTAAACCGCGGCATGCTGAAAAGATTCTGGACGGCACCGCCACTTGGCGGATGGTACTAGTGACCGCATGATGCTCCGCGCAGCCCCCATGACGGGGGACGCACAACATGGAGCAACGCATGACGACCAAGTTCGTGACCGTCGCTGGTCAGTCCACCGGCAAGACCAACATCCGACAGTTGACCTTGCAGGATCCGCACATGACCTTGGAGCTGTGCCTCAAGGCCCTGGACCGACTCTGCGCGACGAAGTTCGGCGTCTTCTGGTCCGACATGCCCGACCTGACCTTCGTGTCCGACCTCTTCGAGGACGGCATGACCGTCGAGCAAGTCCTGGACGAGTGCGCCGAGGCGTGGGCCGACGACGACCCGATGTTCGCCAGCCTCATGGCGGACTGAGACAACCACCCAGGGGGCCTAGGCCCCCACCTGAACACTGGACTCCACGACTGGCCATCCCGGCGCAGTCAAACAGGGAGTTCATCACCATGACGCAAGACGAGCAGAAGCGGCTCGTGGAGATCAACGGCATCAAGCACAGGCGAGGACTGCGCCGCTCTTGTGGCGGCCCGGACGCACCATGTCTTCTTTCCTCGTCTCCAACGAGTGCCTCAACCTCGTGGTCATGGCTGCCCTCGAGTGCAGCAAGACCCGATGGGACCACCGGAAGGTGACCACCTTCGAACGGAATGAGTTGGGCAACCGGCTCTTCGACCTGAATGTGGCCGCCCTCAACGAACGCTACGGGGCCGACGCGACCGACATGGTCCGCAACTCCGGCTACCAGCACCTCGGGTGGGACCACCTGAGTTCCCAGCACATGAAGAGCAAGCGGCTCCCGGCCCTCAAGGCCATCCGCTGCCTGATCTACCAGTGCTGCGAGGGGGATGTGGCGGACTCGCCCGGCTACCAGTTCCTCGAAGACCTGGCCGACGAGTACGTCCTCCGCATCCTCGTCATGGAGCTCGAGAGCGATCCCAAGTACCGGGACGCCCCCTGGGGCTGACACTCCGCCAGCCGTGCGGCGACAAGCACGGCACCAAAACACCATGAAGTACTACGCCATTCAGCGTGTCGCTACCTGGGTGGAGAACTTCTACGAACTGGAAATCGACGACGAGGACTTGGACCCGAAGGATCCGAGCCACCCCGACTTCGAGGAGCAGTTCCGCGAGGCGTTTCACTCCGGCGACTACAAGTACCTCGGTCATACCCAGTGTGACGACGTGGCTCATCTCCTCATCGACGAGGAGTTCCACGCGGAGCTGACGGACGTGATCGTCAACCCGGCGGGGGACTAACCCCGCCACCAGTCAACCCCGCCATGGGGGACAAACCATGGCACGACCCAACACCATCGAACTGTGGCGTGGGGAGTCTGCCCTGACCGGCGACCCCATCGTTGCACTGGCCAGCTGCTTGGCCAGGCCCTCGAGAAACGACAAGACCGGCGACATGATCCAGACCTGGATCCTGCGCCAAGACATGTCGCCCATCAGGGCCTCCGCTGAGGACATGGACGACGCCGTCTGCGGGGACTGCAAGTTCCGCGCAGGCAACGGATGCTACGTCGCTCTGCGGTCACCCCAGGCAGTCTGGAAGACCTGGAAGGCGGGGAACGTGCCAGCAGCCGACCACAGGCGTCTCCAGGGCAACTTCGCCCGAAAGCCCATCCGGCTCGGAGCCTACGGCGACCCGGCGGCGGTCCCGCTCAATGTGTGGATCAACGCCATCATCGCCACAGGAACCCTGACCTGGACCGGCTACACCCACGCATGGAAGACATGCGACCAGGAGTTTCGCAAGTGGGTCATGGCATCCGTCGACACCATCCAGGAGCAGGATGCCGCTCGGCTGGCTGGCTGGAAGTGCTTTCGCACGGTCCCCGACGACACCATGCGCGTGCCGCACTCGATCCTGTGTCCCGCCCACACTCGTGGCGTGACCTGCGCCGAGTGCGGCCTTTGCCGAGGCACCCAAGGCAGCGGCAAGGACATCATCATGCCCATCCACGGCTACCAGAAGAAGAAGGCCCTGAAGGCCATCGCTGTCTGACCGTGGACTGGGGGCTCCTCAACACCATCGGCCTGGCCGTCGCCTGCGCCGTCACCATCATCTACCTGATCCGCAACCCGGAAGAACAGTGAGCAACACCCGCGAGCTCAACGAGCACGAGCTTGCCATCCGAGATCTCCTGATCGGACACACCATCGCCGAGGTCGACTTCTCCGTCGACGACCTGTGCGGTCGGTGGGAATCGTGGACGATCCTGACTCTCGTCAAGGACGGCAAGACCACCATGGTCGAGGTCTCCCGTGACCCGGAAGGCAACGGCCCCGGACATCTCTTCATCCAGCAACAGGAGGAAACCGACTGACATGGACAAGGCCACCCTGCTGAGGGTGCGCGAACAACTGAACCCGATCCTCGAGGCCGCCAGCAAGGACATCGGCCTCAAGATGACGCTCGGCAACTGCACCTTCCGCAGCACCAGCGCCACCTTCAAGCTCGAGGTCGCCGAAGTCGGCGAGACCGGCGAGGCCATGACGAAGGAGGCCCAGGACTTCGTGTCCTACTGCGCCACGCTTGGCCTGAAGAAGGAGCACCTGTTCAAGGAGTTCAAGCACCCCCTCGGGGGTACTCTCAAGATCATCGGCTACAAGCCGAGGGCCAAGAAGTACCCCATCCTCTACAGCTACCGCGGACAGCGGTACAAGTGCCACCCCAACTGGATCAAACCCCTGATCATCACCCAGGAGTGATGTCGCAAACACCATGGACCTGATCGTCATGTACTTCGCGTTCGCCTACAGCTACCACGAGAGCGGCGCACGCTTCGACATCAGCTATCGGCGCAGTCAAGCGGCCAAGTACCTCCGCAAGCTCCGCCGGACGTGCGAGAGCGAGCTCTCCCGGCTGGACCGCCGCCGGGTCTACAGGACCTGGCTGTGTCTGACTGAGTCCGAACGCAAGAATCGGGTGGCCAACAAGTGAAGGGCCACCTGAAGGAAGCCGCCAAGGATGTCCTGTCCTTGGTGGCTGTGATCGTCTTCCTCGCCTTCCTCTGGTGCTTAGGCCCCTGAGGAGGCATCCTGGGGCGGCAGCTGGTGCTGCTACCGGGGAGTGCTAGGCCCCCGGTATCCGGGTTCGATTCCCGGTCGCTCCACTCACCCAAGAACAACAGAATGAAGTGATCTACGGATCTGTTTGCAGCGGGATCGAGGCGGCAACGGTCGCCTGGCATCCCCTCGGCTGGAGGCCTGCGTGGTTTGCGGAGATCGACAAGTTCCCCGCAGCTGTTCTCCAGCATCACTACCCCGATGTCCCCAACCTCGGGGACATGAGCCTCATCAGGGAGAACGATGAAGCACAAGCAATCGACCTTCTGGTCGGAGGAACCCCCTGCCAATCCTTCTCCGTCGCCGGTCTCAGAAAAGGACTGGACGATGATCGTGGAAACCTGGCACTCGAGTTTTGCCGACTTGCTGATCACGCACGTCCCCGCTGGGTCGTCTGGGAAAACGTCCCCGGTGTGCTGTCCAGCCACGGAGGACGGGATTTCGCCTCCATCGTCGGGGCGCTGGTTGAACTCGGGTATGGCCTCGCCTGGCGAGTGCTGGACGCTCAGTACTTCGGAGTTCCCCAGCGGCGCAGGCGTGTCTTTCTTGTCGGATATCTTGGAGACTGGCGACCTGCCGGAGCGGTTCTTTTTGAGCGCGAAGGCCTGCGCGGGAATCCTCCGCCGAGCCGAGAAGCGCGGAAAGAAGTTGCCGGGGGCGTTGGAGGCCGCGCTTCGCATTGGGGCGGAGGGCCGCACCCGAGCCTGAACCAGTCCAACAACACCG
>Ga0099850_1000080_pt1 | contig 36732 bp, 32 predicted proteins | sample CB_VirMetaG_5_FD_79182 | JGI IMG/M metagenome (GOLD analysis project Ga0099850, IMG submission 79182) | Freshwater to marine saline gradient viral communities from Chesapeake Bay - CB_1508_1D Viral MetaG | ecosystem: Environmental > Aquatic > Marine > Coastal | place: USA: Chesapeake Bay... | reverse complement strand
TCCTCTACAGCAGGTTCTTGTTTTTGTGGCTTTCCACTATCAATCATCTTCTGAAGAGCCAATATCATCTCCTTGCCCTTCTTTTTATGCAAAGCAGGATCTTTATGGAATGTCTTGTTTGCCGAAGTCTCTATTCTATCCTCATCAGAAGATATAGACACCTCCCCAGCCAATTCAGAATCCTCATACACAGCTAGGTTGTAAATATTAGCATGAGAAATAACATCAGCGTTATCCTTTAAGAATTGGATCGTGTTGTTATACGTATCGGCAGTTTCTTCTGGGAATCCGATTATGATGTTAGGTATAAATTTCTTGCCAGACTTCCTAACAACTTCAACAGCAGTATCTATGCTTTTCTTGTTGTGTGGCTTCCTGTAATTCTTTAAAATATGATCATTATAGGACTCAACACCAATCTCCAAATACTCAATTGGTGAGTTTTCCAAGAACCCAGGGTTCTCTTTCTCCATTTTAATCACCTGAGTAGCTGTCGTCTGTACGATAAATCCTTTAAACTTTGGATTTCTTTTCCTTATTTTCTCAGCAATCTCATTGATTTTAGCATAATTTTTAGCTTGGCCAAACGTTTTGTCATCAAGGTAAACAAGCTCATAATCAATGCCATCCATATTCTCTAGCTGCTGATTAATATTAGCAGCATCAGTCTCCTTAATCCCTTTAGGCACTGTACAGAATTTACACTTATGCAAACACCCTTTTGACATACATAGCCTTGGAATATACTTAGCCCCAAGAAAATGCCTGTAGTCGACGCCAGTCTTTGGCTGAATCCCAGCAGCCTTCAAGCCGTCGGCCATGCCAGTCTCTTGGGATTTAAATATCTTTACGTTATCATGCTTAGACAACTTGTCTATATTAGATGCGTACCCACCAACAATGATATTTGACTTTGTCGCTCCAGCCAACTGGTCTATAACATCTAAGTTAACATCAAGGGCTGAGAATAATATATTATCATAACCAGCATTTGCCAAGAACTCTTGAGCTTCAGCTATATCTCTAACTATATAGAAATCAGCATCTGGCATAGATTGCGACGCCTCGGCCACCCATAACGGAGCCTCCCAGAAGTCAACAGTTTTTGAGTATCCTTCTGTTTTTGCGTAAATCGATTCGTAATATTTCTGGAAGTCTGGATCCACCTCTATGCCTCGTTGCAACAACTCAGCACTTATCTGTACCATCACATTCCTGCCTTTTTTAGGCTTATTGCTTTGAGAAATAAGAACATTTCTGGCTCCTGACTCCTTATGCTTGCTGGTGGCTTTGCCATACCCTTCTTGAGGCACGGTTTCTTTAACCACATTATTTGCTGTTAATGGATCCTTCTTTGTATCAAAGCTATCAGCACCTTGGGTGCCTTTTTTGTACCCAGATGGTCTGTCAGATTGAGGAGGAGGTGTTTCCCCTGGGGGGATATCAATTACACCACTATCTTTATCAGGTCTTCCTTTTTCGACAGGTAATGGAATCGCAGACTGAACCCTAACGCTATTTTTTATAGACCTAGTGGCCCATGGCATTATACCAACCTTATACCCATGCTCAGAAGCAACTTTCATTACCCACGCTACTTGGGCATTAGGGTTAAACGCCGTTTGTTCACCCCTGGCTTTATGAAACCTACGCTTAGCTTCATCGTAGAAATTCTCAGGATCATGATAAATATCATATACCTCGTCGGCTTTCACCTTAATTTTATATGTATTTGCTCCAAATCCTTCAGTTTGGCCCTCCTGTGCATAAAAAAACGATTGAGGCGCCCCAGTCAAGTCACCAATCTCCTGTCTGGAGGTTTTGCCGTGCTTTGCTGTCCCAAATTTAGTGGGGTCAACAACATCTAGGTCTTGATCAGACCTGTGGTAGATAGTAACATTACCATCCTCATCGATATCTAACTTGGCGGCCTGTTCTGGGTTCTGCTCAGTTATTGGCTTACGTTTTTTCTTAGGTGGCTCTGGTGGTTTTACTGCTTTTGGTTTAACTGGACGCCCAGTGGGCTTCCCTAGCCTCTTGCCCTCATTCTGTTTTCTAAGGGTGTTTAGATAAGTATCAACAGCTGGAGCAGTGCTCTTATCCCCTATTTGGATCCCATTCTTTTTCAGGTCAACTAATATCTGTCCGTTGGTCTTGCCTGCTCGGAACCCATTATTTATAATCCCATCAGCGTTCTTGGCTACCTTCTTAGCTCCTGATTTAGATAACTTTATAGGTTTCCCGTTCTTTACTTTGGATACAGTCAGTCCAGATGCGCTAACATCTGACTTTATTGGCTTTTTGGATTCTCTTTCTGCCGCTTCTGCATTTGCTCTCTCAGTTTCTGCTGCTGTTCTTTCGGCAACTTCGCGAGCTTTAGTCTCGCTGATAAACTCGTCCGTTTCGGCTTGTTGTTTTGCATAATTTTCAAGTATTTCAATCTCCTCAACCAGCACCTCCTGCATTGACTCTATTTGGTCAACAGTGTAAAGCCTGGTGTCAGACTCCTTCATTGCCTCCAGCTTGTTATACTGGTCATACAGCTCCTCGGATGCCTTTGTGAGAAATTCGTTGGTTACAGGTTCATTATTATCTATTTTGTCCAGAGTCACCTCGGTATCATTCGATATGGTAACATCTGGAGTATCTGGTAAGTCAAATTCTTTTTGAGCATTAGCCACAGCCTCATCAAGCTCCCTTGATTGTTCTTGGAGTCTCACTATTCTATCTTCGTCTTTTTCTTCTGTATTTTCAAGCTCTTTCTTAGACCAATTATTATTTAAATAATCGCCAGCCTCATTATACATCACAAAATTAATATCAGGGAACTGCTCCTGAAGGTAGTCACGCAATTTATTAGCCCTATCAATGTTCTCTTGGTCAAATGCCTCAATTGGTACACCATCTCGGATAATTGCTCCTGGATTTATCAAAACAGCATCTATGCCGTCTCTAAGTGTTTTTCCTGCTTTTGATATAAGCATAAACAATCCATCCCTATAAGCAACCCCACCACTGGTGCCAAGGCCAGCACCAGCACCAGCTGCATTCTTCGGATCTATGTCTAACGGAGCTGTATAGAACCCCCTATTCCAATCTATCCCATTAGTCAATATATTTATAATGCCCTCTATAGAATTTATTTTATTAGATCCATGAGCATCCACTGTTCTTGCAATCTCTGGAAGAGTATTCAGTGTTTGAGCACCAGAAAATAAATCAGCTTTTTTCCTGTCAAATATATTATATATCCTCTGGACGATATTCTTGGTTTTATTTGTCTCCTCAGCCAGAACCTCCGTGGCTCCTTCTTTTGAATCAGGTTCTTCTATTGCTTCCGGAGTAGCCTCTGGTATGTCCTCAGGAGCAACTACCTCCTCCACCTCAGTCTCCCGTCCTTTTCTGTAAAGCATTTTAGCTGAGTAAGATAGCATATTTAGCTTGTCTTTCTCGTTTATTTTGTTATTCTCAACAAGTGCCGTTAAGTTATCAGCGATCTCATTAATGTCATCAGACTTAAGTATCTCATCAATCTCCTTGACCAACGGCTCGGACATTCCGAACAGATGCTTTTTACGAATAGCCCCATCACTAAGGCCTTCATCCATATTTGACTTCTTGCCTTTGGCTAGCGACCCAGCTCCATGGACAACAGAGACAGTTAAGAATGTAGTAATCTGCTCCTTGGTATCCCATACATCCTTCAGCTTCTTGTCTGAGTCTGTAAGTGCTTGGCCATAAGAGGTTACTAATTCTTCAGCGTATTCCTCGACAAGACCATCCCACTTAGCCTTGCTCATAAACTTATTTGGCATTCTTTGGCCAGCCTTGAGCCCTTCTTTAATCCCGTATTTAACGCCACCTCTCACGATACGAGAGAAGGCAGCCTCAGCCCCAACTTCCCATACCATATCAATATAAGCTCTCTTAAACGCCTCTCCAGGAGTCTGTGCTGTGCCAGGGATCGCCTTCCCATCTTCATCCAACTCCCCAGTCATGCCCTCAACTGCTGCGGTGTACATGGCTGGCATCAGCGGAGCTTGTGCTGCAGCAGCAACACCAGTAGCAGCAACCCTTGACAGCACTTTTTTCCCGATTAACTTGGTTGTTCCGGCAAATACAGCATCACCAACACCCCCAGTGGCTATGAATTGGGCCATATAGGGAATCATATCCATGACACCCTTACCAACACCAAAAGCAATCGATCTATCTTTGTTCTTCATGTTCTGGAGAATACCATAAGCCTTCAGCACCGCGTCTTCCTCTTCCGACAACTTCTCTCCGGACTTCCTTTTGTTTACTATCCTTAGAACATCTATGTTGTTAACAAGTTCTTTTAACCCAGCAGTTGCAAAGTTTGCAACATCTGTAGCTGCTGCACCCCTAAATAAGTCATTCAAGACTTTTGGCATCATCCAGTTTTCAGGTCTTTCATCTGCCTTTAAGTAATTCCTTGCTTGACGCATGAAGTCAATAGCCCTGCTTATATTCTGTCGCTGTTCCTGAAGCTTGACATCTCCCTTGGCCAGGGATCTAGGATCTGAGCCAAACGTCATACTGCCGTCATCTATCCTATCTCGCTCACTCTTCAGGGCATTGATGTACTTATCAAAGTCATCTACAGTTGGCTCAAATTCAGCCTGTTGGTGGCTTATTGGTGTGGATTGTTCAGACAAACTAGGAACACTTGGATCGTCACCTCCACGAACAGGTGCGACAAGAGACTCAAAATCAAGTCTATTCTCTAGCTCTTCGTCAGTTTTATCAAGCGAATATTCCTTAGGTCTCTGAGAGCCATCTGACAAAGTCTCCTGCAAGAACCCGACACCAAGAGGCCGATCTTTCGGCGATTCTTTGAGGAGCGGAGAGTCTTTTTTTTTTAAAACAGACCAAAACTCATCAAAATCACCAAACTTTCCATTGTACTTTTTGTCTAGAATACCATGGAATTCAGCAGCTAATTCACGATCACGCATCTTGGCCACAAACCTATCACGCTCCTTTTCTTCGAACCCAAGGTCATATTTAATTATGTCGAAGAGCTCGGCAGCTTTGTCCTTTTGAGGTGCCTGAACGATTTTTTCTTTTTCTTTAGGCATATTATTTATTCCTCCAACTCGATACTTGATTATCAAAAGACTCTTCACTTATCGAAGTCCCATCAGGGGCTTTCTTCAGATTCTCTTCTATTCTATCCTTGATTGCAGCGTATGGGATGTATATTGTGCGATTGATTTTCCTGATCCCACCACGTTCCTGCATAGAGCCCTCAGAATATTCCCACAATGTCTGCTGCTCTTCAGGCAGTTCTTTAAACTCATCCACGCTAATCTTTCTTGGGGTAACAGTAAGGCTTATTGTGCCCTCGATCATGTCTATTCCATCCTTAATACCCCTCATTTTTGGGTCAAATCCCACAAGTTGATCCTTTTTATCTATCAACCCTAAATCAGTTATTTCAGCCAACCCGCGGCCCTCCATTATGGCATTTACAGGGATGTCTGTTACAGGAACAGCCCCCTTGTACACTATAGCAGTAGAAGCCATAGACCCGTCAGCAAATGTTACATTTTCCCTTAGCTGTGCCGGAGTGGTTCCGGTCTGCTTAAGCTTAGTGTGCTCGTCTATTACATTCTGCTCAGATACCTTTATTTCCGCCTCTCTAGTTGCGAATGATTCAAGGGAATCAACTAATCCAGCATCAATATGCTCTTGATACACTTGAGCCCATCTATGGTCTGTTGCCACTAGCCCTTTTATATTATCCTCGTATTCAGGTACATTAAACCTTTCTTGGATTGTGCGATACTTCCCATCTCCATCTTTATCCGTATGCTTACCAATATTCAGCTCTTTCCGAAGCTTAGTAATAAAGAATTTCTCCTTCCTGATATGCGGGGTAATGTCGTAAACACCTCTTTTAGCAAGTGGGGTCTTAGCGTAATATTCTTCTAAGCCTTTTTGGGCACCCTCGAAGTCCAGATCCTTATGATGGGTGCGAACAAATTTAGACATCTCGTCATAATTCTCTTTGTCAGCAAGACTTTTCTTGGCCATGGCCTCTATCGTGCCCTCAGATCGCTTTATAGCCCTTAATTGATCTGGAGAGGGTATGCCGTCAGATTCAAACATTATCTTCGCCACGTTCTCCTGATGCAGGGCTACATTCCTGTCTATGTCGGCTTGATCCTGCTCCCATCCAAACGCCTGCACATCTTGCATTTTCTGCAATAACTGAACTTTCTTGGCATCATCTTGACGGCGCAGCTGATCAAGACTTAATTGTTGTTCTATTCCTCGATTAATCACATCCCCCATCTGAGAGGGTTGTAACACTACTGGGGCTACTGATAATGGATCTCTTGCCATAACTTTAGAATAATGGTCCTGTTAACGGCGGGGTAGGAACAACTCCTCCAGTAGATTTAAATGCATTCATTGCCTTTAATTTTTCCCACTCGGTTTGTCTAGCCAATAATTCATTGGCGTATGTTGCATTTTGAAATGTGCCAACACCTTGGGTCATACCAGATTGCAATCCTCCGTACAGATTTTGGGTTCCTGCAGAAGACAACTGAGCAGCAGCTCTTTGAGCATTCATGTATGGTTCAAATTCATTCAGCTGGAATTTCCTGTCTTCATAACCAGCCTCAACGCCTAATGCCGACTGAAGTCTTGATTGGTTCTGCTGGAACATATTTGCAGCTGCAATATCCAAATCGGTAAGTGCTCTATTCTCGGCTCCAACAAGCTTTGTGACTCCGGCACCAATGTCAACAGGTGAATCTGCTGTTTCTTTTAATGCGCTAACTCCACTGGCAGTCCTAGATCCAAGTCTTTCCTCCATCTTGTCCTGCCCTGGGAGGCGAGTTCTGGAAGCCTCTCTAGCGGCAATAGATGTGGATTTTTTTACCTGATCCGGAATGTCATAAGTGGGTCGCTTCTCTTTTCTGAATTTGTTACCTTGAATCAGCTGAGCAATACCAACTCCTGCCTGAGGCAATGCTGACAAGCCAGCGATTATACTTAAAGTGACTGGATCCATAGTATTGATGTTTGACACAAAGTTAACTATTTTTAGGCCAAAGAACTAGGTCTAAAACAAGAAAGCGATGACCGTCAGACCATCGCTAATTTGTATGCTTTTAATAGACTAAAAAGGAGGACCGTCACCATTGTCAAAACCTTCAACAGCATCTTCATAGGTTTCTAACTTCCCAGGGGCGGATTCCTGTGAGTCTTTCTTGCTGCCGAGAAATTGGATCTGATGAGCCTTGATTTCCGTGGTCTCTCTCTTGTTTCCATCCTTATCTTCCCACTTATTAGTGGTGATTTGGCCTTCAACATAGATCTGCTTGCCTTTTGTAATGTACTTCTCAGCCAATTCAGCCAAGTGTCTCCAAGCCACTATCCGATGCCAAGTGGTCTCGGTTTGCTTTTCACCAGCTTTGTTCTTCCAAGTCTCTGTTGTGGCCAAAGAAAAGTTTGCCACTGCAGTACCGTCCTGTAAGTACCTGATTTCTGGGTCTTTACCCACATTTCCAATCAAGATCGATTTGTTAACACTCATGTTTTTGTTTTTTACGATTATACTTTCTCTTGTTTTTGTGAACTTTGTTTCTGCACTTCCAACCATTTTCAATGTCAAGCTCAGCTTCCCGTGAGCCCTTGCGATTGGCTTTTATGTAGTCAGTTTCACCCATTTGAGATCCAAAGATAGGGTATAAAATCTGGACTACCAAATTTAATTAGTCTTTTCGTTTATGCACTCAGGCACCCTGTAGTCTTGGTTCAGGATATATGTAAGCGTCGCCTTAGATGGTATATTAAACATTCTCATTGTTTTCTTATACGACCTGTCTTCTTTATGAAATTTCCTTACTTTGGCTACTGTTTCATCTGAATATTTTCTCAACTTACTTGCTGCCGTTCTGGCTTTTTTTATTCTAGCAGCTTTGGGGATATCCATCATATTTTGAGATTGAGTCCCAAGGGCTATATTTCCTGAAGTGTTATTGATTGGGTTTCCGTCCAAGTGCCTCACTTGCATGCCTGGGGAGAATAAGTCGTCCTTGTATTTTTCATATGCCAAAAGCCTATGTACATATACCTTAACCATAGCCCCATTAAATCGGACACCAAACCTCAGGTGCCCACTACTCATTCTTTCCAACCGTAATGGTTTATTGGATACTAATCCAATCACATTATTATTAACCACACGGTAACCCCTTTTAAACGCAGATACGATTGCCTGATTTTTTATTGACATCTCCATGATATTTTTTTTAATGCAAAAATATAAATAAAAACAATAAATACAAGAAGCTTTGCGTGGTTTCGATCCACGGCCTTCGAGTTCAAAGCACGATGTACTCCCATTATACTACAAAGCTATTTTGTACTGCCGACGGAGATCGAATCCGCATTACCCAGATTGAAAGTCTGGTGTCCTAGTCCATTTAGACGACAGCAGCATGGGTGTCAGAGCGGAACCGAACCGCCACCTCCAGAGTCACAGTCTGGTATTCTTCCAGTTGAAATACTGACACAGTTGGCCCGATGGGGGATGATCCCACATGTAACCGATTACGCTTTCTACTGGTTATGAGCCAGAGGCGATACAGGCCAATTTAGTCTGAGTGGTGTGAGTCGAACACACAATAACCCTCCTTCCAAGGGAGGTAACTACGCCAATAGATCGCACCCAGAAATAAAAAACCCCCTGACGAGTATCAGAGGGTTTTCTTGTTTAGCTATTAAAAAATTACATAGAGCCACCCTTCAATACGATTACTGGTTCCTGCGGTTGCTCTATATGGAAAGTCATAAACATGTAACAAAGATAGGGCATAAAATCGACACTGCCAAAATTATTAACTCAATTCAGCGTATGTCATTGAAGAGGATATGGACTTTATGGTCACTTCATCTGGAGACGAGTGAGTTAGCTTAATAAAAAAGAAGTTATTGAGCATCTTTCTTCCATTGACAAGGTCATGAATGCTCTCTGCAGCACCAGTGGAAAACATGTCCCTGAGCACTGGGGCGTAAATTCTATTTTGTATCGGAAGCCAGTTCTGTGCTAATATCTCTGTTTTCTGCCCGTATGGATATTGGCCACTTACTGGAACAGTTATCTCTGCATCCCAAAAGTAGGCAGGATTTAGCGAGTCGATGTAATTATTATTAGTCTCAACCCCTAAAGCATCCAGAACTTTTAACTTGTTAGGATCCATGTTGGCCACAGATTTGATTATAAAGTCGTACTGGACGCCATAGAAGCTCATTCTGTCACCACCACCATCGTGTTCAAATAAAGATCCTCCATTCGAAGAGTAAAGCCTGTCTCCAACTATTCCATACATCTCTGGGGTGAAGCTCATGAATGAAATCCACTTTTTAGTAGGCTCATGGAATACTATGGTTTCATTGTTACTTGAATCAGAAGAGTCTAAGAACGTAATTACAAGCGACTTATGCTCCCTGTCGAATATACTTATCACATCGATATTGCTAATGCCAGACGATAGCAATGTTCGGGACTTGTCTCTGAACCAAGTCTTCATGCCGTAATCTGATATAATGTCAACTCCAGCACGAGAGAACCTGATTACCTCCCCATTGTAAATGTCGTAATAATATGTCCACGAAGCCTCAGTAGTTACACTATTTAGGAACACGGTTCCGCGCTCAATTTCAAGTGGCCTGATTGTACCAAGAACCTTGCTTGAAGTGGCTATCTGAGCATCATCAACCCCATCGCTCTCTATGAACGTCCTTCCTATGTAAATAGATGTAGGACGCTTCTCTTGGATTACACGCAGGGTGAATCCAGACTGCTGGGCAGCTACAATGTCACCAAATGCTTCGTCAAGCTGCTTGGTTCTATTGCTTGAGTTGAACTTGCTTAATCCATTCACTGGGCTGTCTGGGAAATACTTATTGCTCCAACGGAAGAATTTGTACTTTTTAGTTTGTGGGTTGTCATAAATAACAAAGCCCTTGCCTTTATTGTAGGCATCTGAGTCGTAAATGTCCGACATGCTTTTCGACTCTACAATATCACTGTCTCCAGTTAGATACAAAAAGTCAGAAAATTGCCTTGTGTAATAATAGGCATCCCCCTTTGTTAACGCTCCGGTTGCTGGGGTGCCAGTCAAGTCTGCTGGATCTTGGTCTTGGAACTCCCCTCCATGGTACCTGTCCGTGTCCCCAGGGTTGCCAACATCAAACACTTGCCCCATACCGTAGTATACAGTCTCTTCAACTCCAAGCTTAGGGGTGTATATCTCTACTAATGAGTTAGTCCCTATGTTAACACCCGCAGCAGCCCAACTGAATTGATTCACAACAAGAAGGTTAGACGACGAGTCATTACCCTTATACCCAAGGATCTCAAGGTCATAATAGTCATTTACTTGGGCCCCAAGCGGAGCATCTGCTGGGCCGGAGGTGTTCTCTTGGGTTATGAACCTAATCCTATCCCCCTTTTGCCACACATAAGGCTGGATGCTAGAATTTAGAAATACAGTATCCGAGATGCCAGCAACACTATGTTCGTTAAGGGCACGTATGTTTACAAATGTAAATTCACTATAATCACCTACCCCATTAAATATGGCGTCGTTGTCGATGGTCCAGGTCCCAGTTTGAGAGCTGACATAGGTCTCTGCTATCTCAAATGTATCCGTATCTATATTCGTAACTTGGAATGTTCCATTGTAATCTGTTGTTCCGATTATCGTTATCTGATCACCCTCCGATAGGCCGTGTGACGCACTTGTCACTGTTACTTTGCCACTCCCTGCACTTGCGACTGCTGTTACATTTCCACTCAAGCCAGATTCATCATCAGTGATAATATATTGAGTCCAGTTATTCACAGACTGATTACCACCATACACCCAAGCCCATTTATGAGCCCAAGATGGAGGTTGGTGTTTTACCTGCCAACGTATTGTTGGTCTGGTTCTTATGTATCCGTTTTGAATATAAAAGGTATCTGTATTAGAGATGGCTGCAGAGAACACAGTGTCTACCGTTAAGTAGTTAGAGGTATTGAAAGCAACCCTCCTAATCTCCCCTGACGCAGCACCAGATGTCATCACGATGTACTTATTCAAAAGCTCATCATTGGTCCACGGGGTGCCACTGACAGTTAATGATAGCGTGTCCCCTGATATTGCCGTTCCGCTTGTGTACTGCCCAGTATAGAATGGAATATCAATGAACATGTCGTCATTAACATTGACTCCTCCATGGCGACCAGCTTTATCGAAATACACTATCCCAAGTGGATGAACAGCCCCATACTTGAATCCAGTTGTTTTTCCAATGCTATCAGAAGCACCTTCTGTCGTCAACCCATAAGTGGAGAATTGTACATTCCCCTTCCAATAGAATCCTATTGTGTCAGTAGCTCTTAGTTGGGTGACAAACAGCGCTCCATTACTGGATAAGTACTCAGTTATAAAATCAAAGAACGTATCATTACTTTCCACGGCACTGCCTGGTAAATATACCTCACCAACAAACCTGTAAGCAGTAGATCTTCTGTCTGGGTCGATAACAACAGATGTGAAATCAAATACCAGTACATCGCCAGCACTTGGAAGCGCATTAACCCCAGTAGGAGCCATTATCAAGTCAGCCCGTGTGGATCCACCACTCAATGTCAATGTGAATGTATTTGTTACCCCTCCGTCTCCTGCAGAGAAATTTATCTCCTCCGACTTAACTATTGTACTTATATTTGGCTTAACCTTGGGATACCCCTCGGTGACGCCGCCGTATACCATATGTCCATCATCTACAAATGATTGTGTATCTGCTAATTGCGGAAAGTTGTCATTAACAGCATTTATTTCATCCTGATCAACTGGGTTTGGTATGTCATCATTGTAGAAGAAGAACTCATACACGCCTGTCTCGGAATCCTGCATACCATAATCTTCCTTGGCCAATCTGGCTATCCTTCCCCAGTCTCCCGTGTTCCCTTCGCGTACAAATATCTCAACAAACTTAACCAACTCAGTACCCTCAAGCACAAAAACAGATATATAGTTATCTACTGTGGGATCGTCAGCAAATTTACCACCCACTTCACTAAGAGTTGGCAGTGCTACCTGGCTGATTGGGGATGTGGCGGATACCTCACCATCTTGCATAATCCATCTATAGCAGAATTGGAATTGCTTATTCCTTACGTTGTTAGTTCCCCGCGTTCCATCGGACTCATATTTTACAGACGGAGCTTCACTTGGAGGAAACTGCGCCGCACTCAAAAATTGCTCATTTACAGTATACGTCCCAGCAATAGCATCGGCAATATTTAGCTTGTGTGGAGAATTATCCCTATCTGTCCAATAAAGGATACCGCCGATTATGTCTGCTTGGATTTTAGATTCGTCATCAAATTCAAGCAACGCCGTGCTGGCCACCAAAGTATTTGTCGCTGAATTTCTATCGTACTTAATTATGTATCTACCACTTACGTTCCCACCATATATCGTTACAGCAAAATAGATCAGTGCATTTTCTTCCTTCCACTCAACAGCATGAACAACCTTAGCCGTGGTGCCAGGTAACCCAGGGAAAGCATAGCTCCTAGACGTGGTGCCACGAGCGTTCACCAGTGCACCCATCGCTTCATCAACAAGAGCATTATGAGCGTCATAGTAGTCATTCTCAGGCATAAGCGAAGGCTCAACATCACGGTTGAGCCCACCACCCAGAAATCTTTTAATTTCCTTGAATTGCATCTCTTATCGTTTTGGCAGCTGGGTTAAGCCAGCATTTATTGTGTCCAGAAGTTGATCGTAAGTGAACGTGTTCTCAAAGTCAACCAGGTCATTGATGGTCGCCTGCATCTCTTCTTTGCGCAGCAACTTCTCATTCATATTGGCCTTCTTGTCGTTCTTAGCGTAAAGGTAATGAACCCAAGCAATTAGCGCTTCTTCTGCCTGAACAGGGAAGTAAGTATTTCCATTTAAGGAAACTCCAGTTGAAACATACTCAAGCAAAATGCTTTCCCCTGCCATGTCTCCTGAGAAGATCATCCTATTGTATTCCTTGTCATACCTTACAAAGCCGATGTTCCATATCTTGGGTGGAGCAGCCAGCCATGTGTACAGATCTGGAAGTGTGGCTGCGCTTTCTATATCGGAGTACTGAGATACAGCGCCATTCTCTTCTTCTCGTGTGATGGGAATGTCGTTATTGTGAGAGAAGGTGTAAATTTTTCCATTGCGAATATATCCGATACGAATATAATCGATATAGTCATCCGGAAGATTGGTTATATTGTTGGTGTCAACAGTAAGATACTGGATCTCAAACGTACTCATTATGTACAGGCTGAGATGTTTAAGCCCACGTAATGCAAATTGCTTTAACCTCCTAAAGTTATTGTTCGGGCTCAATTGGAGATCATTAAGCACATTGTATACTACTGAGTCAACAGTAACTAAGCGAGACATTTTTTTATCAGCCAGACTCATTATTGCGTACTGTTATTATCGTTTCTAAAATCTTCTGGTGGCATCTGTAAAAACAATGTCTGCACCAAATTAAATATATCAACACCCTTTCCACTTGGGAGGTAAATATTATCCGTGTCACCGTATTCCTCGAATGGAATAACAAGCTTCATAAGTACATTCTCTATATCTGGGTCCCAGTTGTGGTAAAATAACTTATTCTGGGCCAGATGGCACCAGGGCTTGTTGTCCATTATTGCCACATCCAAATTACCAAGGACAGGCTGCTGGTTGGCAGGGACCAAGTCAATGCTCGAAGTTTGATCTTGCTTATTGGTAACCAGTCGAATACCAGCATTCATGGGTAATTCAACGATCTTCGCTGGGAGAGTCGAGTAATATAAGTCTAGTGTAACATCATTTGAAACACTAACACTATATTCCTTTGAATATAAGTCTAAGGAAGCCTCGTCATTTCTGTATATGTCATACAAAACAGAGTTCATTGCCTCGGTAATATACTTGGCCACCATCTCTGGGTGATACTTGCCCATTATGTCTGGAGTTACATTTCCACCAGCCATTCTGTGTATAACAGCGTCTATTACTTGTAGTTTGTTCATACTCCAGTTGTCGCTTTCTCCCTTGCATATCTATTTATAGATGCAGGGTCTATTACAATTCCAAGGTCTTCAAGTATCATATAAGTAATATCCTCTTGAGCAATCTCACCCCAGTCCAGCTCCGTAGAACTTGCCGAGTCAAATACCAAGATTCCATTCTCCTCTTTTTTAGCATACACAGGCGTCGTAGGAAGCCTCAAGTAGGTCCAGTCGACACTAGATATAGCCACAGGATTAAACTCCACTGTGGAGGCCATAAAACGTGCCACAGGGTAATTCCTTGATGGGGTTGTTATCGAGTTTCTGAGCCTTAGTCCCCATTCGGCATCTGTCAAAATTTCAACTGGTTTGATATTACTCTCATAAGTGTCATTTACACCAGTGACATAAAAATAATTAGCTGGGATGGTCATCAGTCCAGCAGGAGAAACAGCCGTAGTGGCACTCACTTTAAATCTGCGAAGCATATCTGTCACTCTTTGTGATACCTCCCATGCAGTCTTCGTGGTAGGCTGCCCGTTGAAATAATCCTCCGGAAGCCCGATCTCCTTCTTGAATTTGAGTATAGAGTTCTTTTGAAGCAACAGATTGTACTCATGTGGCTCCATATACAGCCCAGTTCGCTCGCTTTGTGCGATGAAGTTTATTAGCTCGTATCTTTCTTGGAGATTCATTATTGCTGCTTATTTTGTTGTAATTCGGCAAACTGCACCACGTCAGATTCTCTTAAGTTGACCCCAAATTGAGCCAGTATATTCATTATCACCTTTATATGATAAATATCATCCCATTCTAACTCAACTGTGAGAGAATTGACAGTATTCCCAGGTAATTGACCAGCACTCCCGTACTCATTGGGGTCAAGAAAATGTGCGGCACCAACTGCTAAACATACTTCATTTCTATACTGATCAATGTAATAGTCGTACACTGGGGTGGCTGGGGTTTTCAGGTATTCGAAGTTGATGCCAGATGCATCGGTAGGGAATACATTTATAACGCCATCACCCAATACACAGATTGGCCTTTCTCTCAAATTCCGCCCAGGGTAGGTAATTAATCTCTTTGCCTTCCCATCATCCACTCGGTCAAGAACGGTCAAAATACTGTCTACTGTGACACTCATTTGATTAGAAGTAAACTCCCTGAAATCAGAGGGTACAGTGTACACCCCTGCGGTTATCGTCCCATTGGCTATAACCACCCTGAATGTCCTGAGGATTTCTGGCAACGGGAGTGATGGGTCCCACTTGGAGAACTCTGAGTTTGTGAGCGCCAAGTTAGCATAATTAAGCGCTAAGTTGTACTGGGTTGGAGTAATTGCATTACCCTTCTGATCCTTATTGGCTAAGGCTCTTACTAATCCTAATATTTGACATACAGTCATTATACAGCAGCTGTTACAATCCAAGTAAATGTTCCAATACCAATAGACCCGCCAAAATCAACCGTCACATTATCTGCATCGATAACAGTGAATGACATGATTTCACTTAATCCATCTGGGTCAATTATCGTGACAGAGATAATAGTCTCTGTATTCAGACTGTGAGTTATCGCCAAAATACCAGCCGCGAGGTCTCCATCAGTGAATGTATCACTATCGGTTTGAACCACACCAGTCGGAGTATTTGGGTCGTCAATACAGTAATCACCTGTAAACAACGTTCTTAGGCGAGCACACTGGACGAGCTGGTTTGTTTCATCAACAGCTTCCTTCGCCTGCCAGTAAAGGGTAGCGATAGCATTGACCTCATCAATCTTTTTACGCAACTTAGCAGCCTCACTGGGATTGCTGTTTCTAGCAGCCTTCCAATCAGCCCAAAGGCCCTCGATGCAATTGTAGTAATCAGTTATACATGTAGTAGCCATTATGCGCTATAATTAATTAGTTCAGATAACCTTGTGCAATTTTCATCCACTTCACTCGAAACAGAGGCTTCGTCAGCAATTAATGCCATGGTGACCACTATTGACACCTCCGTTAATATTGCTTCAAGCCTGTCGATGCTCCTTTGGTTGCTATTCTCCTGAGCAGTTTGAAGTTGAGCAAAGATGGCCTCCACGCCGTCGTAGTAAGTGCCAATGCATGATATAGCCATAGTGTTGTGAATTTACAGTGGTAAAGTTACTCATTTTTACGCAAAAAGCCAGCTGTTACACTGGCTTTTACATTATATCAAGTTGGGGCTCTGTTACCTGCTCTCAAACTCTACTTTCAGGGCCTTGGCAACATCATCATTTGCCATTAAGTGATCAACAAGAACCTTGGTTGGCTTCTCGCTTAACCTGAATGGACCGACAATAATATCACCCTCCGAGTTGTCAGCACCCAGCCACCTCCACGCTTGGTCATGCTTGGTCTTCTTGTTGAATATAACCCTAGCATCCTTGGCGTCTTGCACAAGCGCACGTACCTTGACATGCTCAGTTATATTAATGTTGTCAAGAAACTTCTCGATTGCCTTTGCATCAGATCCTCTGGTGACAATTGCGAAGATTTGATTACGAACAATATCCAAGTCCTCGCTTTCAATTGAATCAACACCATCTATGGCATACGATTTAGCCAGTACACGGAGCTTGTCTTCACTCAGTACATCTGGATCATATAGCGCTTGAGATACCTTAAACTCATTCCGACGTGATTCAGCTTCCTTACGAGCCTTGCGGGCTTTGTCGTCAAGAACCATGTAGGTTTTCTTCTTGTCTTGGGTTTGGCCCTCGACACCTTCTATAAGTTCACAATGCCCAGAGATAAATACCAAGAAAAACGCAAGCTCTACCTCCGACTTATTCAGTACCATGCCGCTTTTGATAGGCTTACGCTTAGGCATAAGGATCTCTCTCCCAGTCTTATTGTCATACTTGATAGACTCATAATAAGTCCATCTTTGGATCCCGTCAGATGTACGGTAATTAGCCGTCATTAAAGCCAAGTGCCCCTCAGGACGTCTAGTCGCAGGAGCCTCCTCATTATTAGAGTTAACCACAATAATGCGGGTTTCTAATTCCTTTGGGAAGTCAAATTTTAAAGGCCACTTGAGCTTATCCAGCTGCTTAATTGCGTCTTTGTAGAATTTATCAGGCGGGGTTGATTTAGTCGGATCAACTAACCGATCATTACAACGTAGCATTTTTGTTTGTTTAAAAGAGCCCCCTGCGCACAACAGGGGGCCTAGTTTATATTACGACTATTCTTCGATAATCAATCCTTGATTGGTCTTGTAGAGCTCCAATCCAAGCTCAGCACGGATATACCAGTTACGGCTATCAATAGATGTTACATATGTTCCACCTCCGGCACCACCAACAGTCCACATTTCGAACTTACGGCTGTATCCATCTTTGGATGCACGATACCTTACATTAAAGTTATTCACCTTAGCTCCTTTACCCATTGGGTTAGGATCTTTGAATGAACTTACAGGCATAATAACACCTTTTTTATCAAACTCCAAGTTAGCTACACCAAAAGTCTCAGGGTTGCTCCAGTTGTCCATCACATAAATGTAGTAATTGAAACCATCACCAAGATTGATGACCTTAAAGTTTACAATACCCTTCATGTTCTGAACACCGCCGAACATTCCTTCGCCGACTTGAGTCATAATAGAAGACCCAGTGTCAGTTACGAAATAATCCTTAGCAGCAGAGTTGATGTCATTGCTTAACTTAACACCACTCATAACCACAACGTTACCAGAGTTTACAAATTGGGTTCTCAAATAGGTTCCGATATCACGCAGATCCTCAATATCAAATGAGCCTGAAGTGTAAGCCAAAGATGATCCACCACTTCTAATGTGAGGAACAAAACCTTTGGTACCTTGGATGTTATTTCCAGCTCCATCAACTCCAGCAGCAACAACCAACGATGCGTTTGTTCTAGCCTGGCCAAGGGTGAAAGCACCATCAATCTTCAATGCAGCAAGATATTCAGCACGGAGTAAACCTGTGGTGAAGTATCCCTTTACATTGCGACCGTCATCATAATGTGTAAACCAATTCTCTTGAGCCAATTGATCACCTTCTACGCCAACACTCTCCTTGAAGATTTGAGTGTAGAAAGTGTCTTTAACAGTACCAACAACAGTTCCATCAGGCTGATCTGTACCAGCACCAAAGGCTCCGTTAGTAATAGGCAATACAGTAGCAGCAGTCAGTGCACCAATATTAGCAGTACTTCTAAATGGCTTCAGTGTGACCGAAGGAGCACTAGGAGTAGTTACATCAATAGCATACACATGAGCTTGAACTTCACTAGAAGGAATGGTGATTACATCACCTTCTCTTAAATAGAAGTTGTTACTTGCATCGAGGTCAGCAGTTGCCAGAACGAAAGTCTGATCGTTACCAGCACCAGGATCACCAACATTAGCTCTTACGCTAACTGAACGGTGATACTTGTTATCTTCATACCCGTAAAAAGTACGAGCAGACACAGGGAGTTCACGGGCCATTTCACGAACCAACGTAAAAGTTCCCTGATTCTGATAGCCATACTTGGCCATCAATTTATTAGTCACTTGGGGTTTTCCAATATCCCAAACAGACCATACTTGTTCGGTAAGAATACCGCCTATAGCTTCATTAGCCATGTTTTCAAAGTTTTAAAGGTTACCAATTCTTCAGCGCACGTTCTATTTCGCTTTCAGTACTCTTTACTGCCGCCGAACTGTCAGGATTTCTATCCTCAGGATTGGCTGGCTTAGATGGTGAAAATATGAAATTACGCCACTGTTCTTCATTCAAACCTCTAGACCTTACCGCTATCTCATGGGCGATTTTGGGAAAATCATCATCCCTAAATCTTTTTTCGATGTAAGCCTGTGCATTTTGAACAGACACATCTTCAGGGGATACCCCTGCTTTTAAAACATAATCTTTAAACTCATCTGTATACTTCTTGAGACCTTCTGACGGAATTTCCAGTTGGAAGACAGAAGTTTCCTTGCCGTCTTTGCCTGGGAATTTAATGTCAATCGCTTTCATGGCCATCACTTCCTTCATTGGTGCTTCCCAACTCTGAATAAGTTCCAGCTTAGCCGCCTCGGCCTTCTGGGCTTTTTCTTCGGGAGTCTCAATAACAGGAACTTCTATTCCATTAAAAACATCACCCTCAAGCGCACGTCGTGCTTTCTCAGCATCCAGTGAGAGTTTTCTTCGATCAGCTGCAACTCGGCGTTCTGCTTTAGCAATGTCGGCTGCTCTCTCCGCGACTTCTTGTTCTGAGAATCCATCTTCTTCAGAGAGTGGCTTCAGGTCGTGTGACATAGAGTACTTATCTTCTATATAAGCACGTTTTTCTTCATCACTCCATCCCTTAAACACATCAGAATTTCGCTCTTCTTGGATTATGAGCAAGTCAACATCTGGCATTGTACCAAGTGCTATCTTCTTTGCTATCTCAAAGTCATCTGGCCTAGTCCTTTTCACCTGGTCCAACTTAAATAACGTCTCGTCATGAAAGTTAGGTTGCGATGTCAGACTCTCCAGCTTTTTTTGAGCTTCACTAAGTTGACTTTCATTTTGTCTCGATTTTTCAATGAACTCTAACACAGACTCTTGACTTGTAAATCCCTCTCCTAATACAGAGAAGTCAAACGAAGGAGTCTCTGTTGAGGTCGGCCCTGCAGGTGTCGGCTCACTTGGAGTCGGATCTGCTGGAGTCGGGTCCACTGGTGCAGGCTCTTTTTGTTCCTGCGGTTCTGCCTGGACAGTGCCCAGACCTAATTGATCAAGGTCATCTTGATCCAGTCCTAAATCTTCTAAACTCATTTGTTAATGTTTTCTATGCAAATATAAGCATATTGCGAGTCATACCAAACACCTATTGCTTGTTACTGAGGATTTTGAGGAGTACCCTGTGGGATTGTCCTCATTCTTCGTATCTCCTCATTGACCTCATGGGTCTTATTTTGTCTTTCTATTTCTCCTTTAAGCACCTCTAATTCAGCCTCTGCCTTGGCCTTTTGTTCCATCACCATCATTTGCTTTTTAGTATCCGCTTCCTGATTGGCTTGGGCAGCTTCAGCCTGCTGTTTTTGGGATTTTCCTTCTAAATACGCTAGGTATCTTTGGGCATAATTGATACCTCCACCCGTCCTAAGGGTGTCTTCGATGAACAATGCTTGTGACATTGTAAGGATTCCAGATTGGATACCGAGGTCCACCTTTTGTAGAATATCTGCCTTCTCATCATCCGTAGGCTGGGCCTTTATGAATATGCCGTTCACCACTGGAGGAACAGACGCAGCAAGTTTTATTGCTTCCACCATTGCCCCACCAAGAGGCTCTAGGTATGGAGATGAATCTACATTGCATCTGGATTGAATCCTTAGGGCAGCACAATTGGCAGCTTTCTTTTTTAACTTAGCCCAAGAGCTTATAATAAGGAATAATGTATCTGCAGTCCCAGTGGCCGATATTTTTGTCTCCGCAGCAGTAGTCCTTGAATCTTGTGGGCTAACGGCAGATGCCCTGTCAATCCCAGTTAATTCAGATATAGATTGAAACGCCATCTCGAATGATCGAATTGCATCATTTATCGCCGTACCAACACCACCAGTCAACTCCTCGATAGCCTTCCCAGGATCCGTAGCCTGCTGCCCAGGCATCAACTGACCCCTGTTTATAGAGCTGTCGTACAACATATGACCTGTTTGGGTGTACAATTTTATAAGATCCAGTGGGGTCCACTTGTTTTTGCCGATCTTCATGTTCTTCATCTTTCCAATATCGATCTTCAGACCAGGTGGAGGCGCCTTCGCAATCGCATTCTGAAGTCTCAGGTACGTCATTTGGCATTGGTCTAGCATTGGGGCCATTTGCTCCATGATCGACTTGCCTTTGATTTTTATAATATGGAAAGGAAGCACTGGTTGACGTTTTTTCATGTCATAAGGCTGGTCCCCCATAATACCATAGTCAAACACATGCTCTGTACCCACAACCCAATATCCTTCGTACACACGCTTGATGTACATTGGATATGTCTTTCTGTTCTTGCCACTCTTTGGCTTAATATTCCCTTCTTCATCCTCAGGCTCCGGAGTTGTTATCTTCTCACCCTTGGAATTAACCCTCTCTGTATAGTGGTGTTTATCAGTGGTTAAGAAGGCTCCGTAGAATACTGGGACATGGAAATTGTCATATCCCCACACCTCTTCAGCCTCATAGAACTTAGAGTCGACTTCACCTGGGTTGCCGTACTTACCAGCATATCGCTCACAAAGCCCTTGAAGCTCAGCCTCTGTGACATTTGGTAACTTATCCCTCAGGTCTGCAACACGAAAGTCCACCATGAATCCGCCATACCTTGACTTGGAGAAGTCATCACGAGAAGAGTATTCTATGGCCAGATCACCTGGGTCGATGTACCGATATTTCACAAGGCCATCAGTGGTGTCCACGTAATCCATGTAACACCCAATGTTGGCAGTTATAATATCGTGCAATACCTTTTGTTTTATTTCTTCCTCTTCGGATATCTCTGAAGTAAATTCAAGAGCTTTCTCCATAGCCACCTCGTAGACGGTCTTAAACATGCCCATTTCAGACATCAGGTTCAGCTCTTCGATTGACTCAGGCATTAGTTGCTGTTCGCCAGGATCTTGGCCTCTAATCGCATTAACTTTTGCAACCATTGCGGCGCTTTTCGCCTGAGCCCACTTCCGCCACTTGTTCATCTCCTTCTCCATCCCAGACTTCTCGTCCAGCGCCTCCACGGTTACATCCAAGTTTATCTTCATAAAACGCCCAAGCAAATTATTCATATACTTGGGTGCCGGAGAATATATGGTGTCAAAGTCAACATCCATAAAGTGCTTCCTTGATTTATTGAGTCTGGATTGCTCGTTTCCACTAGCCGTATCCACACTGGAAGCATAAGCCGCCGTATTATTGTCCTCTGCTTGGAACCATTTTTTGTAAATAGCAGGATTCTGCCTTCCGTAAGCATAAGCCCTCATTGTGTCAATGGTGCCAGAATTAGCGTATTTAATCCCAGTACGACCATTAATATGCTGAGAGTAAATATACTTCAGCCATGTGGTGGTGTATTTTGGATCTTTCTGCTTTTTTACTGGACTAACATCGTCGTTTGGGCGACTGGGTATCTGACCCTGATAGTTTGTATCAACATAGAACGCCATAGTGCATAATTTGTCGTAAAGTTACTAATTTGTTGGGCGGTACACAATTAAAAGTCCCGCTCCTGAAACATCATCTCAATACCCTCTTCTTCTTCCTCATGGCTTTCAGGGAGGTATTCGTTTGAACACTCCATGTACGCTATCTCCGCCAATCCTGCTGCTGTTAGTCTGTCAAAGTTTTTCATTTGATCAATATTCTGTATGCTTTTGCAGTCCTCTAGAATTTCTGGATGTCTCTCATAATTACCACGGCGCTGGATATAGTCGCGAAGAGCATTAAAGATCTCATCCTTCTTACCACCAACAGTGTTAAAGCCTGGTGTTTTTCGGAACCTGCCCGTATTGTCCTTAAGGTAAACCAAGTATCCAGCAAAGCCCCATTCTTCGAATTTCTTGTTGACCACATCGACATTAGCCTCTGCAAGCACCTGGCACCCATAGTATTGACATACCATCAACACATCCTCTGCGTACTCATCCGTAGTAGGAGGTCTGAATTGATACGTACAGACATACCTGTCGCTCTCCATCTCACTCATTTGGGCACCCTCGTCCACAAGCTCGTCTCGGCCATACTTGACGACAATCCCTCCATCCGACATTCGTTTCCCTTCAGTTTGGTTAAACCTAAATGAGTCTGAACCAGCGAAATACTTGCTCTTAAGTGGCATATAGTGGCCAAATTCATTCTTCATCCATCTATTAGTCTGTCCGCTTTTTAATTGCTTGGAAACAACGAAGCGACCATTGTTCGGATCTTCAACAAACATTACCCTAGAGAGCCTGTCTAGTGGATTTTCTCTGACAAAATCTCCGCGCACACAATGGGGCTGATTCATTTTGAGTTCCTGCAAGCGCTGTTCTATAATGTACAGGTTAAATCCAAGATCACTGGCTGAGGATGAAAAACACTCGCGATAATATATTGGGTATTGACGAACCTTCTCCACCCAGCCGACTACATCGTTATTATTTATAAGCGATGCTCTTTGGGCCTTGATAATTCTCTCATTATCGACTAGGTCTGAGTTGCCAAATTCATCACAATTAAGACCATCGATTGATGACATGAAAAACAGGAATAAGCCAGACGGTGTCTGACCAATTTCATTCCTTTGGTGGTACATTGACATGTCGCACATCTTCTTGAACTTGTCGCCACCACCTTTCTCCATCTCTCCTACTGTGGAGGTCTTCGAGGTGTAACCATGGATAGACATACCGAAGTCTTGGGACAAACACTCTTTACCGACAAGGTGTCTTTTCCACACGTCATTCTTAACATTCTTCCCAACCTCATCGTCATGCTGAAAGTGAAGTTTCCATCCGTCGTATGCTCCCTCATCACCTGGCTGGAAGTCAATACCAGACTCAAGTCCAGCTCCAGTAGAGGCCAAGGCCCCTCCAGCTCCAATCCTGAGTGACGGGATGTCAAATTCAAGCTGATTCTTGGGATTAGTGCTTCCTGTGTAATAAGGCCTAAAGAAAAATGGAACACGCTTCCATGGCCTGACCAGTTTCTTCTGGAATACACTCCTCGCGTCTTCATCGGTTCTTGACTGGATCCCACCCCACACATTCTTTAGCTTTGATATGGTTTCCAAGTTGTTACACTGAGCCCTGTACGTCGCGCCCTCACGACGCATCTTTGGGTACACGTCCCCAAACACCACACGTCTACCCAGGTCCTTCATCAGGTAGATAGGGGTGCCATCAGGTTCGGTATCCTCTTCGGGAATAGCCCAATCATTCTTGTCTTTTTTTACAAAGTCGAAACTGTGGTTTTCACAAAAATCTATAAACACCCAATATTTGCGATCCCTGTCCCGATATTTCGGGTACCCAGAGTCCAGCGGGTAAAACATCATGTAATAGAAATGCTTTCCAGTAATATAAGTCGGCTTTCCGTTATTGAAGAACCAGAAGCCATTTAATCGGAAATACCACATCCTCTTGATGTACTCGATCTCATCTTCCCATTTTACTGGGTTGAGCTCAAGTTCATTCCAGATGTCATCTATGGTTAAGCCCTTGTTTTTGTACGCGAGAACGTACAGCTTCTTAGGCATCCTCGGTCTTAGATTCTTCCAAGTCTGCTCTTTTGGGTCCATGCCGAATCCAGCTATCAGATTCCAGTCTGGTGGCTTTGGAAGCGGAGCGTAGAATGGGATTAAATCAGGATCATCATTATATTTGATCCACTGATCCGCATCACTGTAAAGGTTTATTAACCTTCTTTTTGTTTCGTATCTGTCGTAAGCCTGACGCCTTTCCATGGGTACTTTTTAAAGTCATAGTCTCCACCATATGGATGAACATCGACAACCTGTTCTCCGTCTTGAATCTTGTCTGCTATATCTTCGGGCCTTAACCCAAGGGCGCTGGATGCCACTTCATTGTAAAGCTCATCTATCAACTGTGGCTGCCACTCCTTTAAGAGGTCAATCTGCATCTTGTTGATAGACTGCTCCAAAGCATCAATGGCTTTGATAAGGTCAACATCCTTGCTATCATAATCATCGTCGAAGGTATCCTGCAGACGCTTCTGGTATAACTCTTGAAATGCCACCAGCTTAGAGAATGTGGCTGAGTTAAAGGAGATGGCAAACGCCACAATAGCCTTATTTATAAGCTTGTCTCCTCCAACCAGCAAATCATTTACTTCTTTGGTGAACCTGCGATTTGCCATTGGCATCCCAGCGAGTACAGCAGCCTCATACTTTTTCTTCATCAAATCATCATCCGGCAACGGGGACCCAGGGTCATACATATACGAAATGTACCTTACAATAGCATTCCTTGGAATACCATTGTGTACTTCTGGAATTTCACACAAAGGCTTTATCTTTGCCAACCCATGGAATTCCTTAATTAAGTCCTTGCTATCCTTGACAGCCCTGACATTGTACCTGAGTGACTTAAAATCACTCTCTTTGTAATCCACTTAGTTTAAATTAATAATGAATTGAGCTACTATAACCCCTAGAGGTTCGTCTATGACCAAAAACATGTCAACATGACTCATTTCCCTACCAGAAGCATCGGCAGCCCCCTTCCCAGAAGCATAAATAAAGTTCGTATCATATTCATCTAGTACATTTAATGCAATCTCATATGCATCTTCACATTCCATAAAACAAAGGTATAAAAAAAGGGCCGCTCACGCAAAGCCGCCCTATGAGATATCAGGCCGTAAAGGCTTGGGTTTACAATGTATTATAATCGTAGATCGCTTTCCCTTTGATAAGGTACTGATCTAATAGATCTAAGTCTTGATCAACAACTGTTGGAGACAAGGACAATTTCTCGTTCTTATCAATCAGCTTTGCGAAGTCTGACAATGCAGCGGCTTTAGTAAGATCAGTGAAGTAAGTTCTTATAAACAGCTCAGTGTAAGCATCGTAGAACAATCTAGTGCTGTCTTGCATGATTCTGTATCCAACAGTACCAGTTGGTGTAGTGGTGTTTGAACCAGCAGCAAGCCATCCAGCAGCGGTGAGTGTACATACCTCAGTGGAAAGAACATAGTCAGCAATTATTCCATACTGGTTATCTCCTGTTCCGCTGTAAATGTACACATACATGCCATTGAAGGTGTCATTAGCACGGTCAGCGTCAGCAATTACTCCACCAGCATCAGCAGTGTCTTTAATTGTGATAGTAGTGGCGTCAGAGGCTTGAGCGGCACCTAAATCCTGAGCAAAATGATAGTAACTCATGAAATGAACAACAAGAGGAGCAGTTGTGCTTGGGTAAGCGCTTTCCCACATTTGAAGGCCAGTCTCTTTCCCAGAAGCTGCTCTTGCACCATACAGGTATACGTTGGTGTGAGTGAACACAATACAGGTCTCGGTATCTGTAATCGCAGTTGTAGTTGTGTTAACTGTAGCAGTTACAGTGGCTCCAACATAATCCTTGATTTGGCGAGCCTTAGCGGTAGTGCCAGCAGTGATTATGTACATTTCATTATAAAAATCATTAACAGCACTAGATCCTGATGGTAAAATTATCTCAGTAACAGTGGCGTTAGCTTGACAGGTTCCAGATGTTACAGTGGTTCCTTTGGAAGCTGTGATCATTTTATCCCTCAAGAGAGCAATGTCATCGTATAGCATGTTTCCAGTCGCATGAGTAGCGGCGACATCCACAAGGACAAATACATCGGTTAAGGAATCATCGGTAAGAGCAGCTACATAACCACTAATAGTGGCCTCATTTTGACCAGCGGTGTCAGTAAGCGTTAAAGTACTGCCATACTTATACTTGGCGATTTGAGCGCCTAGGATAGATTGGGCTTCGGTTGAATCATAAAAGCAATGTTGTAATGCCATGGTAATAAAATTTTAGTTAGTTGTTCATAATTATTACAAAGATAACTATGTTTCGGTTAAGTGACAATACCGCTTCTAAATGTTAATGTGGAAGTTATCGATCAAACCCTCTTCTTTATTCCACACAAACGAATCCGAACATCTCGTCTTGTTGACAAACCCACTCTTATAGTGCCAGTAGTCAGTAGATGTTAATGACGGCAGTATCCTGTAAATTGTTGACCCAATGGTGTCTACGCTTGTGAAGTTAATTTGCTTGGCTTTATGAAGGTGTCCTACATGAAGCTCCCTCCAAGTTGCATCAGCCCACTCACGAGCAAATTCATCAGCAAATAATAATGGCAGTTTGTCTGGTCTTATTTGGCCATGCTCATACCCAATAAAATTCTTACCCCACTTGTAGAACTTCCTGGACTTAGGAGCTATGTCAAATGTAATATTCTGGTTATTAGCATAATATGCCCAAAGAGCTTTACACAGGAAATAAGTGACGTTCTCATCGTGGTTCGAAACCACAAATATGATGTGAACAGGAGCTATTTTCTGAAGCAGCTCAACACTAAGTATCACGGATTCAAGGGCTACATCAAATATCTTGGCCATACGCCCATCTGTGTCTTGGCGGGTACCTTTAGCAGTAGTGCTTTCGGAATTATTCACATGCATGAAGTCATTACCAACTGGGAGCACTATTTGCTTCGGTTTGTGTATTTTAGCCTGTCTTTCATGCTGGAAGATAGCATCAGCCCACAACTGTTTTGCAATTTTCAGGTCATAATTCTCGCCAGTCTCCATCTTCCAAGCATATTTGCCGAAATGATGATCATACATGGCTACCTCGAACATATTGTTCCCAGACAAATTCCTGAGTGTGACCGGAGGTAGCTCTACCCTCTTGTCGTGCAGTCCTTGAATAAGTGACTCCATGGCTATCATTACTGGAGCCTTTCGTTTGAGCCAAACCTTAATTTGATAATTCGTATAGGCCTCACCGTGAGCCCCATCACCAGACCCGATCTTCATTGTGACATCCCAAGCGTTCAAAACATATCTATCAACCTCCCATACGCTCTGATCCACATCGCATTGCCGTAAAAAGTCAGACAGGATTTTCACCCTGTCCGTTGTCATGCTGGATATCTGCCCATCTAGGTTTAATCCAGACTTTGTCTCTTCGTGTCTAACACTTTTTACATCTGTCCCAGATGCTGATCCAATCTTTAAGTGCTTGGTTTTCATACAGGTACCGCATTTGTACTTACGATATCTGAACTCACCAGATTTATAGGTGCCATCGGAATACATTTTTTCTTGGCACCTAGGACAAAATATTTTTTTCTTACTCATTTGGTGTGAATATAATTCCACTTGACTTTATCACGACGACTGCCACGTTGACAGCATTTTGAATAGCACATCTAACCACCTTGGCAGGATCGATTATACCGAAAGCTATAGCATCAACCATTTCTCCGTTGATAACATTGAAACAGTATCCATCGGCTTCCGTTGTGTCTTTAAGGTCATCCGCGTTATACCCAGCGTTTTTTGCTATTTGCAACATGGGATCCCTAAGGGACGAAGCCAGTATCATCGCAGCAGGCTCTGGATTGCCATGGATGTGCGAAGACAGTTCATAGTATACCTTTCCTCCACCAGGCACAATTCCCTCTTCCAGTGCGCTCTGAGCTGCTAGAATGGAGTCTTCAATTCTATCCTTCTTCTCCTTGAGTGCAGAGTCTGTATCTGCGCTGACATAAACAACACCAACACCACCATCAAGTCTAGCCAGCCTGTCTTTGATCTTGTCTATGAAGACGACATTTTTCTCATCCTTGAGTTGATTCCTTATCTCCTCTATGCGCTCATCCACATAACTTTCCTTGTCGTCAACTGTTATCACCATGTGATCGCTAAACACGCTAACCCTTTTAGCCTCACCGAACCACTCACTACGCCATTTAGATGACTCTAGGCCAGCGTTTTCCGTTATGAATGTTCCGTTTGTAACAGCAGCTATGTCATCCAAGATGTCGGACTGGTTCCGTCCTGTGCCTGGGGCTTTTACTAAGCAAACACGGAGACCTCCACTCTGAAAATTACTAACCATAACTTGAAAGGCCTCTCCATCGAAGTTGTCCCCTATGAAAACGAGGGGTCTATTCTGATCGATTGCAAGCTCAGCCATCATTTTGATTTGGTCCACGCGATGGAAGTCCCCATCCGTAATGGCAATTAATGGATTGTCATACTCGGCAGCACGGCGCTTGGGTGAATTAATGAAGTAGGGTGAAAAATACCCAGTGTCTACCCTTAATCCATTCACAACGTCTGAGTATGTCTCACCGCTGGAGCTGTTAAGTATTGATATAGAGCCACCTGAGCCAACCTGAGTTACGGCTTTGGCCACCAAATCACCAACCTCCTCGTCCCCATTGGCAGAGATCGTCGCAATGTTCTTGATCGAAGCATAGTCATCTCTGTCGATAATAATCGGCTTGATCTTCGAAAGGACAATTTTGGAATACCGCTCAATCTCATTTGCAAGCGCGATAGGGTTGTACCCTTTCTCGATTCTCTCAAATGCCCTCTTGATGATGCCAGCCATCAATACTGTTGTCGTGGTGGTGCCATCCCCAGCCTGTTCTGCAGTCATGTGTGCGGCTTCAACCACCATACGGGATCCCATGTTCTCAATCGGATCCTTTAGGTTAATTCCAGCCGCAGTATTCGCCCCGTCCTTGGTGGCCACTACCCCACCACCCTCTGTTTGGATTAATACGAACCTACCCCTGGCACCCATGGTTGTCTTTACCAAATTAGATGCCTTTATAATGCCAGCGCGGATCTTATTCAGACCTTCGTCGCCAATCAAGATGTCTCTAACTATCATTCTGTTGCTCTTTTTGTTGTTTCTTGTATGCTTTTAGTTGCGCCCTGTTTTGGCGTTTAACTGCGGCTCGCTCACGACGAGTCGTTAACTTCTTGTCCAAGAACTTCCTACGATACTGAAGCTCCATAAATTCAACCTCAATGCGAAGATCAGGAAGCATTTGCTTGTACTGATCCATCATCGTAGGAGGCTTTGGTTGTCTGTGTCTTCTACTCATACTGTAATTATTGCGAGCAAATCAGATGCTCTGATTAATTTTTGGCCATCAATCATGTGACCGTCGTTCTTGTGGAACATAACCAGGTCTCCAACTGCGACCTTTGCGGTTATGTCGTCGGAGATTGCAATAACATAGCCCTTTTGGTAAGGGATTGCTATTGTTTCGGGTATTTTCAGCTTACCAGACTCCCTCTCCTCTAATGGATCGACGGTAAGGTAATTTCCCAATGGAATCAATTTCATTTTCTGTGGTTTTGGTCTGCTAATTGGAAATCGATCTCGGACAGCTTATCTCCTCGGAATACCAAGTCGATGTCCCTAGGGGATCCTGTTCTAAGATCATAACAAAGCATATCACCCTCAACCTTGTTCTTGTGCTGCATATAGCGAACTAAAAGTTCACCAATTGGTGTACCTAGGTGGGTGTCTTTGTCTATTACTGTGGGGATGAAGTCATTAAAAAATTCCCCAAATGAGTGGCTAAGCACTTTATAATCACGGTGTTTATCTTTTGATATCATGCTTGGATCAATCTTTTCTAAAATGTTACGAATATTATTTTCAGTCTCTGCATAGCTCATTCCATCAGTATTCAGAACATAATCGAATTTTTCATAATCATCAAGATCGGTTTCGCTTGGGTGATTTGGGTCTCGCTTTGAATTAGCACGAACTCCAGCTGGGTCCCCGTTCACCCGAATAAGAATCGCTCCTCTATCAGACAGGGCATCTGCCTCATTTTTAAACCTCACATCATCAATCACATAGTTGCCATCATCATCCATTGAATGCAGAAGAGCATCAACCCAGATATCTGAGTACAAAGCCCTTCCTACCTCGGTTCCGAACTTCTGTAGAAATTCACCAAGAGTAGTTCCGTCATCGAGGACCAAAATGTTCTTGTATTTTTGATCATACATGTAATCCTCGTCGACCCCCAGCATGATTGAAGCACACTTTTTAAGTGCCTTGGCGAACCCCTTGATCTCGAAAAGTCCTCCGGTTAAGTTAGATATGGCTTTAGCAGCATTGGTCTTTCCAGAGCCAATTTTCCCACTAAGTCCAATGATTTTCCCTTTCATATGCTTAAGTTTTTGATAAATTGTTTGACCTTGATTTGGTCTTCGAGTATGGTCTTATACATTGACTTCCAAGGGGGTATACCGCCTATGTTTCGGTCATCGATGTAATAATCTGCAGCGATCTTACGGGAGTCCCCAAAGATCTCTATGTCGTAACATACGTTTTCGTTAAAGTAGTCAAATGGAATATCGACCTGATGTAAAAACGCCATAGTGTCCTCAGCTATTGAGTTCTTTCTTAGGGTGTTAATAATGATCGTATGTCCATCCATTCTTAAAGCCTTGATGTACTTGTCGGCATCCTTAACAAGAGGGCCAAATGATGGCCACCAGCCGTCTTGGATTATAGTGCCGTCAAAATCAATTGATACAACAAACCCGTGATGGGCTTGACGATATTTTTTCCAACAAGACATACACAGCAACGTGGCACATGCCTTCTTGCCACACTTGCATGCATGCTTTGTTCCCTTCGGCCTTATTATCTCTTGTTTGATATTCCTGGAAATATCAGATTGACTGTAAACCATATTGCGAATGTAGTTATTTTATTTTGGACTGCAAAATTAAATCATTGTGATAATGCTTATGGTGGCATTTTTTGCATAGCGAGACTAGCTCAAACAAAAACTCATCCTTAAAATGCTCATACGTCAAATGGTGAACATGGGCAGCAGGGTCTCCGCATATTTGGCATATGTTCGAGTCCCTGTACATCACCTTTTCTCTGACCTCCCACCATTTATCAGACGACATGTATTTTTTGTAATCCTCCTCTTTTCTGTTCTTCCGTATATTACTCAGCTCATGAATAAGCTCACTTATCGTGTTATCTATAGTTCCCACATACTCCTTGTAATCAGAGTATAGCCTGCGTTCAACTTTACTCAAGTCAACCTCACCTTGCTTCAATGGCTTACTAACATCGTGACATCTTTTACAGTACTGCCTTAACTGGGTTTTCCCTCCATTAATTTCAAACAAAATGTACATCCACTTATGTTTACATTCCATGTCAAATGATTCAAATCTGCCGCACGACAGGCAGTATACAAGGTATTCATCTCGACAGACCCTCAGCCTCATTCTGCCCTCGCATCCAGGCAAATGATTGACACTCTTTTTTAATTCCTCCATGGTTCTTTCGGTTTAGATGGCTTCTCAATATTGACAACGCTTGGAATACCATCGTTATTTATCGATATTCCAAATGGCTCAAAATCAATCCCTCTAGATAAATCACAATTCACTTCACTAAGCTCATCGTACTCCAAGCTCTTCTTGACAGATATCAATATTTCAGCCTTCTTCATTATCGAGCTACCAAGATGCCCTGTTGCAAAATTGTCATTCTTATTTTGGTGGATGATGGTGGAAATATGGCAACCATAATCATCAGTGATCTTCATAAGCATTGAGCTCACTCGTGTAGCTTCTTCCTCGTCATTTATTGCATTTGCAAGGTCGGCCACACCATCTATTACACAAAATCCAACCTCGCTCCCATACAACTCGAATGCAAATTGAATTATTTCACACCTTTCTTTTGGGGTATAAGGCCTAAGACCAAATGCCAGTATCCTCTTGCTGCCGCCAGACATTTTGTAAACTCTCTTAACAACCTTTTGGAAGTCAAACCTACCTTGTTCTGTATCGAAATAAAGGACAACCCTTTTGTTACTTGGCAACGATGATACAAGCTTGTCGGTACTTTGAGGATTAGCTAAGGCTGCAGCAAACAAGCTTATTAGGAATGTTTTGCGACTTTTTGCCTTCCCGATAATACAAGAGAAGTTTCCAAGAGTAAATAACCGTCTTTCTGTAACGGAATTAGGACTCACTTCCTTAATGCTGAGAATGGTAGGCGGCGGATCCTCTGGCTTAGATGGGTCTATCCTAGACTTGTCAAGCATAGCTCTTAGTCTTTCTGTACTTACCTCAGGATCAGCCTTTGTTTGGTCTATTGTCACAGACTGAGGCTTATGGGCTATTGGTTTGTCCGGAATTAAGCTGGCTGCAGCAGCAGAGAAATCTCCGTTGAATTTCACCAGCGCCAACACTTGAAACGGCGTATAGGCTCTCATTTCGTCAAACGGGTACGCATTTGACGAGAAAACATACAGTACCCCTGGAGCAACCCTTCCGATGGTGGCACTAATCCCCTCTGTTTTATTCGGCCTCCTCCATTGGAATTCATTCACCTCAGTCCATCCGTCACCAATTAAAATATCTTTCATAACACCCACGGAGCTTGGATCTGAATTAAATAGATCTCCTGGGCGCTCAGTCGCTTCATACTCTGTCTTAGTCGCTGGCCTTTCAAACTCATTAAAGGATCTTGCTACTTCAAACAAAATCCTTCTCTCTGCTGGAGATATCTCGTTTATTTGGAATATATCGTTTTCTATCACATCATATCCTAGCGTTGGGTAGGCACAAAAATACCCATTATTGCCACGAGTCTCAATTAAAGCCTCAGGTCTTCCATCAATGTTTGCTCTTCTGGCAAGCTTTGTATTTCCTGCGTTCTCACTACATCTGAAAAGAAGGTGATAACCTCCACCAACCGTCTTCTCTATAGGGAGCTTATACTTGTCGATTATCCTGTACGCCTCCGCATTCATGAGGTAATCATGCATCACATCATCCGCATCTCCAAAATGGTTATCAAAATCAAAGCACTCTAACCCACCTGACATCGGACCACAAACCACCCCTATCCCATAAGCTCCATTAAACTCTGACTCTGGCAACCCGTTAAGCCAAGACTTTGGTGAAGACGGCGCCTTGCTTTCCTTTGTTGGCAGCACCTTCATCCCTGCATCGCTGTATCTTCTGAATGCTTCTGTAAGTGACATTATTTCTGTAGCCATACTCTATTTTCTTTGTAGGTTAATCCGGTTCTTATCGTCGCATCCCAATCTAGGTTTTTTGTCTTGGAGGCTTTTTTTCTCTTCCAGCCTACTTCCTTACCCCAATAGTTGACAAACATCTTTCTCATTGTTTGGATCACATCAATACCAGGATTCAATTCAGATTGCTCCTTGATAAAATTACTGTTTTCTGAAGCAGCAGCAAAGCCCTTTTTTGCATCCTCAAGGTAGATGTTGAAATCATCTCTCCAATGAGTAGAATCGTCTTGAGGAGTTTGTTCATCTACTCCTTCTATACTATCGTAATTAATATACTCTTTATATAACTCTTTATTATTTCTATTTCTATTTCTATATAGCTTAAGCAGATGCTTAAGCACATGCTCAAGCAGATGCTTATCTTTTAAATTAAAATCCTCTAAATTCAAGACCTCTTTTATGAATGCATGAAACTTTCTATCCTTAGATACATGGGCTATACAGAACTTTATAACATACCCAATTCTGCCGCTAGTTGACTTTTGGGCAATAAACGACTCTCTCTTACGAAGTGTGTCGCTCATGCGCGGATTGACTAAAGCACCGTCTAAGGTGTGCTTAAACTTGTGCTTAAGCACTTGCTCAAACACTTGCTTAAATTCTTCATACTCACTTATCCTTACATCAGCCAAAAGTGCGAGCTCTTCGATATCATTTGGAAGCTCTCCAAGTTGGTATTGATGGAGCAGCAAGTTGAGGTACCAACCCCTTGCGTTTGCCCTCATGCTTTTAGTGGAGGTTAGCCAATCGGCTATGTAAAATAGTACTGCAGGATCCTTCATAATTATAGGGTATAAAGAAATCCACCAGACTTAGGGTAATCGGGCCTACGCGACCCTGAGACGCCTTTACGACGAATCAGCCCATATCTGGTGGATAATGTTTTTTTCATTTTACGTAGTTTGACTCTACAAAGTTAACCTATCTTCAGCTAACTACCAACTACACTTTGTAGATTTCCTATTGATGATTATTGTTAACTTGTTGAATGTCTTGAGCTTATACTTCCTTTTTAATCCTGAAATAAACATATCCTGAAGTCTTGGTTCGTAAGGAATCAAGTTAGCTTTAATTCCATCTAATTCAACATCAACGAGGTAGACAAACCCTGGGAAACATTGCCCGATTACCTCTACTTCTTCTTTTTTAACGGCTTTGTATGGGTTCTCGAAGCCGGATCTGTTGTGTTTGACCATTCGAATACTGGGCATTTAAGAGTTATTGCAACTGCCTCCTGTTCAGATATTGTAGCCACGGTCTTGCCAGATATGAACTCCTGAATATCCCAAGTGCCCATAATATTCTTCTGGCAAATACATTTCATAATACAACCTCCTGATCGATTGGCCAATAGCACTGTTCTCCAGCACGATTCTTCCAAAATATGTAGTCATACCGAGGAATTGTTGTTAGGTCAATCATGACCTGATGGTGTCCAGCATTGACTTCGATGATGTCTGTATCTGTTGACAATAAATGCAAGTCAAGGTCTTTCTTGTCAATAAGGCCCAAGATCTCATTCACTTGAGCCTGGGTAAGTGGTGATCGTTTCATATAGTTATCTTTTGCGCGTCTGCAATTATCGAATGCATGGTGTGGTATAAGGTCACAATTACAATATTGCCCCCAAAGTCAAGTCTGACTTCTTTTTTATCAAGAATGTCTCGTTTCCCAAACTCTTCCATCTCATATTTTTCTGCCTCGATCAGACAGAAGGACCTCAGCCCTTTTGGTGCTTTTATGATTAGTCTCATAGCGTAAAGTTACAATTGTAAATTAGAATACCAAAAAATATCAGGAAATTTTCACATTAAATCCAATATACCCTAACTCTAAAGCAAATTCAGCCATCTCCTTATCTGTTGGAGACGGAGTATCCCCCATTAAGTACTCCATATTCAGCCTTTTATACTTTTCTCTGGCGTGTGAGTGGTAAGCAAATATTTCTATGTTCTCGGAGACAGTAATTAGCCACTTCATCCTGTCGATCTGATCCTTATCCATGTTTACATTTGGAATCACTGGCATGCGAAGAAGTATATTATTGTGAATTTCACCCAAACGCTTAAGATTGTTCATCGGCTGGGCAACTGGGACCCCACAGTACTTCAGGTGCTTCTTTGGATTCATCACCTTTATGTCGTACAGAAAGAGGTCTGTGAGGGGTGCTATGGCGCTTAGGGTATGGAATGTACAATTTGGGTACACATCTACAGCGGTTTGTATTCCCAGCTCCCTACATCGAGCTAATGCCTCCATAAGGAAGTTTATTTGGAGTAGTGGATCCCCTCCGGAGAAGGTTACGCCTCCCCCAGACTGATCAAAGAAGATGATACTCCGCGCCAATTGCTTCATAAGGTCATCTATGTCGATCTCATAGCCATACGTGACGCCATTCACAGTCATTACATCATGATGGAGACCTTCTGGATTATGACACCACCAGCAGGACAGATCACAACCCTTGAAGAAGACTGTGGTTCGGATCCCAGGTCCATCGTGGACACAGTAATCCTGCACCTTGGTTATAATGGCTTTCATTTTTTGTACGCTTTAGAGGTGTCTTTGGCATAGCCTCCACCTTTGCCTGAACCCTCGTCTCTAAAGCCAAACTCAAGACTGAACATACCATAGGTGTTCTCCTTATGTTTGTCAGTGTAAATCTTTGGTTGTTTACGCAAGAACCACTTCTTGAACCTCGCCTCCATCTTTGGCGTCCATGTGATATCGTAATTCCACTGAGGCTTGCCCTCACGGTAATAAGTACATGCGCTGTACCTGACTTTGGCTATCTTACACATCTTCTTAAGTGCTTTCTCTGCGGTTAGTGGCGGATTGATTCTCTTGAGCAATAAGTAGAGATACCAGTCTATTGCATAATATATCTTCCTGATCTGTTTCATTTTGTTAGTTTTGTTTTACATTGGTCACATAATAAATCCCTGGTATGGAGTACCGAAACCACTCTCCTGCAATGAACGCATATCGTAGCGTCTAGTTTGTGAACTGGAATTGCCTTTTCGTAGTGTTTG
>Ga0099850_1000079_pt1 | contig 37103 bp, 54 predicted proteins | sample CB_VirMetaG_5_FD_79182 | JGI IMG/M metagenome (GOLD analysis project Ga0099850, IMG submission 79182) | Freshwater to marine saline gradient viral communities from Chesapeake Bay - CB_1508_1D Viral MetaG | ecosystem: Environmental > Aquatic > Marine > Coastal | place: USA: Chesapeake Bay... | reverse complement strand
GTTCTGGTGTCTCATGGTCCCTGACATTTTGCCCCCCCTCCCTCTGTCACAACTGACGCGCCGTCTTGGCAGTGTGACAAGCCCGACAGATCGCTTGCAGGTTGCTTCGTTGAGTCCTGAGCGGATCTTTTATGCCCCTGAAAGGAATGATGTGGTCAACGTCTTCCGATGGTGCAGCATGACACACTTGGCACACCGGATGCTCAGCCCTGACCATCAGGCTGATACGTGACCACTCGCCACCGTAGCCACGTTCCTGCTTGGTGCCTCGCCTGACTTCTCGGTTCTTGGCACCGAATGACTTAGGAGCAACCGGCATCACCGCCTCCTACCAGATACCGTCGCACGAGAGCCTTGATAAACCACCATGCAGCTTGCCGTACTGCCCATGATCCGAAGAACGTCCAGATGGTAGCAATAGGAATGATCCCAACCCGTTCGCATTCAGTGAATGCCTCACGTGCAACACGCTCCTGAGTGTCTTCATCATTTGCATCGCCGTTGACGCCACAAGCAAGGGCATGCGTCTCCAGCCACCCCGATGCGTGCAGTTGTGCAGCACAATCGACCAGCGTTGACCACTTGATGAGGTCACCTGATGCTGTGCTGTAGGCCAATGACATCACGTTGTAGCTGTCCATTTGGTCAGCAACATAGAGTTGTGCGGCCTGTCCTGTGAGGCGTTCAGTCATATTAGTATTTGATCCTCACGTTGGTCAGCCGCAAATCAATGAAGGCTTCGTTCTCGTATGCTCTGATGCGGATGATGTCCGGGTCAATTGGGCCGAACAGATCGACCTCTGGTGCCTCGTCCCACGTCAGTTCGATGTGATCAGATTCGCGACTGAAGATAACCGCCATGTCATTGGGCAGGTTAATCTCGACCGGCCCCGCTGCGACCGTGCCGCTAATCAGCTCTCGCACAAGTTCAGCGAAGCGGGGTCCGGTCTTGTCTCGTGCATCGATCGTAAACGGGCTCAAAATAGACTCCTGTTCGCATAGCTTGGCCGTTCTTTGATTATCAACGGCCTGACAGGAATTGCCTTTGCCGATCCACGATAAGGCGTGATTCGTTCCTGATGGTGTGCGTCATGTAGACGTAGTGCCTCCCATTGTGAGAGCCCTGTGACCTGTGCTGATGTAAACCCGTGATTGCTGTCTTGCAGGTGTCGCCAGACGGATGAACGAGGCTTGACGTCTGCCATGAGCGAGCTTGTCTGGTGGTAGTTGTCACGAACCCATTGCCGTAGCTCATCGAACGTATAACGGACCTGACTGTTGCCGTTGACCCACTGATTAAGTGATTCGACGGCGTACTGACCTTCTCGAATCGACTTACTGCCATCGGGCCTGATTACTTCCCATGTAGGGTATTTACCTGTCGGTGACTTACCCTCGCTCGGGCCTCTGATTGTCTCGTACTCGAACGATGGCGGATTAGCTTTGAGCTTCTTCTTTTGCTGTTCGCACGCCAGACATTGCCAAGAATCGTCCGCAGTGTAAAAACGAACAATCGTTTTCGCCTGTTCTGGCTCTTGCGTCACTGGTTCTGGCTCTTGCGTGTTGCCAGCGATTTCCATATCAGCCAATCGCTTTTCGATCCTGCCGAGCGTGATTGCCAAGCCCTCGGTTCTATTGAGTATTGTCTTGACATCAGCAGACAATTGTAATGCCGCTTCCACTTCTGTCTGTGTAGGAGGCTTGATTGGTTCGGTGTTTTTGGTTTCCGCCGCAGGTAAAAATATCGCCACCATTAGAGCGGCAACAGCCATCCCGATTGTCAATTCCGTTTTTGTCATGGCATCACCTCAATCGAAATACGGGCTATCGGATTTCCAGTCGACGAACTTTTGCTTTGCTTCAAGCGGCATCAGCAAGCGAGCCCCATAAGGCCGAAACTGTACACGCTGCAACGCCGTGTATGCTGACTCGCTCATGTAGTACCAACCATCGCCGTGACTGTTGGCAACGATTAAAAGCCATTGCCGTAGCTCATCAACCCACTCGGCCCATACGATTTGTGTTGCATGTCCACCGCCACGACGAGGTGCTGACTTCATCCACCGGCGGTTGTTCACTTTGGCCCATGACGGTGGCCAGTAGGTTCCGATGTGACCAGTTCCGCGAGCTGCGACGGCAATCAGCATTTCCCGGAACGGAGGCATGGGCAGTTGCTCGGCGACACATCCGTCGACGATCTCGACCTGTTTTGCTCGGTCGATGAAGCGGCTGGCCGATCGCTCGTAGGTGTTGTATCGCCAGTTTTCTTCGAGCGGCAGTCCCGGAGCGATGCCGTGTTGCGGGATGCCTTCGGTTAGCACTCGCACGCCCAACAGGATGTTTGTGCCGCGATCTCGTCCGACGTTGTTTGGACCTGTCACGTACTCGGTCGCGTTGTACGCGTACACGTCGGCGAGCTGCTGCATTTCGCCAGTTGAGTAATGGCGGCGGGCTTCGGTGCCTGTCGACAGCGACTGACCTTGGCAATCGTTCATCTTCTGCCGTTGCGTGCGAATGTGGGGCAACGGCGAGGCAGCAGGATCTCGCAACCGGTCTTCCCAGCCGGGGAAGTCGGATTCGCTGACAGCCAAACAGGTTACCCGCTCGTCAAGGTAGTCAAAATCAGCCTGTGAGCACTTTTGTAGCATTTGCTTCATCGCACGTAGCTCCGCAGGATTGCCGCGTGCTTCTCGGCGGTCCATTCGCCGTCGCCGAGTTGGTCCTGCTCTTTTCTGGCGATCACTTCGAAGGCTTCTTTTCGAGCGTGCTGCAACCGCTCTGACAGGTGCGACTGGACCTCCACATCAGATGTAAGATCACCTCCCTCCAATGCGTTAGCGGTTTGTCGAGCGACCTCACGCCACATGGACTCGTACGAATCGAAAGCCCGTGCAACGTCGTCGACTGGTTGCACATCGGCACGCGGCCACAGAAGCACAACAGCGGCAATCAGTGCCAGGATGGACGATGCGGGCTTCATGCTTCGGTTAGCCTTGCCACTTCGTATGCGAGTACCTGAGCCACTGTGTAGCCTCCAAGCAGGTAAGTGCAGAGCACGTCATCGGGGCAGTTTGCTGCCACGGCGTCACGGATCTTGGCTGCGTGTTCTTTGTAGCCGGCTGGTGCTGACATGTCGCTGGACTCGGCTACTGGCTCAGATTCGCTGTACCACAGCCGAGCGTACAATATACCGGCAAGTTGCATGATCGCCGGCCAGAGCGTTCGAATGACAACAAACGCGACCAGAGCCACTCCTAGAGCGTATCGCAGGATCAATGGCCAGTTGATGTCGATCGTCATGCGTGTTTGCCTTGATCGGCGAATCCTTGCCCAAGGATGTAGGCTAGGATCGGCGAAATGACCGCAGCAACCGATTCGGTGTCAAGTTCCAGCCCGTACTTCAGGGCGAACGACACAATGAGCCCGGCAACCGCTGCGATTGCCTTTTTCGATCCAACCATGTCAAGAATTGCTTTGAACATGCTGCCATCCGTGGTTCGAGTCGTAAGAGAATCCGTGTCGGCAAGCTAGCAGATTTTGCCGGCATGTCAACGGGTTTTCGTCGCCTCACTGATTGGCCGGTGGTTCAGCCGTGATGTCAAAAACCCCTATAAATAAAAAAGAGGGGGTCTGAGAGTATATTTAGGGGTTAGTATATAGGGTATTGAAAATAAGAATGAATTCTATATATATATAACAAAAATACTACTCTTTTGCCATTTTCTCGTTTCAAACTCGTTTCAAATCGGCCCTTGAACTCTTGAATTTAGGGTTTGGAGTCAAGTTCAGCTCAAGACGAAAAAAGCCCCGGGGATGAACCCCGGGGCTAAAGATTTCTTGGATGTTGGCGGTCTGTTATTCCTTTCGCGGTCTGTTTGCTGCTGGTCGCTGTGACAGGCCAGCCGAAGCTTGCTCCAGTAGCTGTACCCGGCAGCACTCGCCCACCCACTCAGACAGCGTGAAGCCGAGTTCCTTGGCTTGTGCCTCAAACGCAGCCCACCAGTCAGCGGGCTGCGTGATGTTTCTTCGTTCACTCATCGTCGTCGCTTTCTTCAATCCAGTCGCCCGATTCGTCGTAACGGTCGCGATACGTCACCTCACCGTCCCCAATTTCATTGGCCCTGTCCTGAGCTTCAAGCAAGTCATAGAAACCATCCTCAATCACGCCTTCATCGTTCGCAATGCACAGTTCTCGTTCTGAATAGGTCGTCATCTTTTCGCCTTTCGTTGGAAAAATTTCCTGATGATTACAAGATTTCACATCTTGCACACTTCGTGCCTGTTCGATTCCCTGCGATGCCACGATGATCCGAGACGTTGTCACCGTCCAGCGTGAGGATTCTCACAACGCCTTTTCGGTCTAATCCTTTTGCTGCACGAATGTCTGTTGTGCGACCCACGCCGTCAACACTTGTGCGGCGGATTGTCTTCAGTGCGTTTTGTTGGTTGTCTGTAAGTGTCATTGCTTTGCCTTTCAGTGTGGTGCTTGTTGTTGTCATGCCCGAACTATACACACTGTTTCGGCATCGTCAATACTCTACACTCACTTTTTCTCCAAAAAAAAAAGGCCGCCCCGGTTCTTGCTGCAAGGCAAGCACTCCAGACGGGCGGCCATTCTCTTGCTCTACCAGTTGCCGCCGAGGCGTTCAACTTCGCTTTCCGCGTAGTCGGTGGCCGCTGCCGCAATTTCGTAGTCACTCTGTGCTTGTGGGCAGTTTGGGTTCGCTTCGAGTCGCGACTCCATCAGCAGTTCTTCACGAACACACTGCTGAAATGTTTCCATTGCTACAGTTGCTGCTGCCATCTTCGCACATTCATTCTGAATCGTAGTCATTTTAATTCTCCAAAATTGTGAGGTGTGAAAGAGTTGACTGTCTAAAGCAGTCCGCGTTGTTTTCGGCTCAAGCCGGGTTTGGTGTCGCGTCACCATGTTTACTTCTCGTTATGGTGGAACTATACACACACTATCGGCACAGGTCAAGAACTTTACACACACTTTTGGAAGAAAAAGAACAAAATCATCAAACAGCCCTGATGATCGTAACAGTCCGCAGCGAATCACGCTCCCGCTGCTCTGTAACAATCAACTGAGCTTCCAGCAAGTCGTTTAGAACCTCTGTGCGGTCGCGTGAGCGTAGCCATTGGGTCTTGCGGGTCAATTCGGTCCGGGTCCATTCGGGGCGTGTCTGAATCAATCTGAGGACTTTCAGACGATCCTTTTCGACTTGACTCTCTGAAACATACGCTCCCGAGCGGATCAGCATTCGCCGCGTCAGCCAGTTATTGAGCCTGACGGCCTTATCGGCATCCTCTAGGTTGATTGACGGAAATACGCCATCTGCCTGCCACCTGGAACAAGCGAACAGCAAGGCCAGTTTGTTCGTCTTCTCGGCATGACGTGACCAGATAGCCGCCTCGATCGGATCTTCCTTTTTTCGCTTCTCGCTGATATCGACGGCATGTTGGTGAAGCCTGTTGCGGGCTTCCTCGCTCACGTCTAAGCGTCTCGGATGTGCCGCGTCATGGCGTGACACTCCTGACAGATTGCCGTCATGCGTGCGAAGCTCCAGCCACTCGCGGGCACGTGTTACGATCGATTCCGGCAGGTCCACGTCAGCAGGATTTTGGTAGTTGACGTATTCGGGCTCCTCAAACACCAGAAAGCGACCGATCAGCCCATCTGACAGATTTTGCTTTGTCAGAGATTCCCAGAACCCGTCAGGCACGCTCGATCCGTATACCACGCAATGCGGGTATTCCAGCGTTTTGACCTTTTTTCTGTCGCCGTAGGCGTCTGCCTGCCAGATGTCATCGGCTGAACTGTAGACCTGCATCAGCACTGACGCGATGTTGTACAAGTGAGGCGACATCTGAGCACTGTGCATGGTCGCCAGCATCCGCCCAATTTCGTCGATCTGGAACAGCGTGTTCCAGTTTTCTGCCAATGCCGAAACGATGCCGGCATGGCTTCCGATTCTCTCTGGCCCGCAGATGTGGCCGTGTCCGGCATGTAGCAAAATCTTGCGGTTGATTTTTCGTGAGTGATCTTTCCCGCCGCCGGAAGGTGCCAACCCCATGACGTACAGATTTGATCGGCACCGCAAGCCTTCGACCTTACCGCCCGTGACCGTCGACATCAGCGAGATCGCCCCAGCGAGTGCCAGCTCTGGTAGTGGGTAGTGTGCCGTTGCAAGATTGTACTCGATGATGTCACCGATCAGCCCAGGTACCTTGAGGCAATCGGCGGGAAACACGGTTTGCCCCGATATCGATCGCATCAGGCGAGACAGGTCCACATCACTGTCATCGATTGGCTCGAATACGCGAGCCGGTTCGACCTGTCTTGGCGTGCCGTTCCGCCCCGCACTTGACACCACCTTTTCAATCTCTGAGTCTGGCAGCGGTTCGGGGTTCCGCGAGTTCCACAGCCTGACCAGTTCGAGTACCCGTGATTCGCTCAGACGTTCGCCCAGGTCGTCCAGTTTTCGGAGGTGTCCGGCAAGGCGGAACGCTGCGTTATTTCGATCGCCTTCACCGGCTGGGTCAGCGTTGTCGATGTACCTTGCCGCTCGCTGTTCCAGTGCAGCCTGTGCGGAAAGTGCCGGCGGGTTATATGGAGCAGGATCAACTGGCATCAGGTATTCGCGGCAGAGCCAATCAACCGCCTCCTGCCCATCGCCGATGTTGGTCTGCCGATTGTAGATTTCACCTGTTACCGTCCAGAACCGTTTACCGTCGTAGCATTCGACCTGTTGCTTGTTGTCGCCAATCTTGTGAACACATCTGGCACGATCAACTTTCCTTGCTCGCGTTAGTAGCTTAATGCCTTTGCCACTCGGTGAAATTTCGGCATAGGCAACGCCGTCGAACCGACCAAGAATCGACCATGCCCATTGCTTGACGCCGTCATCATCGAGGCAGTTGTCCAGGTCGATTCCGCAGTACGGTTCAGCGATCTCGAACGCCAGACCGCTAAAATTGACAGATGCCGCATCGGCGGTATTGAAGTCCGTCCATGTCGTCGGATCGTTCGACTTTGCCGTTTGACCGTTGACCTGTACTGGGATCTTTGTGCCGTCAACTGACTTCCAGCAGTGCCACTGCTGCAGGTTTCTCAGCTCTTCTGGTATTTTCATCTCTCACATTCTCTTTTGACTGACGAGCCATTGCCTAATTTTGTCGGCCACTTCTGTTGATGTCGCTGACGGGATTTGCTGGGCCTGTTTTCCGTCGCGACAAATCAGCCAACTGCCGTCCAGCAGTTCCGTCAGATTCAGTCGCGTGGTTTTGCCATCGCGATTCTTGAGCGAAATCCGTATGTCAGATTTTGGGCGCGTCATGTTTCGTTCAGTTGCGTTTTTGCTGACTGTCGATCACGTTCCCACAAAATGGGAACGGGTTAAAGGCATTGTTATGCCGCTAATCCGTCACCTCAAGCGACTCGTTGCCTGTGATGTTTCGCAGATCGTCGATTGACAATACCCCGCGTTCAAACAGCGTTTCCATCAAATTTCCTACGACGGACGCCGGAACGAATGCTGTGTGTTCTTCAAATCCTGTTTCCAACTCCTCTGTAAACATGTTCCACCACAACGGCCCAGCCTCGTCCATGTGGCTTCGTCGTTCTCTCTTCCATTTCGCACTGGTAAATCGCGGCATAACCATCACATGCACACGGAGCCGCCGTCCGCGCGTCCTCTGAAGTCGGGGCCACAAGGCGGCGGCCCGGTGATGTGGAGCGTTCTACGGCTATTCGAATTCGCACTCACCCCAGTGGTACTCACGCAACAGACACCGCCGCTTTCTCTCGTCGTGAAAGCCGCATCTATACTCGTGTGATTCTGGTTTTTCGTTTCGCTGTTTTTCCAACTGTCGTTGCTGTGCCTGCAGTCGAGCTTGTGACGATGGCATCGCTCGCTGTGGCCCAAAGTCTATTGCCATTACACGCTCCCACTTGCCGCAGAACAAATGCGTGAACCGGAGCGGCACAAAGCCGGTTCACGATGGCAGCGTCACTTACGCCGCCCGGTTACGCAGGTCGTTATCGGGACGTGACCCACTCCCGGAAATCCTTCGTTCGCCGGATCACATCTTCGATCACACCAGTTCCGCGTTCGCCGAGGTAATCCGCCACCTGCTGGCTGACCTTGATCGACTTCGGCACCGACCGGCTATCGGGGCGAGACTTGCGACCCGCCCCTTTGCGTTTTCCGCCGTGACTCATATCCGATAATCACCGTCTGGAGTTACCGCGAACCACAGCACCTTGCCTTGTCGGCTCACGATCGCGTATTGGTCGGTCGTGTCGTAGTACCGTACTTCACCGCCCACAACCCGCCGAGTGCAGCCCTTCAGTTCCTTGTCGGCGATTCTTTCCTTGTCGCTAGCAACCCGCTTGGCGTAGACGTCGCTGGCAGCAAGGCTTGCTTTCGTTGGCAGCACGGTTCCGATTGTTTTGGTCATCTTTGTTTCTCCTGCGTTGGTTTCGGCTCGCGACTGTCGCTTTCCATACCTACGATTTTAACAATCGTCTTGATTCCCGCAATACCTGAATCAAAATAATCTGAAACTTTTTCGACCCGGAATGCCCGATAACAAAGCGGTGAACACGGAGCCGCCGTCGCGGCGTGTCCACAAATCCGAGCCTCTTGGCAGCGGCCCGGTTAACCCGGTCGTTCTCTGCCTAAAACAGCACGCCCTGCGCGAGACGGTTGGCGGCGATCTCACAATATCTTTCCTCGATCTCAATTCCCACGGCACGGCGGCCAAGCAACTTTGCCGTCCACAGTGTGGTGCCACTTCCCATAAACGGGTCTACAATCAACTCGCCTTCCACGCTCACTCGTTCCGTCAACCACTTCCAAAACCGCTCCGGTTTCGGGCACGGGTGTCCATTCTTCGGTGCTGTGTCGTTCGGGTGCTGCTCATATCCCGATGGGTAGCAACCCGGTCGCTTCGGGTCTTTGCCGTAATACAGGATCAAGTGTCCGCACTGGAATCCCCACGAGTGCATTCCGGCCCCAGCTTTATTGAACGCACAATCAACGGCCACCGGTTGCGGGTATTTCCATGCGTGCCGCGTGCACGGAGTCAACACGCACCGCTGGCCTGTCGCGACAATTTGGCTGATGACTTCCACCGCAACGTTCACCGCAGCCGCGTCGTCCGTCGTGCTCGCATAGCCGTTGCCGTTCTGTCTAAACCACTTGTGCTGTTTGTGCGTCAATCCGACACCGTATGGTGGATCCGTCAACAACACGTCAAACTCGCTGAGTGCTGGCAAAATGTCCCGGCAATCCCGGTGGTAGATCGTGATGCCATCCTTGTCGTAAAACGGAGACGGCAGAGAACAAAGAATTGAACCGGAGCGGCAGTCGCTCGGCGGTTCAACCGTGTCTGGCTTCGTTTGTGGTTCTTGGTTGCTCAACGTCGTTTCCATAATGCCGCCCGGTTAATTCAAGCGTTATCTGCTCACTCACCACCGACATGAACGGTAGCCATCGAACACGGATTCCGGGGCACAGATGCCACATCCTCCGCCCCGTCATACACAGACATCGTCGTTGTACCTTCTCTGCTTTTCTAACTGCCGATCCTGTGCGTTAAGCCGCTTCTGCGATGTTGACATTGCAATATCCCACGAACTAAAAAGGCAAATCATCTAAGTCAACCGCAGAGTAGGCAGGTCGTACCGAATCCGTCAATACCGGTTTCTCACAATTAAACTCAACACTCTGAATCCGTTTCCATCGGCCATCGACCTGTGTTGTCATTTTCGCTGGATGTCGAGCGATTGGCTGCGACAGCATCTGGCAGGCGATATCGACTGACTCGGGGAATTCCTCGTCTGTCCGTTCAGCCCACCACAACTGAGCCTTTCGGAAAGCGAATCCTTCGTGCTCAATGCAAACCCATTCGCTAATCTGTTCCGACACCATGTTGCCCGTCATGCCTTCCGGTCTACACTCGTATATCATGCGTAGAGTCGGCGGTGCGTCTGGATCGTTTTTCTTCTGATGACGAACCCAGTTGACCGAAACGACGTCCCACACTTCGGGCTCTGGTGTGCCCGTGAGTGTCGATTCCTCGTCGGCTTGTGTCTCATGTTTCGCAGGAAAGGCAAACCCGCATTCCGAACAGATGCGAGCGTTAGCGGCGACATCAATCCCGCAGTTGAAACACTCCTTTCCGCGTCCGTTCGCTTCGGACTTTTTGCCTTCGCCCCGTGCAGCTCCCGACGCCCTGCCGTATTCTGGATCGTCGAGCGATCCATGTCGTTTGATATTTTCGCCGAAGTCGAGCACAAGACAATCTGTCTTGCTGTCGTGCTTGCGTAGTCCTCGACCGACAATCTGCGCGAACAGTCCCGGCGACATAGTCGCACGCAGGACGGCAATCCCATCGATACACGGGGCATCAAATCCAGTTGTCAACACGTCACAATTTACCAGCCAGCGAAGTTGTCCAAGCTGAAACTTTTCGATGTATCCCTCACGCATGAACGGCAGCGTGTCGCCCGTGACAACGACCACAGTTTCTCCTGTGATCCCTCGCAAACATTCCGCCACACCTTCTGCATGATGAACACCTGAAGCGAACACAAGCACGCTGTGCCGGTCGTGACACTTTGCGACGATCTCATCACAAGCTGCGGCCACGTTGTCGTCTGTGTCAAATGCCTGCTCGACAGCCACGCCAACAAACTCATTCTTTGTTTTCCTGATCTGTGATGTGTCAACGCTAGCGGCTGCCGGCTTGTTTGTGACGGGGCAAAGAAATCCTTGCTGAATCAGGTCACCCGTCTGTGCCTCGTAACAGATCCGCTGGAACAATTTGTGACGCCCACAGATCGGACCCTCGCCCGTGCGGAACGGCGTTGCTGTCAGTCCAACCAGTCGAGCCTTAGGATTTATCTCGCGAATCTCAGACAGGAACTTGCCGTACATTGAATCGGATTTTTCGCTCAGCAGGTGAGCTTCATCGACAATGATGAGTTCGCGTTTGCCGAACTCGTGAGCTTTACCATAGACCGATTGAATGCCTGCACAAATCACGTCTTGGTCGAACGAGTGACGCCTCAAGCCTGCCGAGTTAATGCCGATCGGAATGCCAGGCAATAGTATCTGAATCTTCTCAGCGTTCTGTTGGATCAGCTCTTTCCTGTGTTGCAGCACGATGACGCGTGCATCGTACTTGCGGGCCTGCTCGACCAGCATGGCAATGACAAGCGACTTACCAGCACCTGTCGGTAGAACAACGAGCGGTGAGCCCGATTGGTTCCGTAGGTAGTCCCAGACCGAGTCATGGGCTTCCTGTTGGTAGTAACGGGGTTTCATGCTTCAACACCGTCCACGAGGTTCTCAACGTCTATGATTGCCTGAGCGATGATCTTGCAAACGCCCTTTTGATACTCGCCCAAATCTGGCCCAACCTCAACCGCATCAAGCGATTTCATCACGCGATACACCGCCCGCCGAATCGGTCGGCGTTTCGCACTTTCTTCGGCTGTTGGCCGTTCAACTTCAACTGGCAGATTGACATCAAGGACACCATCGACACCGGGCATGGGTTCACCTTTCAAAAAAAAGACCAGCGGTGCGGTTGCTGAGACAGGGCGAGAGGAACCCTACCGCACCGCTGGCGGAGAGAAGCAACAAACTCAGATCAGAACGGTGAGCCACCGGCAGCCGGTGCTGGCTGTGCAGGTTGTTCGGCAGGTGCCGCACTGCGAGGCTTGTACCCGCCGATCTCGTTTTGGTTGTTGCCGTTTTGGTCCTTGCGGATTTTTACGGTTGCCACCAGTGGCCTGTTGTGCAGTTCAGACGAGTCCTGCGGTGTTCGCACGTCAACCGCTCGACAGATCGCCGATAGTGTGCCCTTTGCAATCTGCACCGCAACGTCACTTGGATTGACAAGGTTCAGCCGGTCAAACAGTTTCCGATTCTGGTGCTGTCCGTCCAGCACTTGAAGCGACAGTTCAAGGTACTTGCCGTTGCCGTTCTTGGTCGGCTTCATTTTTGAATCCGTAATGATGACAGGATAGTCACCAGCCGGCAACGCTGTGAACGCTTTATTCGGTTCGACTTCATTTGCATCGAACCCACTTAGATCAGCCATTTTTCTCTACTCCTCAAAAAGTTAAACTTTGCAAACCTACTTTTGCTTCGATGATCCATCAACGACGACGCCGTCGATATTGCCCGGAAAATACTGCGAGTACGCAGCAAACCCGTTGTTCTTTGGCATTGGCAACTCAGCCGGCAGGTCGAGCCGGTTCTTTGCCAGCACTGCTGGTGTTTCCTGCGTGCGGATGTACCGCTCGCCATCACCAACCGCGATGTTCCGCTCCTTGTTAAATCCCTGATCTTCCTTTTTCGTGAACACCCGGTAGGAAGCGAACAGAACTTCATCACACCATTCCTGCAGAGCCGCTGCCGCCAGCGGATGCAAGGCCGGCTGGTATCGATCATAGCTTTCCTGTTCCGGTGACTCGAACCGCTTCACGTCGCAGTGAGCCAGCAGGATGACACCCATGCCGCGTTCGTTACGAATCCAGTCGAGGCCAAACAGCAGTTGATGCCATTTCGCCATTGCTGATTTGTAGCCAGCACCGTAGCCGATTTCACTGATGTGCGTCTTGCCGTGGTCGTCAGCAACTTCCTTGTGGATCAGCTTTTCCAGCCAGTCAGCACTGTCAATCGCGAGGTTTTTGAACTCGTGCTTCTCGGCACTCAGTTCGTTCAGTATCTCCTTGACGCGATCGAATCGCGTGATTACGTCGGTACTGGCACAGTCGATGTCATCCAGTCCGTCCTCAAGATTCAGGAACACGACATCCGGGGCCGATGCCGCCCACTGCGATTTGCCAACACCATGCACGCCGTAGAGTAGCGTACGTCTTGGCCTGTGTTTTTTGCCTCTGTTAATCTTCATTTCTCAGCCTTTCTAAAAGTTAGATTTCCTGAATCACAATTACCGTCTCTTCCTTGCTTCCTTTAATTTGCTGATGGCGAACCTCTTCGACAAACTTGGCCGAATCGTCTGGAAGTATTCCAGCTTCAACAATTCCGTCGATTGCTGCTTTCCCCGATAGACCGTCAGGGTCGGCCAGTCTCTTCCGTATGTGATGGAAAGTGATATGAACGCGTGAAGTAAATGCCGCACTTTCATCCGCTGGAATCTGTTCATCGCCAGCAACCTGTTCCACGTTGGCATTGGCACAGGCACGACGATTTCGAGTCTTTTTTTTTTCGCCATCTTTGTTGTATCCTCGCGTCGATCTGGCCCGCTGCTTTGAAACAACTGAGCGGCTACTGACTTCCTGCCGTGTCCTGCCTCGTAGCCTCTAGGGTTCCACCTCTGCCCAGTTGCTGTCAGAATAGCATTTCCTGTTTAGCTGACTCGCGGGACTGGATGGCTTTAGTGATATTCTTGACCGCTGCTGCGTGATATTCTTGCTTAAGTTCGCACCCATAGAATCTGCGTGGATTGTCAATTCTGCGGCCAGTTTTTGGCGACTTGCCACCGACAGCCATGTACCCTTCCGATCCGATTCCGGTAAACGGACTGAACACCAACTCGCCCGGATCGGAATACAGCAACACGCATCTGCGAATCGCCTCTAATTGCAACGGGCAAATATGCTTTGTGTCGCCGTCACCTTTTGCGGCTGCCGTGTTGAGCGTGTCAGTCTCGTGGATGTCGTCCCAGCAACCCTCAGCCCAATCAATCCAGTCATTCCGGCTGACTTGACCAGATGCATTGATCGGTGTTTTGTTTTCACCCGGTTTGCGAAACTTAATTAGGTAGTCCTGCAAGGTTCCTCGTTGAGCAGCACGGTCGGATTCCAGTCCAGCGAATTGTAGTTCACGTGATCTGGTTCGAATCGCCTGTGCTTGCGGGTTCTTTCTCACGCTCCAGTCGTATTCATAGACGAGGCCAGCCCGCTCACCCAGCCGGATATTGATTCCGCGAAAGTCGCATAGACCAACTCCACCACTTCGCTTCATCCGTGGTATCTGGCACACGTGAACCACAGCGGCCCGTCCGGGCTTTAGAACCCGAAACAGTGCATTGAACAGAAAGCTCATATGCACTGTCGCCTCACCGCTCATTGCATCAACGTTGCCAATGTCGGATTCACTGTCAGTGTAAGCGTACAGTGATGGGAATGGCGGACTAAAGACTGAGAAGTCTACGCTTTCAGGTTCCATGTCATTCATCATGTGCGGTATACAGTCACCGTGATAGATTTCGAAGTCGCTCATTAGAACTTCCTCCCGCCGTGTCGCCGTTCACGTGTCCAGTTGAATTGCATCTTTGCTCGCAATGCACTGCTCAGATCAATACGCTCATGTTCGCACATGTCCAGAATGCGAATCACGCAATCTGCTAATTCGATCTCGGCATTGCCGAATTTTGGCAGGTGTTTGTCTGGCGGATTGTCGCAACGAAACGCTTCTAACGCTTCACTGAGCTCTGAATGAATCAATGCAATTAGTTCCGCTTGGTTTCGTTCAGTGCTTCCGTCATACCATCCCCTATCGACTGCACATTCATGCACTTCGTTCTGAATCGCACGCAGTGCGTCAAAGGGATCAATGTCAACTTCCACTTTCATTGCTAGTCACTCCTTCTCGTTAATTGATTTGAACAGTATTTCCTGTTCCTCAGCATCACTTTCGACACGTTTTGCTTTCGATAACACATTATCAACGAACGGCACCTCTAACTCGGTGACAGGTATATGCACGTTCAAAGGTTTTGTTGAGCCGATGCGGTTGCTGCGTTTAACCGCCTGATAAAATTCTTCATATGAATCCTTTAGCCCGCTGAATATCTGGCGAGTTGCAATCTGCAGGTTCAGTCCGAAACCTAATATCTTAGGCTTCGTTATCAGCACCTTGACATCACCTGCCAAGAATCTGTCTATCGCGGATTCTCTATCGGATTCCTTAGTTGCGCCAGATACGCTGACAGCATCAGGAAATGTCTTTTCCATTCGGTCCTGCTCATCATTGTAATTGCACCATATGATTGTTGATTCACTTGGCCAGCTTTCAACAAGCGATCGAATGAACGCGGGCTTGTTTGTTGGGATTCCGCCTTTGCCTTTTGCGATTTGAGACAACTTGCTCCGCTGGCCGATGCCACCTATGTTGGCAGTGACTAAGTCACCAGTGAGCTGCTGTGCTGCTGTCCTCTGTTCGTTAGTGAGTGGCACGTCATCAATGTGGATGTGGATCGGCGGAGTGACACCAACGTTATCACGCCAACCATAAGTTGATGGATTCGTGAGAAATATCGACCAGTCTGCAAGCGACCTGTAGAACGGCTTTAGAGCGTGTGGCTTCAATTCCCATCGGTTGTTGGTCTGGCCACGGTTAACAAAGTATGAAGCCAGAAACTCGTTAACCGTTCTGGCTCGATCGAGAAACACAGCATGATTGGCAAACTCAATCCTGTCATTCGGTGCAGGTGTTCCGGTAGCAGCCAATTTGTATGGCACACCACGCCCAAGCTCGATCAACCTTGTTCCCCATGCTCCGTAATGACTTTTCAGCATGGATGATTCATCCAATATCAAAGCACCTATACCACCCGCTGGCAGGTCCTCCCGGATGGATTCATAATTTGTGACGCCTATCTGTGCTCCTGATTCAGTGTTGCTCAGCCACTCCGGCAGTTCACTCGCATTGACTCGCCCAATGTCCAGTTCATCGCCGTACCACTTCAATGCTTCCGCGATTGTCTGACGGACTACCATTAGCGGAGATACAATAAGGACTTTCCTGCCAGTCGTTTTTGCTGCATGAATCGCAAACTCAAGAATCATCAGGGTTTTGCCAAGTCCACAATCGGCAAAAATGGCGTATTTCTTTTTGCGGATTGCAGTCTTCGCAATGTCTCTTTGGTAGTCGAACAGCCCATGTAGGCTTTGGTATGTGTTATCTTCAGTCGGCAGTCTGCCGCCAACTCCTACCATATCAGCGTATTCATCCGGGACTACGGCGCAACTCCCGCGGAACTTGTAAACCGGACATTTCCGAACACGCAGGAATGTCTGGTAGTCGCTCAGCGACCGCGTATTGAAATGAATATCCATGTGCATCTCTCCTGAAAATAACCCGGCAGCGGCATCAATTCGAACACCTATGGCACCGACATCGCCTTCTAAAGTTGATATGGTTGATAGTGTTCCCGCTGCCGGGTGTCTCGATGTTTCCAAATGACCGCGTCGGCTGGATTGGCGTAAGCAATTCGCCCGCCTCGCACGGCATACCCGTATAGGTGTTTGAGCCTACTTCCGTCCTGTCGCCAGTACAGCTTGAGCCACTGATACAACTCGTCACCTGTCATTTGTGCGGCTTGCCAACGGCGATCATAATCAACGTCAGACAACCGACAAACATTGTGCAGCCAAAGGCTAGAGCGTCGTTAAGCAGTCCTGTTGGGTCATTCATACCTGCCGTCCTCTCCGATTGTCACCTTACTGAATTTTGACCTGACCTTTTCGTCGCGGACTTCTGCCAGTTTGTCCTGCACATCCGCAGTGACGTTTGCTGTTCGCATATCAGCAAACAGATCCGACATCCTGTCAGCCGCTTTCAGCATTCGCTTGATCGACTCGCTCAGATCCTTTTTGACCTGCAGCAGATGATTGATGTACAACTGCTGCTCTTGGTTTTCCGTGTTAAGCTCATCAATTATCCCTTGGGATATCCTGATCTTTCGCTCCAAGTCCTCTCGCGTCATCATAGTCCTACGCTCCTTAGTACGCGGATAACATCTTCCTTCGTTCGAAACTCCTGATCCTGCCACTCGATCAGCGTTGCCGATGGCTTCTTCAGCTCTCGCCATCGCTCCGAAGTTAAAGCAGTCAAATCTTCACACTCGCTCAATCGGCGTTTACGATCATCGTCGACGGCCTGCATGACCAACTCGAACTTGTTCGCCGGTGCTTCGTCCGACAGCAACAACGCCCCGACGATATCGACTTGTTTAACCTTCGGTGAGTCAAGGTCACACCGGCGACCGTTGTGGCTGATCGCATGTGCTCCTTGGCACCATCCGCGTTTAATGTATTCACTCGGCAGCATTTTGTTTTTCCTGGCCGTTTGTTTTGTGTCTTGCACTGAAAGACACTATCGGCGAGCAGCACCGGAATTGAAACCCCAATTCGGGCAAAATCTTTGCAGATTGCAAAAATAATCAGACCCGGCGATATCCGAGCCGCCAAAGCATGACGGACAGGTCATGAGCAGTTGTTTCAACCCACGATTCATCTTTGGTCCAGTCGCAGGCGTGAAGTGCTTCGTGCAGGTACGTCTCAAGCTCAACGCGGTCATCGAGATAATCGGCCACGCGGATTGCTTTACCTGGCTTGTCCGGTGGATCACACTCGCCGTGCTGTGGCTCGCCGTCGTGCGTGATGCTTCGAGGTCGTTCGATGCGGTAACGCTTGCCAAGCAGCGTGACCATCATGACAACAACTGTTCTGCTGACTCGCTGTAGATTGCGGTCATGCCGTAGTCGTGCGAGTACAGCAGGTTCTGCGTCGCCTTCTGGCTCAGGCTGTAGCCGCTCGTGAAGTGCCACCAGTCCGTTCCGCTGAGACTCGGCAGGATGCGAGCCTTCACACCGGCTTCCTCATGCGTGCCAATCCGCTCGATTCGTTTCTCTTGATGTAGGTGACCAGTGAGGATTTCTCGACAGCGTTTTGAACGTGCCCATTCGTCGGCCCACTTGACCGGCATCATTTCAATGAGGTGTTTAATCTTTGGCCCGTCGCCGTGCGCAAATAGCAACATGCACTCGCCGAACTGCCTCACCTTGACAGGGCATGGTGACGTATCAACAGTGACGTGCTTGTCACCGTGGAAGGCCCAATGCACGCAGCGAGCCAGTAACATTGACGTGGTGCGATCGTGATTACCTGGTACATGGATGCACTCGACCGGACACACAGCACGCAGTTCAGAAACCGCTGACACAATCGCTTCTTCAGCAACCTGAAGCATCTTCTGAAATCGCCCGTCGAAGTCCTGCGGGGTGCCTTGCTCAGTCTGCAACATCCGGTTGTCAACGTGAAGGAAGTCGTTACCGATCGGCAGGATTGCCTTCGTAATGTTGCCCGCTTTGCAGTGTTCGACTGACGAACGGATTGCCCTGGCATACAGTTCCGCTGCAAGCTTCAGGTCGTAGTTGCTGCCGACTTCTGGACCCCAGCAGAGTTTCCCGAAATGGTTGTCAACCAATCCCACAACCAGTGTGGATGCGTCGGCCTTCTGCTTGCGTTTGCGGATTGCGGGCAGTTTGTACGATCGCTTGTGGACTCGCTTTGCCAGCTCGTCGATGGCGTCAACGATTGAGTCACGGAAACGGCGTTTGCAGACCACGCTAATTGCGATCATCTGCCGTTTCTCAGGCTTGCCGCTGTCCGTGCTTTTTGCACCGAGTGTGACCTGGTAACTATTGATCCGCACCCGCTCTGGTTCCCAGACAACCTGATCGATACCAGCATGCTCAAGAGCGGCCTTTGCTGTCTCGATCTGCTTGTAGGTTCGGATTGAAACCTTGAGCCCGTCAGGTGATTCATCGACCAGCACGTTCTCCGATGTGTCGGCCGTGTTGTTTGACGGGATGTCTCCGACGATCTCATCAACGAGTGATTCAGGCTCACTCATGGTTTTTGAGCCATACTGCAACAGTGCCCGGAGTTACTTGCAAACCCAGTTTGTCAATCAGTCGCTTAGCAATCGGCTGATATAATCCTAACTGCTTCGGCATTTTCGCGCGAACAGCGAGAGCAATGGATTGTTTGTCTTTGTCGAGTTTGTCAAACCATGTAATGCACTTTGCACTTCTTGGCACTGCAAGAATATCATCGACCAGGTCAGGTTTCTTCGCTGCCATGACAGCTCCTTTTGTGGTGCAGTAATGCTTTAGGTGTCACCGTGATGTGTAACCTCGCAGCGTGTCGCATGTACCTCAGCTCGCAGTTGGTCGACGGATTCAGCCAGACCTCGCATTGCTTCGTGTCCTGCATTTGACAAATCTTGCGACATCTCACGGTGCAGTCGAAGCTCCTCGCGAAACTCCGCCCGCTGCGATCTTTGGTCTTCAATCAGTCCTGTGACCACTTCGCGAAAATCAGCACGCGCGGTTTGCGACGCGGTTTCCCACTTTTCCATAATGCTCGGCAAGCCCTTCATGGCAAACCACAACACCAACGCCATGAGTGTTCCCAGAGCACTCAGGTTGCTCCAGTCGGTTGCCTGCTCGATGTTCGCCAATACTTCCGGGCTCATGATGCGTTATCCCTGCTGACAATTGCTGACCCTGTAATGTCGGTGATGATCTCACCACCTGTCAGTGTGCGTTGTACGTCGTAGGACCAATCTGTACCGACCTTACCGACCGTGCTGTCTGCCCAGGGTAACTGGTGACAACCTGTTCCGTTGCTGCATTCAGTGCTGTCAACAAACCTGAGTCATTACCCGCGTCATGCAGTGCGAGCAACGACGAATCGGATTGAATAGTATCTTTGAGCATGGGTTTTCCTTATGCGTCAGTGCCTAGAACTTCAGGTAGATTAAATGATGCGGCATCCGGCACAACTACCGTGACTTTCGCGTTTGCGGTTGCGATCGAACCAAACACGCTAGAGCTCGTAAACGTCGAACGCCAAAGTTGATACGTTGCCCCGCGAACCAAGTTTGTGAATTGTACCAGTCCCGTTGTCGCGGCACTTGTGGCGGTCCTAACTGTCGTATCCAGTGAGTCACCGGCCACACCCGGCCCCGCTGTCATCTGCATTGAGAATGTGACACCCGATTCTGGTGCGTAGTTTTCGTCGTAGCAGACCAGCACGCCCGTTGACGTGTCACTGCCGCTGCTCGGGGTGATGCTTGATTGTGCGATATCTTTATTCACTGTTGCATCTGCCGTCACGACAATTGTGCCGGTCTCGGATGTGTATCCCGCCTTGTAAATCGCGTAGCTGTAGGTCGCATCATCGAGGGCAAACACAGCATTACCGCTCGCATCAGTATCGACAACGAAAGTGTTGACGCCTTCCGTGAGTCTCACGCGTGCGTTTTCAAGGTTGGCTGGCGTGCCTGCCGTGTCCTTGACATTGACTGTGATAGTCCTGGCACCAGACCCGGCGACTGACGCAAAGTTGTCGTCAATGTCCTGGATTGTTTGCAGAGTGACTGCACTGGCCGCGTCGTCATTGTCAAAGAATTCATCAAAGTTTGCCGCGATTCGGCCTGCTGTGGTTTCAGCGATTGTTGTACCAAGGAACTGCGTCACGTTGGCGTTGACCGTGCCTGTGACAGTTGCCTGATCGACATCGTCCACCGTCTTAGTCGTGGTCGTGTCCAGGTCGTAAAACTGCGATATGTTGTCAGCCAGATTTCCGGTAGAAGTTTCCGTTAATGCCGTACCCTTGACCTGTGTTACATTCGCATTGACTGTACCGGTCACCAATGCTGACCCGATGTCGTCCTGAGTTTTCGTGCTTGCTCCGTCGTCGTTATCAAAGAACACGGAAGCGTTTTGAGCAAGCCGCCCTGATGTCGTTTCTGTAACTGCTGTCCCGAGCACCTGTGTAAGATTGGCGTTTACGGTGCCACTAACTGTGGCCGTCCCAATATCGTCAGCTGTTTTCGTGGTCGCTGCGTCTGCGTTGTCAAACACGGTAGAAATGTTCGCAGCCAGACGACCGGCTGTCGTTTCCGTTAGTCCTGACCCCTTGATCTGCACTACATTGGCGTCAACGGTTCCGCTGACGGTTCCGCCGCCGATGTCATCTTGAGTCTTAGTGCTGTTCGAGTCGCCATTATCGAAGAACGTGTTGAAGTTCGCCACAATCCTTCCGCTCGTCGTTTCAGCAAGCGCTCCTCCGAGCACTTTCACCACGTCAACTGGCAAGTTTGTTAATGCGCCGCTGCTCGGCAAGTTGTCAGTAACAGCTTTAATGCCATCCACAACAGAGTCAATCGTATCCACCGAAGCTTGTGTTGCCAACGCAGTGAGGCCAGACCCTGCCGCTCCGATCTCCGCAGTGTCCACAAGAATCGCATCAACATTGCTGTCAATGGTGTCTACAGAAGCTTGCGTTGCAAGTGCAGTTAACCCAGACCCTGCCGCTCCGATCTCCGCAGTGTCCACAAGAATCGCATCAACATTGCTGTCAATGGTGTCTACAGAAGCTTGCGTTGCAAGTGCAGTTAACCCAGCACCTGCTGCACCGATCTCCGCAGTGTCAATCAGAATGTCATCTACAATTCCATCAATGGTGTCCACGCTCGCCTGTGTCGCAAGGGCAGTGAGTCCAGCCCCTGCTGCTCCAATCTCTGCCGTGTCAACCAGGATCGAATCGACATTGGTGTCGATGACATCGACTGAGGCCTGGGTTGCCAACGCTGTGAGACCAGCACCTGCCGCTCCGATTTCCGCCGTATCAATAAGGATGGCATCTACGTTGGCATCAATCGTTGCAATCTCATCATCAATGGTGGTGAGAGAAGCTGGAATGGTTGTACCTGTGTCGACCAAGATTGCATCCACAATGCCGTCGATTGTGTTCACACTTGTCTGGGTTGCCAGGGCTGTTAATCCCGCTCCCGCTGTGCCGATCTCTGCCGTGTCAACCAGAATAGAATCTACAATCCCATCGATTGTATCGACACTAACTTGTGTGGCGAGAGCAGTTAATCCAGCACCAGCAGCACCAATCTCTGCAGTGTCAATCAGAATGGCATCGACAATCCCATCGATGGCTGCGATTTCATTATCAATAGTCGTTAGGGAAGCAGGGATTGTTGTACCTGTATCAACGAGAATTGCGTCAACATTACCATCGATGACATCGACACTGGCCTGAGTCGCTAGAGTAGTGAGTCCAGCACCAGCTGCTCCGATTTCTGCGGTATCGATAAGGATGGAATCAACAATCCCGTCTATCGTGTCAACAGAAGCCTGAGTAGCCAAGCTGGCAATCGTTCCCGGGTAAACATTCAGGCTCTGAGTGATTGCCCCCGACAGCTTCATTGTAAAGAAGACATGGTCCGCATTGGTCTCTGCCTGCGTCGGGGCGTAGGTCCATTGCCCATTCCCCTCATGAGTCGACGTTCCGCCCCCAGTTGCCTGGGTGCCCCCATCTTTAGTGATATAAACCGTGGGCGTTCCGATTGTGATCCCGGTCTCCCCATCGGTGGAGTCCACCATGAAAAAGCCAACAACTTGACTGGCGGTGTTCTTTAACATCAGTGCAGCACTCCTGGGGCCCATATTCTATTTGAGTTGAAACTCCAAGCCGGGTTGAACTCGCCGCCAATGACTTCGGTTCCGTCGATTGTCAGTCGCACCCAATCAATATCAAAGTCAGCCTGTGCCCCGTTGATCGATCCAACAGCGATATTAAATTCAAACAGCGACGATCTTGTCGCCGCACCGAATGAACCAGACCAACTGGCTTGGTAGCTGGTGAATGAAGTCGCTGATACTGTGACTGTATCGACGGATGTCCATGATCCGCCATCGATCCGGACTTTGAAGTCGACATCAAGCGGGTCAGTGTCAATCCTCGCCTTGAAGTTCAGTGTCAGGGAGGTGATGTCTGAATAGATACTAACCGGTGTTTCGCAGCCGAATGTTCGGTTCGTATTATCCTGCGAGGCTTTCCAATCGATCCATAGCAGATCCCCCTCAGTGACAATGTTGGCGTATGATGGGCCGCTGTTAGGTGTAAGCGTTTCGGCCATTGGGCTTCGCTCCCGTTTCGGTGTGGGCTTCGGTAGTGGTTCAGGTGTCAATGATTGGCGGCAACCAATCAGCAACAACAGGAGTACCACTGCCGCTGCTTGTGTTCGTTTTGTCATGAGGTTGTGTGTCATGCTGCCACCGGCGTCACTGTTATCGTGGCCGGAATGTCTCGAATGCCGATGGCATTCCAGAGGGACGGAACGCCGGAGTACCACCCGTCAACCTGCTGCAACAAAGGCAGTTCAATAGAGTCTGTTAAGTCGCCACAACTCACCACCTTTGACCACAACTGACGCTTTGGTTCGCCATACAATACGGACCACCTCGTCGGCGCGCCACACTCTTCGAGTGTGTGCCCTGATCCGGGGCGTGTGTGTTCTGGGTACACATTGGACACCAACTCTTCTTCAGCTGCGAAGTTTTCAGGTGAATTAAACCGTGACTGAGCACCGACTATAATCGATGTGCCCGTGCGGTACTGACTAAACACTGATTCTGTTGTGTTTGCGACCGTGTATACCGTGTTCAAGAAATACAAGTCGAGTGATAATCGGACATGTCCTGTTACGACTGCGCCGGATTCCCCCGCTCCTGACATGCGCAGAAGGTAACTGAATCCACGGAATGTTGTTCCGTGCGTGTATCTCATTCCACCACACCCAGTAAGCCCCTGATCGCCTGTCACCATTACAACACTCTCTGTATTGCGGGCGAAATCGTAGGGATGCTGGAATGCCCCAGCGTAATCAGTCACGCTCGTCTCTACGGGAAAAATTGGCGAACAGTTTTTTGCGACGGCTAAATTAGTCCCAAACGTAACTGCGGTTCCAGTGTACGCCACATCATGACCGACCGCACCACCCCACATACATGTTGCTGCAGTGGATGGCGAGACGCCATCTTGGTGATAAGTTCCAACACCTGTAAGAATGTTGGATTCACCAACGCTGGAAATAGATGGATACACTCGCTTGTGCCAATACGTTCCGCTATCCGGCTCAGTATTGACAGTGTGGGCAGCTTCCATGCTTACGCTGTAGGACATTGGTGAAAAATCCATCACCCAGCCTGTAATACCAGCGCTTATGTCGCACCCATAGCACGATGTCCGTTCCTCACAATGACAACACCTCCCAATCAGACTCATGATGGTGGACTCCCCAGAGCTTCGCAATCGGCCCCTACGAGGATCACCTCATTCTCTGTCGCCATGACTCGTATCAGCGTGTTGGCTTCCAGCGTGATACCTTCCCACCGATGCGTCAGCGTTTCCGTTTCGCCGGTGCGGACCAGATCGCCGCTGTCATTGACTCGCAGATATTCAATCGTGCCGGTCGTTGGTGATGTCACGCCGTTCGACGGTGCAGTGATTGCAGAGTTAGTGATTGCCCAATATGACCGCTGTGAACTCACGCCCTGCCACTTGCCGCTGTGGCTCTGTGTACTGCGTTCACGGCGCAAGGTTTCCCTGACCACCTTAGCCACTTGTGCTGCAAACTCTTCGGACATCACAACTGGCATCAGGAAATCCCCGGCAGGTTGCTCAGGTCGAGTTCCTGATAGATTGTGAAGTCGCCGAAGATCGCTGTCGCTGGTGTGGGGTTCTGTAAGATCGTTCCGTCTGCCGCGAGTGGGACTGGCTGCGACACCGGCGAGCTATCTTTACTGTTGCCGCCGCTGTCGATGTCTTTCACTAAAATCGGCTTCACCACTCCGCCAACCTTCTGGTTGAATCCGGCCTGTAGCGGTTGCAGATTCCATCCGTCTCGATGGATGTGGATCTCAAGAGTCACCTTGCGAAACGTGTAATTCCCACGCAGCTCAGGTTCTCCGATATCAATCCTCTGCACCTTTGCGAGCCCAGCCGCAATGCTCAGACCGTCAATCGTAATCGTCCCGTTGTTGATCGCGTTTTGATAACTCAACGCCCATGATGGCACGCTTGTCACGTTTTGTGTGATGCGAGCAATTAGGTGTGAAACATCACGCGTCGGTGCGGGGTCGATAAAGTAGTCACCAGCACTATTGAGGACTGCGTTGCCATCCGTATCCTTGAATACTGGCTCTTGATAAATTTCCGATGACCATGAGATTCGCGGTTGATCGTCGACTGGGTTTTCTTCAGCCGGCTCAAACACGTCGGTCGTGTATTCTGCGGTTACTGTCCATCCTGTCCACGGTTCTGTGTTTTCGACGCTCAACGAGACGCAGTAAGCCGCAGGGTCACCGCTAAACACGGAGCCAATTGTCGGCAGGCTGGCGTGACTACCGACCTGAAACACACTATCCGCCCGACTGTCTGTCGTGAGCACAAACGCGTTCGTGTAGGTGCGGATTCCGAGACTGTTTTTGCCTTTAGGAAATCCCGGCTTGACGCCCCTGTAGGTCACAGTCACTAGACGGCCTCCTGTACTGCAGGCCCGTTCGCCTGTTGTGGCTTCGTGTTCTTCTCAATCTTTGCAAGTACAATGTTCGCCTTTTTGGCTTCCACGACCTGTGGTGACTGGCTAGCGACCGACGCAACCTTTTTGGACGCCTGAGCCTTTGCGATTGCAGCGGTCGCTTTTCCGGCTTGCGTGACCTGTGCTGACTGACTCGCAGATGACGCAATCAGTTTGAACGCTTCTGCCGATCCGCGTTGAGTAATGCCAGCAAACTGTGTTTTGCTTCTTGTACTCGCATCATCTAATTTCTTCTGAGCCTCCATGATTTCTCGTAACCGTGCCTGTTGCTCTGGGGATGCTCCAGCCGCTGCAGCATCTTCTATCGCTGCGTCAATCTCCGATATCAGGCCGAGCTGAACCCGTAAGTCCTGCTCTGCATTTCGGATCTGCTCATTGAATGTTTTTTGTGTGGCGAGTTTACGTTGTTCCGCTTGTTCTGCCTGTCGTGCAGCGTCCGCAGTGGCTTGACGCTCGCGTTCCCGAGCTTCTGTAACCTCGTCTATTTCCCGCTGTATTTGAGCCAGCCTTTCTACCTCCTGCGGGTCGACGCCCATCGCAATGAACTCTGCATTGCCTCGCTGATTGGCATCCATGTTGTCCTGCACGTACGCCAACTCTTGCTGAGCCTCCGCAACTGCAGCGTTGAAGCCCGACATTTCCATGCGTGCTTTTTTGAGTGTCGTCTCAAGTGACATATTCGCGTTCAGCGAGTGCGTTGCGAAAACGTCATACAAACGATCAGCACGTTCCAGGTCGTCGCCTAGCTTCTCGATCTCTTGCTTAAACTTTTCGATGTCATCGTTCGGGCGAGGCTTACGAATTGAATTCATCAACTGCTCGACATCACGCCACCCCTCGACGATTGGTGGCTCCCATGTCGAGGCGGCGTTCCCCGCATCGGCAACGCCCTGCATTTCAGCCTGTAGCTCAGCTGCCTCTTCGGTCGTGTCAGCAATTGCCGTGTTCATCGCATAGATTGCAGCTGTACCGATCGCCACACCGGCTGCGATTGCCGCCCACCCTGACGGCCCCTGAAGTGCCAACATTGCAATTTGTGCTGACCGTGCGATGTTCATTGCCGTAGTAAATGCGGCGATGGCTTTTTGCGTCGCCCAAACTGCAGCCGCTGCGACAACCATGACACCACTAATGCTGCCGGCCACAGTCGCAAACCCACTAAACTGCTGTAGTAGTTTTGTTACGGCGGATAGGGTTGCATTAATTGGAGGCAACAGCACCTTGCCGACTTTTTCACCGAGCAATGTGGCGTTGTCAATCATTGTTGACCATTGCCCCGCGGTCGTAGTCGCCAACTCTGCCATTGCCCCGGCAGCGTAGTCGCTACTCGTGCCCATCAGCGTGAATGCGGCTTGCAGATCTTCTCCGCTAATCGCACCTGCTGAGGCTAGTTTGTATAGACTGGCTTCTGACTCGCCGGTGACTTGAGCCAGTGCTCGCAGAATTGGAACCTGCCGCTCAATTAACTGGTTGAGCGTTTCTGCCTCTACTTTATTTTTCGCAACAGCCTTCCCGAGAATGTTCGCAAGATCTGACATCCTCGCGCCAGATTGAGCAGCCACTTCCCCTAGATTTTTGACGGTTGCCAGTGACTCCTGAGCCCCCATCTGGAAGCCCAGCAAAGTGCGGGTTGCGTCTGCTATCTCGATCTTACCGAATGGAGTGTTTGCCGCGAACTCGCCAATCTCATCGAGCATTGCGGCTGCCGCGGACCCAGACTTAAGCAATGACTTAAAACGCAGTTGCAAGGTTTCCGCATCTGCTGCGAGCTTCGCAAGCCCGACTCCTGCACCGATCGCGGCAACTGCTGCAGCAAAACTCGATATCGCTCCTTGCGACTGCTTCACATTTTTTTGAAAGTGTGAATTGTCCGCCCGCAGATTGACTACGAGATCGCCGAGACTAGCCATTCTGCACGCCTCCCGCGATCTGGTTCAGTAACTGCTTCGCCTGACGGTTTCCGTTCGCAGCTTCGGACTGATGTTTCGTCCATGGCATGAACATGGACGGATCGACCGAGCTATCATGCGTCATGTAAGAGTAGATCAAATGCACGATCATTCCTAAAGTCTGCGACGCGTAGCCGATTGGCTCTACTGCATCCTTCGCACACCATTCGTCAAACTGTTCCGGCGACATCGATTCGAGCATGCCATCCACGTCAGTTGTGTGTGCGACGTGTTCAGCAAGCCGCATCGCGGTCATTCGTCGCCAGTTTCTTCCGAGTTTTTTGCCGCGTTCTTGTCTCCCGTTCCGCCGCTTAATCGGTTCGCTACGTCGAAGACGCGATTCAGAACATCAGCCGGCCAGTTACCGACCGCTTCAACATCGTCGGGTTGCAGAATTGGCTGTCCGTTTTCGTCGCGTGCGCAACAGATCACCAGCCGTTCCTTCTGCGTCTTCACCTTTGCGGGATCGAGCCCGGTATATTTGCGGTTCATCATTGACGCATCGTGATCGTTCTTCTCACGAGCATTCATCCCGTGAACAATCACAAACGCATCCGGCCCGAATTCCGGCAGGTCGACGCGTTCAGTCTTCGCCGCCAGTGGTTTCAGGAGTGTTGCTCGATCAATCGTCATCTTCGTCGTCGTCCTCATCTGGGTCTATGTAATTCGGCCCCGGGATGTCGTTGCCGTCTTCGTCGTAGCCGAGAATCTCGCCGTCCAGGTATCGCTGGTAGTCTTCCGGCATGATGCCTTTGCCCACCATCTCCTGTTTGATCTGAGCCGCTTTCATTTCCGCAGTTGTCATGCACGCTTTGAGCGTGCATTCATCGTCAGCAGGTTCCGCCATGCCCATCTGGACCAATCGATAAGCACGGCGGTCTTCCAGTACAGTACCTTCAGGCCAGTACCTCACGCCGTCCCTGACTTCCATGCGGTCATCGTCAGGGGCACCCGGCGTGACTCTTGCGTCACGTATTAGCTTGGCTTTCATTTTATTTCCTACGTGGTGTAAGACATCAACTGGTCAAGCTTCAGGCTGACATCACCCTTGACTGCGTCGGCCATGTCGCCCTGGAATCCGAACGAGATACCAGCAGCTGTAAACGTCATTTCAGTTCCACCTGCGAGCGTGACGCTGTAATTTCGTTCGGCAGGTGTTGTCAGATCGTCGGTGAGTGCCTGATGACCAGCCAGTTCGCTGTCATAAAACAGCGTAAAATCGAACGTGCCGCCTTCCGCGTATCCAGTGGCTGCGTACTCTTTTCCTGCGCCGGTCGTGTCAATCGTGGTGGCGTCGTACGTTTCGGTTTCAGCACCTGAGTGACTGAATGAAATGATTTGCGCAATCGGCGTCAGTACTGATGCAATGTCTTGGTCAATCACAGCGCCTTTAGTCTGGATTTTTGCCATGTCGGTCCCCCTTTATGCTGGCGTGTATTGGATCGTGACATCGAGCAAGGTGGTATAGATGCCTGTGTCAGACCCATCGGTTGGTGGTTCGTACTGTGTGCTTTCATCGTTCAGCAAGACAGCCTTGACTGTCTCACTGCCTGCTGTTCCGGTGTAGTCGTCGATGAATGTTCGGACGGCGTTTCCGAGTGTTTCCGATTCGACAGACCGATCCGCTTTGCAATCAATATCGAAGTCGACAAAACGTAACCCGGTTGATCCGTCAATTGTTTGGTTTTCGTTACTACTCATTTGCGTGATGATGATGTATGGCAGAACTGCTGACTGTGGAGCTTTCGACACGTACACGCGGCTTCCCACGATTGCACTGATCGTTGATTCTCCCGTCAGTAGTGACACCAGCCCCGACCTCAAAACGCTTTGCCTTTCGCTATCTCTTTCTTGATACCCTTCCAAACCCACTCACGAAGAATCTGCCTTGTCTGTCCTTTGTTCCGCTGTGCCAACTCGCCTGCTGTTGGTGCTGACTTTGGAAAGCGACCAGTGAATCGAACCGGCCCGCCTTTCTTGCCTGTCTGTCGATCCTTTGTGCCCTTCTGCACCCATTGCAAACCGCGACCGAGCCCCACGCCTTTTCGCCCGGATCGTTCTTTGAATTTTTCGTTGCCGGCCTTTTTGGCCGTGCGTCCAACTTTCCATCCGACTTTTGCCCCGCCGCCCGGTGCCTCTTTCGTTTTCAACCGCCGCCATCCGACCGTCTTTCGAGCTTCCTTCATTCTTGACGGGATTGCTTTTTTCAATTCCTTAGCCAGTGGCTGAGCAGCCTTTGCCATACCAGTTGACACGGCCCGCCGTGCTGCCGTTTTTCGCATGTGCGACAGCACATGATCAAGTTCTTTTTCTCCTGTGATTGTCACGGTCATTACACTGCCCGCCGTGTCTGGATCTCGATCTCATTGTGTGCTTCATCAATATCGATCACGCTCAGGATTTCATAGTTCTGGCTGTCGTATACGACTCTCATTTTCGGCGTTGCTGCTGCTAGTGTCTCTGACCAGGGACACATCCAGACGTGCGACACATCTGCCGCGACTTGATCCACTTTCCAAAACTCACGTCCGCCTTTTGTCTGCACTGCCGCATAGGTTGACGTGTAATGGTCCCAATTCGATTCATCTGTCTCATCAACGTGCCCATGAGCGTCGGCTGTCGCGTTTGACTGCTGCACCTGCACCCGCTTGTTGTATGTGCGGCACTTAGACAAGGCCCACCTCCGTCCATCGCAACTTAGACATCAGGCGGTCATAAGTTGCTGTGTGCGGTGATCCGTCGCACTGATTCCAAACACTCTTCCCCAGTTCAATAATTGCCAACACTGCTTCTGGAGGCACATCCGATGCGGCTCCGTAACCGGCGACAAATTCAACTGTAACTGCGTTCGGGATGTCTTCTGGCGTCGCCGGCCATGAGTAACCATCCTTCAGCACAATCCGTGGTGGTGTTGTCGTCAAATCCACTGTGTAATTCGAACTTGAGAACGTCTGGCTCTGGTCATCCGTATCGGTGTAGGTCACAGAAGTTACCGACTGAACCGGTGCAGTCCTGATTTCCAACGTGTCGGTTGCAGGGAATTTGTCTCGAAACTGTTTGACAGTCTGAGTGATCAACCGCCGCTCTGAATCATGCTCGACCTGCCGCCTCGCTGCTTTCATGATCCGAGTGAGTTCATCATCGAAATCAGACGTGAGTTCACGCAGTGACTGTTTGAACTCAGTCAGGGTGAGCGGCTCTGTTGTCGGTTCTGTCGTGACTTTGTATGTGACCTGATCCACTATTCAGAAACCTTTGCGCGTGGTTTCCTCTTAGTAGCCTTCGCTGGCTTTTCGTCAGGTTCTGACTCTGACACTCGGCTGACGTCAGAATCTAATCCTGAAACAATCACAGCACCACGACCGTCCAGAAACTGTGCAGCAATCTTGGCATCGCAAGTGATCACGTCGCCTGGCTCGCCTTCAGCTCCGGGAACGTTACTGCTGTGCGTCAACTTAATTGTCATTGTGGTCATGAATTCACTCTTTCCAGAAGAACAGCGGGGGCACAGTCGCGCCCCCGCGTCTTAATCAAATCAACTACGCTTCAGCGGCCCAGATGCCGTGCATGTTGAGCGTCAACCACCCCTCATCGCCATCTGCGATCAGCGTGACAGCGTCACCCTTTACGTCGGTTGCTGCAGTGTTAATCAAGTCTTTGTTGTCAACTCCGCCATTGATGTTGTCAGCGGCAGCTGGTGACAGACTGCAACCCGTGGTGGCTGACACGGTGTCAATGACAAAGTGATACACGAGGCCAGCTTCCGTTGATGGCAGCGTGAACACGCAGTCAGCAACGTTCACGCGAAACACCTTGCCGTGGTCTTCGGCTGTCAGCGTTTGTGCGGCTCCGGTCACGTTTTCATAACCCGAAATGAAATCTTTATTCCAATGTGTGGCCATGTTTGGCAACTCCTTATTGTGTGAGCAAAGTACCGGGGCTCGACATTGAGCCCCGGCGATTCAGTTCGTGCTACGCAGCCTGCTGCAGGTACTTGACTGGGTTGGTTCCCGCGTCGAGCAGATCCCCATCAAAACGCATGATGGCAACGAACGCAACCTGTCCGTAGTCGGCATAACGTTCGTCCATACGAACCAACGTGACGCCGAGCACTTCGCGAACAAGGTACTTCGACAACGCTCCGTAAAGCACTGTCTTAGCACTGTTCGTGATGCTGGCCATGTCCTGATTGATAATCACGCCGCTGTTGAACAACAGGTCAGGATCGCCAGCCGTTGCACCGGGTTGCCAGTGGTAGACACTGTCGGTGCTTTTCAGCTTGCGTACGTAGTTGCGAGTCGCGTCGTTAAACATCCACATCGCGCCGGAACGGTAAGCCGGATCAACAGATGCCTGAAGGTCAAGCATTTCATCCATCGTGATTGCTGATGCACTGGCAGCAGTTTTGCCGAGCGTGGCAGCGGTCACGATACCGTTTGGCTGGCCTGAACCAGTACCAGTCGTGCCATGCGTATTCTGGATTCGCCCGAGTCGCTCGCCGAGAAGCGAACCGACAACAGAACCCATATTGAACGCACTATCTTGCATCAGCTCGGTGCTGATTCGGACAATCTTTGACGTGTACTTGTACGCATCGAGCGTCAAGTTGCCGAAGGTCACATCCTGTTCAGCGTCCTGGACGTTTTCAGACAACAGGGCACCTGTGTTGCTGGTGTCGTTGACTGTCGGCCAGTCCAGAGCAGAACCTGTCGCCGTCCGCACGATTGTCGCAGCCTGACGTACACCACCAAACTGAAGCAGTGCCCGCTCAAGGTTCGTCACGAAGCCCGGGAAAGTAGTGTGACCACCTGCCGTGCTCGTGCCGATGCTCTGAGCGTTCTGGAAGTCCGCCAGATTCTTCGGTGCCTCATTGTGCAGCGGGATGTACAGGCCACCGGCCTGGCTGTCCCAAGAACACCCGGAAGCCTTGAGCTGTTCCTGCGATTCGGGATTGCTCATGACGCCCGCTCGGCCATTCGCTGCCCAGTCCTGAAGGACTGAATTGACGGCCTCAAGCCGATTGATTGCAGGCTTGTCGCCCGGCTTGCCACCCTGTGCAGCCCGGATCTTGTCGAAGTCGCCAGCGTTCTGTAGTGCTGCGAGTTCAGCCTCGGCGGCTTCCTGTCGCTTCACTCGTTCTGCTGCGGCCTGTTCAGCCTTGTGCAGTTCGTCAATATGATCCTTGAGCTTGTCTGCGTCGTTGTGCATCGCATCAAAGCGTGCATTCTCGTCGTCGGTAAGACCGCCGTGATCTTTTTCGCACTCGGCCAGAAACGCCCGAGCGTCATTGATCAGCTTGACACGCTGATCAACCAGTTCCTGAATAGGAGTTGTCATTGTTGGTCCCTTTATGTTTGGTGTTTTCACCAGAGACCAACGAAAAAAGCAGCGTTGACCACTGGCGAAGAATAGTCTTCGTCAAAGGCCAACGCTGCTCTTGCTTTGTTGCCGTTACGCGGTGAATTGCCCGCTCATGCAGACGTTTCACCGATTAGATTTTGCCACACTTTAACTGTTATGACTCCGCTGTCAACAACATTTTTGCTTTTGCCAATCGCAAAGCCTCACGGGACGATTTTGGCAGTTCCGGCCCGGTTCTGACGGTTATTGTCTTGGCCAGTGCCGCCAGTTCAGCGAGTTCGTCCCGATCTTCAATTGCCTTGGCGTAGAATTCGCCGAATGTGCGAGCAGTGACAGTCTTGTTTGGCGTCACTTTATCGGCGAATCCGTGTTTTTTGGCATCGGCGGCAGTGAGCCACTTTTCACCTGCCATCCAATCCAGCAATTGTTTACGATCCTGCCCCGTCCGAGCTGAATACACGTCAACGAGCGTGTCGCGGATTGAATCAAGTAAGTCTGCGGTCTGCAATGTGTCCGCTGCCGCGTCTCGCAGGTCTTCAGCCGTGCCGAACGCCAACGCACTCGGTCCCATTGGATTGTGAATCATCAGCCGGCTCGCTTGACCCATTGTGATGGTATCGCCAGCCATCGCAATGACTGAAGCGATCGATGCTGCCACGCCTTGTATGACAATATGATTTTCACCTGGCCGATTCACCAGCGTCTGGTAGATCGTGAGCCCGTCAAACACGCTTCCACCGGGACTGTTCACATTGATTGTGAGTGGCTCATCCCCGGCAACGTCTTTGACCATGTCGGCCCACCGCTGTGAGGTTACGCCATCTTCGCCGTCGTAGCCAATCGGCCCGTAGATGTTAACTTCCGCCATTATTCTTCCCCTGTGATTGTGGTTGTGAGTATTTCGCTCCTGCCGGTCCATGTTGCCACGCACTCAGCCACAGCACCTGCCAGACTGGTTGCCGTGCAACTGCCAGCAACTTCCATGAGTTCATGCTTTGATTGTGCCGCGTGTTTTACAAATGCTTTCTGGACCTCTGGTGTTGTGCTGTTGTGTTCTATCCAGTCGGCATAAAACGAGTCAGCCCACGCGATGAAGTTGTCTTCCTTCTGTGCCGCTTTGACGACTCGATCACGCTCGATCTGAGTTGCCTTGTCAACACTGGATTGCACAAACGCACGCAACAAGCGATTGTTTGTGTCAGGTTCCGTCGTGTCGTTGTTGTTGTCCTCGTCTTCCTGTGGAGGCTCAACTACTGACTGTTGCTGCACCTCGTCTGATTCTTCACCGATCTCAACAAGGTTGCCTGGTCGGTATCGCCTATCGCCCTTTTCGCCAATCGTTGGCATATTCTCCGACCGCAGGACATCGTTAATAGTTAGGTTTCCATGCTCCTGCAGCCGGCTGTAGTAGTTTGCCCGGTCATTGGCCGACATTCGCAATAGTGCTTTGCGATTGAATTCGATGAAGTGGGTATCGTTTGCCTTTTGCGTGGCACTCAGCAGTTTTAAACAGCATTCCATTTCCCACTTTTTCAGCCATCGATCCAGACACTCATCGAGGTAGCTTTGATTCTCCGCCTCAAGACTGCTGTATGATGTCTTGGTATCGTCACCTAGTTTGTGTGACGGGCAACCGATGATGTTCGCCACTGTCGCGCGAACCTCGTACTGTCGTGTCTGTAGGAACTGGGCCTGCTCCGGTGCAATCGTCATCTGCTGAAACTTGACGCCATCCTGTAACAGAGCCACTTTGTGCGAGTTCGTAATCCCGGCGTACATGGAGTCCCACGCCGCTCGAGTGTTCCGCACTTTCTCCTCGCTAAAGTGCCCGGGAACCATCATCAGACCGCTCATGTTGGAACCCTGCCCGAAAAACTTGGCCCCGAACTTCTGAGCAGCCATACCAACGCCCAACGCGTCAGCCATCAGCGACACAATGTCATAGCCTGTCAGCCCATCGCTCGACAGCCCGCGAATGTGGAACACGTCGCGAGCCATAAGCTTGATTTCGTCACCGGCGATTGTTGTGACATAATACAGCGATCCATCGAACATCACCGGGTAGGTTTCCGATGGATTCAGAATCAGCATCTCAACCGGTTCCATGCGGTTATTTCGCTGAATCGCCGCATACCCATTGCCCCGCAGTAATGCATGTGCTGTCAGGCACTCCCGGAACGTTACGGCGTCGGATGTTTTCGATGTTTGGCGTGTCAGTAGTTGCCATGCGGGATGCCGTTTATCCGTCTCTTTGCCCCCGTCCTGCAGTCGCCGGTACACGTTCAACGGCAATTTCGCCACGTCGCCCGCCACTAAATTAATGGCTCGCCACAACGGTGGGTAACCCATCGCGCTTGTGGGCGTCACTGACACCCCGCTGTCCGATGCCCCACCACCGAATATACTCTGCCACACCGCTGGATCTCTCAAACTGATGTTTGGGTTTTCCAGTGGTGATGCGTTAACGATCAATTCCGTCACACCGTATTCCATCGCCCGCCCCTAGAATAAGACAACACCGCTGCCGCTTGTGTTGTAAACGCTCGTGTCAGTGCCGTAATGAGTCGCCAAAGCAATGCCCATCAGCATTGCACAAATTCCGTCGATCTTTTCCGCCGACTTGCCTTTGTCCGGCCTAATGTTCCCGCTCGGGTCTTCCTTGTGAGCGACGTTTGAAGCCATCCAGCGAAGCACCGCGTTCCCGTCGTGCCGAAACTTCTGGTTGCCCATCATTGACAGCAACTTTTTGAACGGCTCGTTGTATGTGCTGAACGTCTGAGGCATTTTGAGCAACACGTGATCTGGCAGACCTCGCTCTTTGAGCAATTGAGTAACGCCTGCCGCGTTCCAAGGATCGAACCCGATGTATTGCACGTCAAAGTCTTGGCAGATTTCAAACAACCGGTCAGCCAGATACAACACATCGACTTCATTGCCGTCGGTCAGTTCAACAAAACCCTTGCTCGCAAAGTTGCGAATCATCCGCTGGTCCTGTCCGGCTCGCTGGTCGACGTTATCTTCAGGAATCCAAAACCACGGATGAACAATGACCCCGCCATCGTCTTCAGGAAACACAAGAACGAACGCCGTAACGTCACGAGTTGATGACAGGTCGAGCCCGCCGTAACATTGACGCCCCTTCAGTGCGTGCAATGAATGTTCTTCGTTCGGAGAAAAACAGTTATCCCACTTCGCCATTTGAATGATTCGTGATTCCTGTTCTGTCCATTGGTTCAGGTGCAATCGGCGGAACGTGTTTTCGAATGCTGGATTCTCTTCAGCTCTTGCTGCCTGCTCTTTGAGGTAGTCCATGCTGACAGCGACATCGATGCACGGATTCGCCTTCCGCCATACCTCTTCATCGTTCCAGTCGTCGCCGTGTTCCGCTCCGAAGATGACAGGATAAAACGATTCGTCCTGAATCTCGCCAGCCTTCACGGCTTTTGCGTACTTGTGCAACTCCCAGCAAATTGAACTGCGGTCATGACCCGCCGTGGTGATTGCGATTGTGAGCGGTTGCCGTCTTGCACCGGTCGACGTATCGAGCACATCCCACAGGTCGCGGTCTGGTTGTGTGTGGACCTCGTCGAAAATGATTCCGTGAGCGTTGAAACCGTGAGCCGCGTCAGCATCGGCGGCGATCGCTCGATAAAAACTGTTCGACTTTGGATGTATCACCCGCTTCACACTGTCGCGGATCTTGACGTGCTTTGACAATACCTTTGATTTCCGCAGCATCTCAGCCGCCATGCTGTAAACCAGTGACGCCTGATCACGGGTACTCGCTGCCGAATAGACTTCGGCTCCTTCTTCGTGGTCGCACAGCAGCAGATACAACGCCAAGCCGGCTGCAAATGTCGATTTGCCGTTCTTTCGCGGAATCTCGATGTAGGCCTTGCGATATTGCCGCGTGCCGTCAGCTCGCTTCGTGCCAAACAATTCGCGAACAATCTTTTCCTGCCACGGCATCAGTTCGAATGGCTGGTTCGCGAGCGCACCTTTCACGTGTACCAGACACTGGCGAAAGAAGTCGACAACGTGCTGACCTGCGGCATCATCCAAGGAACTTGGCCTCTAGTGAATCGTTTTCAGTCTCTTCGGTAACGTGCAGACGTGACCGGCTCGATGGTGTCAAACCGAATTCGCACAGATATCTGTGACAAATCGTAGACAGTGCCCTCATTGCTTTCGCAGCCGGATGTTCCGTGACGCCTTTTTCTGTTTGATAGTAGCGGCCCTCTTTTCGCACTGTGTCAACTGCTTGTCGCCATTCGCTGTACGCTACGCAATACTGTTCAAGTGCCCCGCGTTCCACGGGCGTCAAAACTTTTAACTGTTCGAGTTCCGAGCAAATCCGCTTCCATTCATTTTTAGACAATCGGTCAAGGTGTGCAGGTGTCTTGGGCCTGCCGGTGTCGACTTTTGGCTCTGCCTTTGGTCGCCGTTGCGGGTCTTTATCGAAATCACCGTGCAGCACCTTGAGTGCTGTCGGCTTTCTTGGTCTTCCTGATTTTGCTGGCATAGACCGTCTCAAATTTTGCGGATTTTTTTACGCTTG
>Ga0099850_1000078_pt1 | contig 37247 bp, 44 predicted proteins | sample CB_VirMetaG_5_FD_79182 | JGI IMG/M metagenome (GOLD analysis project Ga0099850, IMG submission 79182) | Freshwater to marine saline gradient viral communities from Chesapeake Bay - CB_1508_1D Viral MetaG | ecosystem: Environmental > Aquatic > Marine > Coastal | place: USA: Chesapeake Bay... | reverse complement strand
ATTAAATGTTCTCAAAAGTAGAAATCAGCAATAATCTAAAAGACAACGTTAAGGTTATTGCTGATTCAATTGTCAAGAATATTAAGAACGAAACTTTAATTGAGGTCTCTAATAATAGAGCAATCTTGCTTAGTGAAGAAGATTGTTTAAGAGCTATCTCAAAAATGAGTGTCGACAATTCAAAAAGAATTCTCTGGGAAATGATTTCAAGGGAAGCTTATAAATGTGAACAGGCTTCTCCTTTTTCATCGTTTCTTTTTTTGTGTGAATTAGCTGAAAAAGAAATTGAGAAAAAAGTTTCCAAAAAAATGACAGCAGAAGCCCTAAGCGAAATATGCAGAGATTTGTTAGGCGAAAATTTAGGAAAAGCTTTCTTTGATGCGATCAGTATTTCTGGTCCAAATGCAATTATTCAAGTTGAAGAAACAAGTGGTCAAACTTTCATAAAAATGAATGATTGTATCGAAATTGCAGCTTCTATTCCAGGAGAATTTGGAGAAAAAATTGAGCTTAGAGATGTAAATTTCTTTACATTTGATGGAGTAATTGAAAAGGTAGCTGACATCAATCGATTGCTTGAAGATTTATCACAAAAAGATGAAGCAGGAATTCTTTTAGCAAGAGGTTTTGGATATGAAGTAGTTTCTACCCTCCTTTACAATTGGAGAACAAAAAAACTAAAAGTCATTCCAGCATCAATTTCTGGAGACTTGTTGGACAACTTTTTGTTTATTGATATTCCAAATATTTTAGGGGGAAATAGAATAGGAGTGGATGACGTATGGAAAGAAAGAGCAGGTTGCATTGATCAAATCGAGATAGAAAAAGGAAAGATCATCATTAACGATGCAAAATTGTCGCGCTCATCAAATGCGATTTCTAAAAAAATAATTGATGATAGTCCGCAAGATCCTTCATCAAAAGAATGGGCCTCGATGAGAGCTAGAAGAATTTCTTCAAGAAAAATCGTCATTTCTTTAGGTAGAGAGTTTGGAGGTCTTAAAGGTCTAGTAAAGGATAGAATTCAACTTCTAGTGAGGTTTATTCTTTTTTCTAGAAAACACGGAATATCGATTGTAAATCTCATGGGAAAGGATATAATTATTCCGTCTCACTCATTATGTGAGGCAAAAAAGTCAGCAAATTCATTTGTGGAAATCATAAATAATACAAAGGTAACAGTGTCTTATGACAAGTAAGCAATGGTTAAACTCAAAAGGAAAACCAGTTTCTTTTGAAGAAATTATGAAAGATGTAGAAAAAGAAAACGCCCAAATCCATGTTGGATCGGATTCCCATCTTATCGGTGGAAAATGGCTTTTTGCAACAGCTTTATGCGTATATGTGCCTGGTAATGGTGGTACTTTCTATTATAAACGAGAAAAATTTCTTCGAGATGAGTTCAAGACCCTCTATGATAGAATTATGAAAGAGACAACCCTTTCAATTCTAGCTGCTGAGGAGGTCAAGGAGATCGCTTTCACTGATTACGAAAATGCCAGTGTTGAAATTGTTATTCATGCTGACGTTGCTATCTGTGACACAGAATCAGCGAAATATCACGCAATTGTGAAAGGTTTTGTTTCTTCAATGGGATATGACATTCTTACAAAACCAAACGCCTGGGCGTCTTCCTCAGTTGCAGATAAAGTGTCTAGATAAAAATTAGATCATTTTACAAATACCTCCTGTTGCTAAACAATACTTAGTAACAGGAGGTATTTTTATGAGTGAAAGAAAGTTTGGTACGACATATTTTGAAGTCCTTAATGCAATCAAGGATTCTATTGACAATGAAATTTCCTTTAAGGGAAAGCAATTAGATTTGCCTGATGAACAGATCAGATTACTTGTAACTGTAGCCTCTAATGTAGTTGACAATATTGGAGGATCAGCGTTTAGAACGCTTTATAAAAGTGCTGAATGATGGAACAGAGGCAAGAAAAGAAGAAATTAAAAGGTCAAAAACACCTGGTTCAATGCAGATGTTTTTTGCCTCATTTAAAAAATTTGGAAAATCCACCTTTACATTCATTCGTAGTTTTTTCAATAATCGATGAAAATGAAAATGTTATTGAAAAAAACGCTCAATGCAATAATTGTGGCGTTATTCATCGGGTATATGATCTTTGTAAATCAGAGATCTTATCAAAGGAAAAAGTTAGCTCGATTCTTACAGAAAAAGATATAGCCTTGATGATTCCGAGTTCTATTACAGAATTGCTTTTAAATTATTCATGTGATCTTTCTACATGGGAACAAGCACACTTCATTATTTCAAATGAAATGTGGGGAGATTCCATTGTCATTGCAAAGGAATATAGTGATGGCGTCTGCAATGGAAAAAGATTGATAATTAACGGAAATCAACAAATGAAAATTGAATCATTTAGCTTCGTAGAAGCCTTGGAGACAAAATGAAAGAACAAGAAAAAAAAGAATTCTCTATTGAAGATGCAAAATGGGCTAAAAAAACTTTGGAATGTAGAAGGATTGTCTCTATAATTAATGAATACGGGGTTGATGAATTTAAACGTGCAAAGATAATTGAATTATTGGCTTTTGAACTAGAAAATAGAGATGAATCGTTGGTGATTATAGAAGAATCAAGAAAAGTATTGGAAAAAACACAAAAACCAGACAAGAAGATCATAGTTACATAATTAAAGATAAACGAGGGTGTCAATGAAAAAAAGCTACAAATTAGGACCTAGAAATGGAGGAATTCCGCAAGGGTTCGTCACTTTAGAAGAGAAAAAAAATGCCGAGATTGTAGAGCATGTTTTTGAAGAACAAAGTGAAGAGCAAACCCTTCCGGAAACCCTTCTTCAGGTCCAAGAAGAAACTTCAAATAACACTGCAAATAAGCCTCAGCAAGAAAAAGAGGAACTAGAAGATAGTAAGCCAAAGATTTCCAAGTCTAGGGCTGATGCTGTTCTCACAAGAGTTCCATCATCTAAAACTTCAAATGTGACTAAAAGAAAGTCACAAAATCAATGATTAGGCAAGTTTGTCAATTTCATGATTGAATCTTAGTTTTTCAGCTAAGTTTTTTTCAATTTGACAAATTCTCATTCTGGTTAATCCAAAAAGATCACCAATTTCTTGCAAGGTATGAGAACTTTTGTCTGCAGCTAAAATAGCACAATTAAGGTCCTGTTCGGAATCAAACCAATTTCGACAGGACCTTTTTTCGCATGTGATGTTTCTACATTTGTGTTCAGAAAAGCAAGTTGTATTTTCTACCACCTTTGACATTAGAGCTCCTTAGTTATTGTGTAAATCATAATGTAAAAAAATCACGTTTTCAAAATAAAGGAGAAAAAGTGAAAAATAGAAAACTCTTCATCGTAGACACTAGCGTACTTCTTTACGATTCAAAATCAATTCTTTCGTTTTCTGGCAACGATGTCGTAATTCCAATGATTGTTTTGGAAGAATTGGATAGATTCAAAGACAAGCAAAATGAAGTAGGTCACAATGCAAGAGAGGTTAATAGATTTTTGGATGAACTAAGAAGTGTCGGTCATCTAAATGACTGGGTTCGAATTCCCGAGACTGACATAAAGATCAAGGTCGTGAGATCTTCAAATGACCTTGCAAGTAGCAATCTTCCTCATGAATTAAGAAATGGAACCGGTGACAACAAGATTCTCGATACTGCAATTAATCTTAGAGCTGTGTATCACAACGTTTATGAAAAAATTGTTGTTATAACGAAAGACATAAACTTGAGAATTAAATGCGACTCTTTAGGGGTTCTCGCAGAAGATTACTACTCAGATCTTCCTGACTCGGTGAGGGACGGTTCACCAGTTTATTCTGGAATAACCCAGGTGATATTCGAAAGTGAGGCCATTGATACCTATTACAAAGACGGTGATATTCCTCTAGCCTATCTTCCTGTTCATCAGAGACATACTCTACTGAATAACCAGTTGGTTGTTGGTACCAGTCACGATGGAAAATCAATGCTAGGTATTGTCAAAGGACATAAAATCATCAAATTAAGAAACGATCTCGATAAAACCCTTAAAATAGAAGGAAAGTCAAAAGAGCAAAAGGGTGCCATTCATCTACTCTGTGACAGGGAAGTTCCTTTAGTATCATTGACAGGGTTGGCTGGATCTGGCAAAACATTTTTGTCTTTAGTCGCTGCGATGTCGATGTCATACTTTGATAAAAGATATAGCAGAATTGTGATCACAAGATCGTTAGAACCTGTGGGGCGAGATATTGGTTTCTTGCCAGGAACGTTGGAAGAAAAAATGAATCCTTGGCTAGCCCCGTTTATCGACAACTTTAGAAATGCATTTTCTGACTTGACACTTTTTGAAATGATGAAGAAAAAAGGACAAATCGAAGTAAGCCCAATTTCTCATATTCGAGGACGATCGTTTAAAGATAGCATCGTCGTTGTCGATGAATGCCAAAACTTAACAATTCATGAACTAAAGACAATTATCACTAGAGCCGGAGAAAATGTTAAGTTAATCTTGCTTGGTGATACTGACCAGATCGATACTCCATACCTGAACAAATACAACAACGGACTGTCACTGGTAATAGAAAAACTTAAAGGTCAAAAGTTGTTTGGTCATATTCATTTGGACAAGGGTGAAAGAAGTGATTTAGCTACTATGGGAAGTAAACTTCTCTAAAAGTGAAAAAGTTCTTTTACAAAAGTCTGAAGTATCATAAAATTAAAACAATATAACAATTGGTTACAAGTTTGTTTTATTCACTTCGTTCATAAAACCATTCTAAACTACCTTATAGAAACTAAGAACTGAGCGTAGAGATTAATTTAACAAGATCTTTACGCTCAGTAATTTTAATTTAATTAGAGGTGCTGATGAATCAGATCATATTTGTTAGTGACTTTTTCTCTGAGGATCTTGTTGGTGGAGCTGAACTAACAACAGATGCGCTTATTGAAAGTTCACCCTTTAAGGTCTCCAAATTTAGATCCAAAGACCTAACTGTGGAAGACTTAGTAAAAAATCAATCGGCTCATTGGATTTTTGGAAATTGGACTCAAATCAATTTTCAATTGATTCCTCTAATCATAGCAAATTTGAACTACTCTATTCTTGAGTATGATTATAAGTTCTGCAATTATAGGTCTCCTGATAAACATCGAGTTGCTGAGAACACTGAATGCAATTGTGATCAAACCGATTGGGGGAAATTTGTTGCTGCTTTCTTTCTAGGCGCCAAGACAATTTGGTGGATGTCTGAAAAACAACAAGAAATCTACTTCGACAGGTTTCCTGATCTTCAAAAGATGAATCGAAGCTCTGTACTTTCCTCAGTCTTCTCAGAATCGTTCTGGATTCAAGTTCAGAACTTAACACAAAATCCAAAAGAAAGAAATGGCTGGGCTGTTCTATCATCTTCTTCATGGATCAAAGGAACTGAAGATGCATTAAAGTGGTGTGAAGACAATGGCAAAAAGGTCAATTTAATTGAAAATCTTTCACCCGAGAAAACTTTAGAACTTTTATCACGTTCTGAGGGTTTAGTCTACCTTCCAAAAGGTGGAGACACTTGTCCTAGAATTGTAATTGAAGCTAAGTTACTCGGGTGTGAACTTCATCTAAATGACAATGTTCAACACAAAGACGAAGAGTGGTTTAATCAAAATGATGATTTCACAACACAAGCCTATCTTTATGCCGCTAGAGAGTTCTTTTGGAATGGAATTAAGGAAGCCATTGAATGGCAACCAACAATTAGCGGATACACAACAGTAAGAAATTGTATCGAGATGGAATATCCCTGGGAAGATACAATCAATTCTATGTTGGGTTTCTGTGATGAGGTCGTTGTTTTAGATGGAGGATCAACCGATGGAACTTGGGAACGACTTCAGAAATTAGCTTCAGAAAATTCGAAGATCGTTGCTCATCAAATTGTCAGAGATTGGAACTCGAAAAGATTTGCCATTTTTGATGGACAACAAAAAGCCGAAGCCAGAAAACTTTGTACAAAAGAATTTTGCTGGCAAATGGACTCAGATGAAATCTTGCCTGAGAGCGACTGGAATAAGGTCAGATCGATCTGCAAAAATCTCAGCCCTGTCGTTGATTTAGTTTCTTTGCCGGTAGTTGAATATTGGGGTTCAAAAGAAAAGGTAAGAATGGACGTCACTCCTTGGAAATGGAGATTGTCTAGAAATCGCCCATACATTACCCATGGACTTCCAAAACAATTTCGACGTTATGATGAAAACGGTGAAATGTATGCTGCTCAAGGTTCCGACGGATGTAATTACATTCATTCAGAAACGTTAGAGGAAATTCCATTCGTTGGATTTTATACCCAGGATGCCCACAATGTAAGAATTGCTGCCCTTCAAGGAAATACAGAAGCACTTCAATCATACGAAAATTGGTTTAATCAGGTCGTAGAAAATATTCCTTCGGTAAGACATTTCTCTTGGTATGACCTTGAAAGAAAAATCAAGACTTATAAAAACTATTGGCAAAAACATTGGGAAAGCCTGTACAACATTAAACAAGAAGATACAGCAGAGAACAACATGTTTTTTGATAAGCCTTGGGCAGAAGTATCCGACGAGGAGATAAAGGCCATGGCCAAAGATCTTGCAGAAAAAACAGGCGGGCATGTTTTTCATTCTAAAATCGACTGGAATAAGCCGACACCTTCATTAAAGATTGATTAGTAGGTGCTTATGAAACTGGTTACGATTGATTATGGATGTGGAACAAGTTCTTCAATACTAGATTACGGAATAAAAGATGTAGTCCTTGTTTCTGAAGATGACTATGAACACGTCTTTGACGTTGAAGATGATTTGTTTTTTATTGGTCATGACTTTCTTTTGTTTCTGTGGGACACTCAAGAAAAGGTTGATAGATGGAAATCATTTCAACATCAAAAAATCGTTTGGTGTTTTGAACGAATAGATGCCATCGTTCCTATGTGGCAACAAAAAAGTCATTACAGCATATCGATGATAAAAAAGTTCGCAGATAAAATATATGCTTGCGACGAAGACGATTGTGACAAGTACGGCTATGAATGGTTTCCTCAGTGGGCTAGCTGTAAGTTTTTTAACCAAAGAGATAATCCGATCACTAATAATAAAATTTTGTTTAGTGGCCAGGCAGGAAAGCCAGAATACGCGTATCGAAACCAATTCGTCAACCAGGTTCTACAAGATCCAGATCTATCTAATTTTTTAAAATTGTCTAATACTTCTAGAACTCTTGGCTGGCAAGAATACGTTGATAATCTACTAAGTTATTCCGCTGTTCTGAATCCTGTTGGAATTCTAAAGGGTTTTAATACTCGGGCTTATGAAGTGCTGTACTCCGGTAGGTTGCTTTTGCAGCACACTTATGGTGATTATAAAAGGCATTTTGAACTTATTCAAGAATGTCCAAACGTAATACATTTTTCAAATATCGATACCTTAAAAAATAAACTTTCAAACGCGGACCTAAGCCTTAAAGACGCATCAGGTTTTTTTCAAAAAAATAATCTTTTTGCTAGGTTTGAAAACAAAGGGATTAAAATATCATGAACTTAACAAGAGACCAGTTGACTAACAACTGGCATGAACTTTGCAGAAAAATACCACTGGTGTGTGGTTTAAAGACTCTAAACGCAGAGCTTACTATATACGCTTGTCTACAGCAAGCTTACAAAATATTTGATCACGTAGTTATAACTGATGACGGATCAGACGATGCAACAATGGAAATGATTCAAAAGTGTATTAAAGATTTTGATATAAGGAACGTCTCTATTTTTAATGTCTCCGATTATGATCCGTGGCCAGATCAAGTCATTGAAAAAAAAGAAGGTGATCATCATATACCTAGAAAAGCTGGAAAGACCCACGCCAAGGCCCAGTGGAAGAACTTTGCTGCTGTTAAACAAATCGCACAGAACTGCATATACGTTTCTTTAGAAGATGACGTCATCATATTCGACAATATAAGACAGAGAATATATGATAGAATTTCTAAGTGGGAAGATCCTTTTACGGACTGTGAATTCTTTAATGTTTCATCTATCGTTGATGACAATCACGTTTTAAGAGCTATCTATCAAGGCAAACCTTTGCCCGGAATTAACCAAAGAGAATTATATGACAATGCCGGCGATTGGACATTGGCTGCAATATGGACTGGATCTGATCTAAAGATCGGTCCTGATCCTGTATATGCTTTTGGTGGATGCATCTATCCATGGCTACCAAAAAATCAAATAGGTAAAAAAGGTCAAGACAACACTATGCCGTTTGGATTCCATCTTCTAAATTACCGAACAACCAAAGAAGGGTTTACGTATGAGCTTGGGGATCCTGGCTTAACAAAAATATCGGACTTGGGCCAAACAGGAGAAGGCGTAGATTTTGATTTAATGCAAAGAGTTTGGTTTCCAAAAAAGATTGTTATTGAAAAAACTGAAGAGAATTATGTTCAAAGACTTGTGGAGTCAAAATGAAAATATCCGTATGTTCTGTAGCAACCACAAAGTCCTTAAAGGAATTTTTACTTTTAAAATATTCGTTTGAGCAATACCATGAAGCAGAGTGGTTTGTTGCTACTGATGACTATGCTGCAAAAGCGCTTGAGAAATATGATAATATCAACGTAATAAATAAAATTGAAACTGATGACTGCAGTCACGGGGTTAACGACCCTGTAAAGAACAGGCTTTTTTTAGAACTTATTATGACAAAGTTCGATGCTTTAGAGGCTGCCATAAATAAAAATGGCTATGGCCTTTTCTTAGACTCGGATATATTTTTTACCAATCCACTAGAAAACCGGTTTTTAAAGTTACTGGTTGACACGGGCATTGATGCTATACTTAGCCCTCACATGACAAACAATCTAGGTCTTGAAACGCAGGTTGGTCATTACAATGTGGGATTTTTTGCAGTTAGAAACAAAAGATATTTAGAGCAACACAGGGCTATGTCTTGGAATAGCAAAGAGTTGGGAATGTATTATGAACAGCAACCATTGCAATTTACATCTTATGAATACTTGACTGTCAATTCTCCTATTTACTATAACATAGGCTGGTGGAGATTCAATGAGAAACATAATGTCGGAAGACTCCAGTATTTAGGAGTAGAAAACGATCAGTTGACATTTATGGGAAAACCAGCAGTTTGTTTTCATGTACATACCATGAAATCGTTAGACTACAACAATCAAGGAAAGTTTTTGGTAGACAGGGTGTTTAAACTAATGTCACAAACCAACAACGAAAAATACGGTCAACTGTTTACCTACGTCGAGGAGCTTTTAAATGAAACAGTCTGAAATAAATGAACTGTTTTCTGAATTTAGGATCGCTAGAGAAGATGCGACATATCCTCCGTATCACCAAGGTCAATATTTGGAAGAGTATTTTGTTTCAAATTACCTAAGCAGTTTCCAAAACACGGAAAGCAAAAGACTTTTCTTGCCCATACACTGGACAGCAGTTTTTAATTATCGGTCCTCTGAGGGTTTGCAACCAGGTTCTGATAACCACGACCTAAGAACAAAACTTTTTCAGACAATTGCTAAGCTGCCACAGCACCTAAGCTACTTTACTGTTTCGACCCATGACGATGCCCCTATGGGAAACTTTCCTCCTGATACAAGACACTTTTTTGCAGGTGGCAATTCTCCTATTGGAACAGACCCAATACCACTTATTTGCTCTGAGCTTAAATACGACATGGATCCACAGAAACTTATATTCTGTAGTTTCGTAGGATCTGCAACTAACCCCATTAGAAATAATTTGCTCAGCTACTTTCATAACAAAGAAGGTTATCTGATTAATGCCTTCCATTGGCGTCCTGACGTCACGCAGGATCAACAGAGTTTGTTCCTAAACTGTACATCCAGTTCTAGATTTGCCTTTTGTCCAAGAGGTTATGGGGCAACCAGTTATAGACTTTATGAGGCTATGCAGCTAGGTGCGATTCCCGTTTATTACAGCGACAAACATCTTCTTCCGTGGTCTGATGAAATTGACTGGAAAGAATTTTGTGTAGTTGTTAGTAATCAAACCAAGCTTGGAGATTTGGATTTTTATTTAAAGAACATGACAGAAACCGATGTAAGGAAAATGCAGAAAAAGATTAAAGACGTCTACGACCTGTACTTTACCATTCCTTCAGTATATAATCAAATAATGAAGAGGCTAAAATGAAAACCGTTCTTTTATGTTTTGCAGCCTATTCTGGTGATAAGAAAATATTTTTCGACAAGTATACAGAACCCAGGTTTAAAAAGTATGCTGATTATCATGGATGGGAAACAAAAATAGTCAAAGACTATTCCGAGTACGAACTCACTAGGCAGCATCCGACCTGGATGTCTTGGTGCATCATCAATAAAATGTTAGAGGATGGTGAACTAACAGATGGAGACAATGTAATGAGCATTGACGCAGACATTTGTGTCTTTGATATTACTAAGCCATTTATTACTTCAAAGTCTTTTGGCTATGCTGTAGATTCCTGCAACACACATTGTATGGGAGCTTATACTATTAAGGTAAATGAATGGTCTAGAAACATGATAAAAAACATGTTAGATCCTGACATGTATCTTAGACTTAAGGATACCCCGATATGGAAGATGTGGAACGATCAGGCAGCGTGGTATACTATAGCAGGAATCAAAAGACACAGCTGGGTACCGTTCACAGAACTAGATAACAATGGTTGGCATTCAAATCCAAACCCTGACATAAGATACTCTATCTCTGATTTAGAAGAACATGTTGAACTTATGCCTGTAGAGTGGAATGTCACACACGTAGCTGGTGAAGGATTTAACGAATACTTTATTAACCCATCCCATCGCAAAGACACTGTTTTTAGACACTTTGCTGGCGGTCCTGCTTGGGACGAGAAATACTTTTTGGAGTCAGAATGAAAATAGCTTTTACAGATTTTTGGTGGAAGTTTGAAAACGATTCAAACTTTTTTATAGATTCAATAAGAGAAATAAGGGAAGGCGTTGAGGTTGTAGATAAGTCAAAGGCGGATCTTTTAGTGTATTCCTGCTTTGGCTCTGATCATAAAACGGTTGATAGTGATTCTACCAAGAAATTATATTTTACTGGAGAAAACACAAGACCTAATTTTGAAGAGTGCGACACAAGCCTTACTTTTGACTTTGATGACCATGGTGGAAAAAATGAGAGACTGCCGCTATGGATGCTCCAGTATGATTGGTATAACTCAGGTGGCTACGTTAATCCAAAGTTTCTAATGCCTGTAGAGTGGATTAAAAAGTCACCCTTATGGGAAGTGCCAAAAAATAATTTTTGTGTTGCTATTTTTAATCGTGATCACATAGGAAACCGTGTAGAATTCTTGCAAAAAATCGCTTCATATAAAAAATCACACGGATTCGGAGAGCCGTTTAAAAATTGGTTTTACGGCGAAGACCAAAAACTAAACATATTGTCACAATTTAGATTTACAATGTGTTTTGAAAATACTTTGCAAGACGGCTATCATACCGAAAAATTAGTGCATGCAAAAGCTGCCGGTTGTATTCCTATTTATTGGGCAAATGATAGGGTTGCAGATGATTTTAATCCTAATGCTTTCATTAACCTTCATGACTATGAATCAGTGGATGAAATGATTGATGTCGTTAAAAAGATAGACAGTGATCCAAAATTACAGAAGAATATTTTAGACTCTGACCTTTTTGCAGTTGAGCCATCAAAACAACAGATACTCTCGAAGTTTGAGTCTTGTTTAAGGATCATGAATCTATGAAGTCTGTATTAGTTATCGGCTCTGGTATTCATGGTTTAACCGTTTCTTATTTTCTAGCAAAATCAGGAATAAATGTAACCATAGTGGATGCAAAGAAAGAAATACTTGCTGGAACTAGTGCTGCGACCCACAATAGAGTAAATATGGGTTATCATTACCCTAGATCGCCAGAAACGGCTTTAGAATGTTTGATGGGTTACGAATATTTAAAAGAAAATTACAGTAGTTTATTAAAGTTTCCAAAAGAATGTTATTACTTCATAGACTCAAACGATTCAAAAGTTACGGCAGATGAATACCAGAATTTTTGTGATCATGTTGGTTTAAAATACGAACTAAAAATGCCTACTGATGGAATCATTAACAAAGAGATGGTTCGAGGTAGCTTTAGGGTGCATGAACCTTGTTACGATGTAGACATGTTTAGAGAGTATTTTAAGCAAAAAATTTTAGAGCACAACATATTGACTGTGTTGGGCTTTACCATAAGAGAAGCCAGAGTTCATAATCGAAAGGTTTTTCTAGAATCAGAACATAGGCAAACGTTTACCGGCAACTTTGACGGCATTGTAAACTGTACTTATGCTGCAACCAATAATATACAATCCATATTTGGTACCGAAGAGCCCTTTAAAAACTACAGTTTTCAAAAAACAGAAGTTGCTGTAGTTAGTTGCCAGTACAGAATACCGCCAGTGACTGTAATGGATGGTCCTTTTTGTACAGTGCTACCTTATGCATCCTGTGAAAACCAATACCTGTTATACGATGTTGAACACTCTATAAACAAAGTTGAAGTAGGTCAAATAATGCCCAGTGAGATGTACACTCCAGGCGTCTCAAAATACCCTCTTATGTTGAACAAGGCATCTAAGTATTATCCATTTATGCAAGATGCCGTTTACGAAAAGTCTCTTTGGGCGACTAGACCAATTCCTTTACTAGACAAAACAGATAATAGGACTACCAATGTTGTAAAGCATGAAAATCATAAATGCTTTTATTCTGTTCTTGAAGGTAAGTTTGTGTCTGCTCCAATGTTAGGGGAAAAAATAGCAAACCAGGTTATGGAGAATTTATGAATAGTGCCTTGATAGGATCGACCGGTTTTATTGGTGGAAACCTAAAAAAACAATTAACCTTTTCGGGCTTATATAATAGCAAAAATATCGACGAGATATCTGGAAACCAATGGGATCACATCGTGTGTGCGGGTTTACCTGGAGTAAAATGGTATGCGAATAAATTTCCTGAAGAGGACTTAAAAAAAATAGATTTATTAAAAAACAATCTATCTAAAACGGTATCTAAAAGGTTTACACTTATTTCGACCATCGATGTTTATTCAGATCCTCACGAGGTTGATGAAGATAGGGAGCCAGATAACAATACTCCGTATGGCAAGAATAGACTTGAGTTTGAAAATTTTGTTCTAGAGAAATTTCAGGATGTTAGAATACTTCGCTTGCCAATAGTTTTTGGTCCTGGATTTAAAAAAAATTATCTGTATGATATGATAAACAAAAACAACCTAGATAGAATCTGCATTGACTCTGTTGTACAGTTTTACTATGTTTTAGATTTAATAGATGACATAGAATCTAGCTGGTCTTCAAATCCAGTAGTTAAAAATATGGCTACCGAGCCTCTTTTCATAGAAAACATTGTAAACATATTTTTTCCTGAGTTGAAAAATATGTTTATAGGAAAAAATGCTTTCACAACAAACATGAAAACAAAGTATTCCGATACCGGCTACTTATATTCGTCTTCTGACATGATTGATAAAATAGGAACTTTCTTAGATGAAACTTTCGATATCTAATATAGCCTGGTTAACAAAAACTGATAGAAGTGTAGCGGAGACACTTTCATTGTTATCAATAAAACACATTGACGTAACTCCATTTCTTTCTGTTGATACTTTAGACCAGGATCCATCTGATTTTTTGCTGTTTTGGAAAAAATATGGTGTTACTCCTTTGGGAATGCAGTCTTTGTTTTTTGGTCGACCTGAAAAGATATTTAGAAACCGCACTAGTCTCACTAAAGCAGTTGAATACTTTAGCAAGGTCGTATCTTTGGCTGATAAGTTAGGTGTTAGTTCAATGGTTTTTGGATCTCCAAAACAAAGAATGATAGAAGAAAATTTTGTAGAACCAGGTCTAGTACTGGGTTTTTTCACAGATTTGGCTGATCTGTGTTGCCATCACGATATAGTTCTTTGTCTAGAACCTAACGCTAAATGTTACGGTACCAATTTTTTAAATACAACTTACGAAACGGTAGACTTTATAAAGAAGATCGATCACAACTTTGTTAAACTAAACTTTGACACTGGCACAATTTTATCAAATGGGCTCAATCCTATAGACGTCTTTGAAAATGTATCTGATCATGTAGGGCATATTCACATATCCGCACAACAACTCAAACCTGTACATGAAGGACTATTTGATCACGAAAGCTTTAAAACTAGCCTTGTTTGTGCTGGGTATGATAAAGGTATCGCCATTGAAATGTTGACCAGCGAAAATAACAGAAAAAAAGAGATCAGGCGTGCATTAGATACTATTTTAATTTATGGTGAAAAATGAGATTTGCAATAATCAAACAAGGCGGACTATGCGCCGGCGGAATCGAAAAGTATTTGCAGCACATAGCAAAGATTCTAATCGATGAGGGTCATTCCGTGACCTACTTTTATACCGATGCAGTTACTTGCGGCCCCAACAATTGGATGCATCCAGGTACAGATCCAGAAAGAAAAAAGTACATGGAAGACATCGGAGCAAAATTGATAGAAGTATCTTGTTCGCACATCGTGGCACTAGAACAAGGCGGAGAATGGCTGGATACTGACTTTTGGCAGCTGTTCAAAGAAGAAGATTACGATGTAGTTATTGGCGGCCACAAGGGTGAGCCATGCTGGCCTTTCTCTGAAATGAAAAATGTAGGAATAGTTGAAACGGTTCATGGCACATCTTTCACTTCGGGCGTTTCTCAGTATGCAGATGCTTACATATTAATCAGCGAAATACAAAACGAGAAGTGGTTCAAGCTAGGAGGCCTTCCAGATAAGAGCCACAATGTTTATCCCGCTGTCGGTATACCTGAATTTAAAAAGCCTCCTAGAGCAAAATTTGGAATTCCTGATAACAAGTTTGTCTTTGGCATGCATCAATCAAATCGAGCCGGCCTATGGTCACCCATTCCTTTGGCTGCTTACAAGGCTATTGAGAATGACAATACTTGTTTTGTGCTTTTGGGTGGAGAAGACAGGTATGTAGATCAAGCCAATAGTTTAGGAATAAAAAACTTTGTTAGAGTACCTTTTGCAAGTACATCAGAAGGTGTACATGAAGTGCTTTCTTGTTTTGATGTATATACACACGGAAGATCAGATGGTGAGGTTTGCTCGTCTGCGATTGTAGAAGCCATGTATCATGGTCTGCCTATAGTAACCCATAGATCGAATGTTAATAATGGCCATCTTTTTCAAATAAATGGCTGTGGTTTTTTGGGCGATTCTGTTGAACAATATGCTAAAATCATGTATGATTTACTAAACAGCAAAGAGCTTTATACTGATTCGTCAGAAAAAACAAAGGCTGCCTATTCTGAAAAATTTGACTTTAGAAGAATAGAGAACGAAACTTTGGAGATCTTAAAAAATGCAGCTAAAAGTAGATAAGGTATTCTGTTTACACCACACTCCATTGATTGCTAGGCATAGTAGACTAACTGAATTCTTTAAAAAGACAAACCTAGAAGTCGATTGGGTAACTGGCTATCTTCCTGAAACCATAACAATTAATGAGTGTCATCAGATTATGAATCAGATGATTACTAAAAAAATAATTGAATTACCTAATACATCTATGGCGGATAATATTGATTTTGCCAAGATGAAGTCTAAGAACTTGGTCTCTTTATATAAGAAACAGATGTTCTGTATTCAAGAGCAGGTCAAAAATAATTATCAATACATATTGATTCTTGAAGATGATGTCGATACGACTGACCCGATGTTTAATGAAGTATATCTAAATTCGTGTATCGATGAGTTTAAGAATGCTGACGGAGATTTATTGTTTGTTGGCACGTGTTGCGATCTTCATTCTAGAAATAGATCTACCTATTCACATATTAGGCCAGAGCAAACGTCTAGATGTGCGCACATGTATATAGTTAAACTAGGCGCAGCTAAGACACTGCTCCAGCATTTACCAAATATTTCAGATGCTTATGATTGGAAATTAAATGAAATTATCAAAAACGAAAGTCTAAAAGTCTGGTGGGTTGAGCCCGGAATTGAACAATATGGTTATGCAAGCAGCTTAGTAGGTGAAGTCACTGGAAAAGAAAAAAACATGGAGAAAAAATGAATATTGATTCTTATTTGAAAGAAACTGTAGAGGTTGCAAACAGATTGTCGAGAGATGATTTGCAAAATCTTTTGCTTGGTTTAAGTACTTTAAGATCTAACAATGGCAGATTATTTATTATTGGAGTTGGCGGCTCGGCAGCAAATGCTTCTCACGCTGTAAATGATTTTAGAAAAATAGCAAAAATAGATGCTTACACTCCCCTTGACAACGTGTCTGAGTTGACTGCAAGAATTAATGATGATGGCTGGGATTCTTGTATTACTGACACCTTGCGTGTTTCTAATTTTGGAACAAACGACGCTATTTTGACTTTATCTGTTGGTGGAGGTTCAGAAAAAACTAGCCTTAATCTAGTTAGAGCAATGCAATATGCAAAGAATGTTGGCGGAAAAGTATTTGGAATCGTATCTAGAGATGGCGGTATGACTGCTAAGCTAGCTGATGCCTGCGTTGTTATTCCTGCAGTAAACAGTGAAACTATTACTCCGCATGCCGAAGAGTTTCAGGCAGTAGTCTGGCACATGCTTGTTACTTTGTTGAGGTTAAAATGAAAATAAAACTATATTGCGACGGCGCAGATTTAGAAGACATCACTAGACTAAGTAATGATGACTCTATACAAGGCTTTACAACTAATCCCACTTTAATGAAAAAAGCAGGCGTGCAAGACTATTATGAATTTGCTAAGCAAGCGGTTTCTATAGTTAGCCCAAAACCTATCTCTTTAGAGGTGTTTAGTGATGAACTAGAAGAAATGTACGTTCAGGCTACAAAACTTTCTCTTCTTGGAGACAATGTCTACGTGAAAATCCCAGTGACAAACACAAAAGGTGTATCTACCTCTCCAATTATTCAGAGGCTTTCATCAGAAGGCGTTAAGTTAAATGTAACGGCTATTTTTACCTTGGAACAGGTTAAAGATGTTTGTCTGTCACTAAATGTTGGTACACCTGCAGTAATATCTGTTTTTGCTGGACGAGTAGCCGATACCGGTATAGACCCTATTCCGCACATGATAAATTGTAAAAAAATAGTAGGTGCTTTTGAAGGATTCGAATTGCTGTGGGCATCGCCAAGAGAGGTCTTAAATGTTTATCAGGCCGAAGAGTGCGGCTGTGAAATCATAACTGCAACTCCTGACATTCTTTCGAAATTAAAATTGGCTGGGAAGCCCTTAGAACAATTTTCTCTAGAGACCGTGCAGATGTTTTATAATGACGCAAATGCCGCTGGCTACACATTATGATTATAGCAAGATCCCCTTTTAGAATTACCTTAGGTGGCGGTGGTACCGATATGCCTAAATTCTATTCTAAACATGGGGCTTTTTTTATTTCTGCCGCAATAGACAAATATATTTACGTTGGTCTTAAGAAAAACATTTTAGATACCAACATAAGATGTCAATATCTAGCAACTGAAGTTGTTGACGATGTAGAGAAGCTTAAACACGACAGAGCTCGCGAATGCTTAAAGCACTTTAACGCAAAAAACGGCTACGAGATAACTTCTATCGCAGACTTACCTTCCGGCTCAGGACTAGGATCTTCTGGCAGTTATATTGTGGCTTTACTAAAGTGTTTACATACTATGCACGATACAGTGTGGAGCGATGCATCGTTGGCAGAACTTGCTTTTAAAATTGAACACGACGTTTTAGGGGAGCCTGTCGGAAAACAAGATCAATATATTGCTTCTTTCGGTGGAGTCCAAGCATTTTCTATTGACGAAGATGGCCTAGTAAAAAATCAGACTTTAGATCTTCCGGATAAAGATGTATTTTATAAAAACTGCAGAATGTATTTCACAAATACTACTAGAAACGCTTCAAAGATTTTAGCTCTTCAACATTCAAATCCCCCATCTATAGAAGAGGCAATGCTCCAGATAAAAGAAATAGGGTGCATGTCCCAGGATGCTTTGCTATCAGGAGACTACGACGGCTGGGGAACTTTGTTACACAAACATTGGGAGGTTAAAAAGTCGGTTTCAACTAAGATGCATGTTTCAAATGTGGAATCTTTGTACCAGGAAATGCATTCGAAAAAAGAGGTACTTGGAGGAAAAATTATCGGCGGCGGTGGCGGCGGTTTTATGATGTTGTACATTCCGGAAAATCACTCTAAAATAGATACAAAAATGGAGTCTGCCGGGTTCAAAAGAGTTCCTTTTAAATTTGACTATGATGGCTGTAAAATAATAGAGGGATAAATGAAATATTGTTTTGATCTAGACGGCACCCTATGTTCTAATACTTGGGGAGACTACAAGAATGCAAAACCTTTCGATGACTGCATTAGTCAAGTAAATAAACTCTACGATGAAGGACATACGATCAAAATATTTACAGCTAGAGGTATGTCTTCTGGGACAGACTGGACCAATTTAACAAAAGAGCAATTGACTAATTGGGGACTTAAATTTCATGAGTTGATTATGAACAAAAAACCCTCGGCTGATATCATTATTGATGACATTGCAATCAACGCAGTAGAATGGCGTAACGAAATAAACAAAAGTTATGAGTCTGGAATTATATGTGGAGCTTTTGATATAATACATCCAGGATATATTGAAATGTTTAAGGACGCCAAGTCTGTTTGTAAAAAATTAATTGTAGCACTTCAAGATAATCCAAGAATAGACAGACCAGAGAAAGACCCGCCGGTACAGTCTTTTGAAGATAGAAAAAAGATTATTGAATCGATTAAATATGTTGATTCTGTTGTTGAGTATAACACAGAAGCGGAGCTTTATGAAATACTAAAGACCGACATATACGATGTAAGAATATTGGGTATCGATTACATCGATAAAGACTATAATGGAAAAGATTTAAATCGTAAGGTTCATTGGCATGACCGATCACACAATCATAGTGCGTCAGACCTTAAACGTAGAATTGCAAAAAGTGTATATGATCGTAAGTAACACGCATAAATTTATTTATTTTTTCTCTATTGGAAATACTGCAACCAGGTCTTTACAATTGTCGTTGTGTCATTATCACGACAATGACCTTTTTACAATCTTGGATACCGATGATTGGTGCAAAGATAATGAGAAAATATTCGATAAATTTTATAAGCCATAGTCCGAAGTAACCAAGAAGGGAGGCCATGCTGTTTCTCGAGAGATTACACCTACAGCTGCTTTAAAATTGTTCAGGGAACAAGGGCGAGAAAACTTGTTTTGGGAATATTCAAAAGTTGTAACTGTAAGAAACCCATATTCTTTATTGCTCGGCGCTTGTTGGAAAAATTACGGAAAAACTCCAAGAACTCATCGTATATTTGAAAAAACTATGAAAGATTTTGAATGCCGTGAAAGATACCATGGTATAGACGAGCATGATTTAACACGCGGCCAGTGTGGTGTATGGTTAATAAACGATGACTATGTTATCGACCATCATATACGTTTCGAACAGCTTGAAAGGGATATAAAAAAGTTTTGCAAAACCACTGGCTCTGCTTTGTTAGACTTAGCTAATGAAAGAAGCGACTATGTTAATAGAGTAACGAAAAAAATTACGATCCTAACACTATTGTCCAAGGCGCAGAAAATTATAATAACGACTATTATACCTAACACATTCCTGTTGCTATAATACATGAGATAAACAAATACTTTAAAGAGGATTTTAAAAGATATGGATACACCAAACTTAGTTGATGAAAAAGTAGAAGAAATTTATCAACGCCTAAAAAATGAATCAAAAATTGTAGCTAACCCTTATGATTATCACTGGACCATCCATACGGAAACTTGCCGACATGTCTCTTTAGAGGGCCTTTGGTTAGAATTCGGAGTATACCGCGGACGATCTATTTGCAATTTTGCTAGGTTAACTAGTTCAACTATTTATGGGTTTGATTCGTTTGAAGGACTGCCAGAAAAATGGAATGACGAAAATCCGCTAGGTGTCTTTAGCCTTGCCGGTGTTGTTCCTGCTGGCGCCATTGCTGGATCTAACGATGATAATCCAGGCATGTACTCAACTGAGACAAATAGGATAACTCAGCCATGGCCTAAAAACGTAAAGCTTATAAAAGGCTGGTTTGATGATTCCTTACCTGTTTTTCTAAAAGAGTATACAGATCAGGTTGCTTTTCTGCATGTGGATTCTGATATCTATTCTTCCTGTAAAACAATCTTGACTTTACTAGAAAAACAGATTGTTCCCGGAACTGTCATACTTTTCGATGAAATATGTAACTATGCAGAATTCAGAGAACATGAGATTAAGGCTTTTGCTGAATTTCTGATTAAGACAGGCTATGATTATAAGCCGTTGGTTCATCAGGATTTAGACTACGGTCAAGGATCATTTTTGATAATGGAGAAACAATGAATAAAGGAAAAACAAGAAAGCAAGGATCCCGTCTAAATATACTTCAACAAGAAGATTTTACCGAGATTCAAGAAGGCCACCTCGGTGGTTGTGCATTAGAAGGTGACGGGGCTACATATTATCCTGACATGTGGGATTTCATGATTGATAGTCTGTGCATTGAATCTATGATCGATCTTGGCTGTGGAGCAGGAATGGCTGCTGATTATTTTAAGTCTTGTGGTGTTAGTGTACTTGGAATCGAAGGTACACGAGGAGCAATCGATAACGGTCTACTCTCAGAAGAAGATGGTGAGGTAGTACAACACGACTACGAAGTCGAGCCTTATTTGTTAACTGATAAAAAAGATTTTGCTTGGACCTGCGAATTTGTAGAGCACGTATCTGATGCTGGATCTCATAATTTTATGCGAACCTTACAGTCTTGTAGAATAGTAGCAATGACTTTTGCTCCTCCTGGTCAAGGGGGTTACAACCATGTGAATGAACAACCTGCAGAGTATTGGATACAGAGATTTCAGCAATACGGTTTCAAATTAATGAACGACTACACTTTTTTATGCAGAAAAATCGCAGAGTCAGACTGGAAAAACCACACTCCATTCTACATGTCGCATTTTATAAAAAGCGGACTAGTCTTTGAAAATAAAAATTTTTAGGAGTTTGAAATGAAAGCGTTGGTAACAGGAGGCTGCGGTTTTATAGGTAGTCACTTAGTTGACGAATTAGTAAATTTGGGCTATGAAGTGATTGTCATAGATAACGAAAGTTCAGAAGCCAACGAAGTGTTTTATAAAAACGATTCGGCAACATATTATAAAAAAGACATAGCAGACTACGAGGCAATCTCAGGTCTTTTTAATGGCGTCGATTATGTTTTTCATTTGGCCGCAGAATCTAGAATCGGTCCGTGTATTGAAAATCCTGCACTAGCCTGTAAAACAAATGTAATGGGTACCTGCAACATTTTGCAAGCTAGCCGTGTTAATAATGTTAAGAGGGTTGTCTATTCTTCTACAAGCGCTTGCTATGGTTTATCAGAAGTAATACCGATGCACGAAGATCTTCCTTTGGATAACCTAAATCCATATTCTACATCTAAACTGGCCGGTGAAGATCTGTGCAACATGTATACAAAACTGTATGGTCTTGAAACTGTTAGCCTTAGATACTTTAATGTTTTCGGAGAAAGAATGCCTGAAACAGGTCAATATGCACCGGTTATCGCAATATTCCAAAGGCAGATCAGGGAAGGCCATAATATGACAATTGTGGGTGACGGACTTCAAAATAGAGACTTTGTTTATGTAAAGGATGTTGTCAATGCCAATTTACTGTCTGTGACATGTAAACCAGAATTCTGTGGTACAGCATATAACGTTGGCACAGGTGACAATATTAGTGTTTTAGATATTGCAAAGTTGCTCGGTAAACCATACAAACATATACCGCCTCGAGCAGGAGAAGCTAGAAACACAAAAGCTGATATAACAAAAATCAGTAAGATGGGATGGTCTCCTACGATTTCTGTGCAGGAATGGCTTTTAAAGTGAAAATATTATTGACAGGCGGAACAGGAATGGTTGGGTCAGCCTTTAAAAAGGTTGAAACCAAACATACATTAGTTCATGTAGGTTCTCGACAATATGATCTAACATCGGCTGATGATACCCGGGACATGTTTGAGAATGAGCGCCCTGATGCTGTCATTCACCTAGCTGCAAAAGTTGGTGGAGTAAAAGGTAACACTGATTACATTGCTGATTTTTTCTTTGATAACATAAAAATAAACGCTAATGTCTTACAGGCTGCCTGCGATTTTAAGGTTCCAAAAGTAGTTTCGTTATTGTCGACGTGTATATACCCTGATAATCCAACATATCCTTTGACGGAAAATCAAATTCATAATGGTGAGCCTCATAAAAGTAACTTCGGATACGCCTATGCAAAAAGAATGCTAGATGTGCAGTCACGTGCAATCAGACAACAATATGGAATGAAGTACGTAACCGTTGTTCCAAATAACATATATGGCATCAATGATAATTTTGATTTAGAGAATGGACATATTGTCCCAGCAATCATTAGAAAAATACATGAAGCCAAACTCAATAATTCAAGACCGGTTTTTTGGGGCACAGGAAAGGCTTTGCGGGAATTCACGTATTCTGTTGATATAGCAAGACTGTTGTTGTGGGCTGTAGATAACTACGAATCATCATCCCCTCTAAATATAGGCAATCCAGATGAAGTTAGTATACGTGACCTAGTTTCCACGGTTCAGAGAATTATGAACTGTAAAGCCAATGTTTTGTGGGATGATAAAATGCCAGAAGGTCAAATGAAAAAACCTAGCAGCAATAAAAATTTTCGACAACTTAATCCAACATTCGAGTATTCTAGTTTGAGGTTTGGTCTAGAAGAAACTATAGCTTGGTTTTTAAAGGAGTATCCAAATGTCAGAGGGGTTTAAAGTACTGGTCACTGGAGCAGCTGGATTACTAGGAAGCCATTTTTCGGAGTACTTGGTAAAACAAGGCCATTCTGTTTTTGGTATTGATAATTTATCTGGTGGATACATGGAAAACGTGCATTCGAATGTTAATTTTTTCGAGATAGATTTGATAGATAGGGTAGCGGTAGAAAAAATTATGGAATCTCATAAATTTGATTATGTTTTTCATTTTGCTGCGTATGCTGCCGTTGGTTTAAGCCCGTTTATAAGAAATTTTAATTACCAAAACAATGTCCTGACCTCCGTTAATCTAATAAATGGAGCAATTAAAAACAATGTAAAGAAATTTGTGTTTGCTAGTTCAATGGATGTTTACGGAGAACAAACTCCGCCTTTTATAGAGTCAATGAGGCCATATCCGCAAGATCCTTATGGAATCGCAAAGTTTTCAATTGAGATGGACTTAGAAAACGCTTATAGACAGTTTGGCCTCAACTATACTATTATTAGGCCACACAACGTCATTGGTCCGCGTCAGAACATTTGGGACAGATACAGGAATGTTGCTGGTATATGGATACGAAAAGCTTTGTCAAACGAGCCTCTGACCATATATGGTGATGGAGAACAAAGGAGAGCGTTCAGCGATGTAAAGTATTACATGAAGCCTTTCGCAGAGCTTATGCACAATAAAGACACTGATCAGCAAATCATCAATATTGGTGCAGATCACCATGTGTCAATCAATCAGTTGGCTGACGTTGTAGCTGATATTACAGAAAAGAAAACCGGCAGACGTCCAAAGAAAGTGTATCTCGAGCCTCGCGATGAAGTTGCTATGATGTGGTGCAATCATGATAAAGCAAAGAAATTACTTTGTTTTGAAGATAATACTGATCTACATACATTAATTGAAGAAACCTGGGATTGGGCTGTACAAATAAGGCCGAAAGAGGTAAAATATATGGAGTATGAAATAGATAAAGGAATCTATTCCTACTGGGAGAAAAAATGAACATAGGTATTATAGGCCAAGGGTTTGTAGGATCAGCTATTAGAGAAGGTCTTAAAAATTTTTATAACATTAAAGCTTACGATTTAGACTCTACCAAATGTTTTAATCTGGTAGATAATAAATCTGTTGACGAGGTCATTTGGCACAGCGACATTATCTTTGTTTGTGTTCCGACGCCGATGCGACCTGACGGTTCTTGTGATACGCGTATTCTAAAGTCTGCTTTGAATAGTGCTTACGAGAGCTTGAAAAAACAAAATCCTAGTCCGAAGCATTCTGATTTTCTTAATTCACAAAAACACAAAAAGACTTTTGTGATAAAGTCAACAGTGCCTCCCGGCACTACGGACGTTTTAGCTGAAAATTATCCTAGAATCAATCTTTGTTTTAGCCCAGAGTTTTTAACTGAGGCAAATTCTTTTGATGACTTTAAAAATCAGTCTAGGATTCTTATTGGAGGCGATGGCGCTCGAGATGTCAAGCAGATGCTTAGAAAAGCATTTCCTAGGATTCCTATTGTTATAACCAAATCTTCTACTGCTGAAATGGTAAAGTACTTTACGAACTGTTTCCTTGCCACAAAGGTTACTTTTGCTAATCAGATGTTTCAAATTTGTTTAGACAACAACATTGATTATGATAAAGTCTGCGAATATGCTTTGCATGATCCTAGAATAGGAAAGAGCCACTTAGCAGTTCCTGGGCCCGATGGAGATTTAGGTTTTGGTGGCCACTGTTTTCCAAAAGATTTAGCTGCAATGATTGCTTTTGGCTCTGAAAATGAAGGAGATACGGATTTTCTTAAAGCCGTGCAGGACTACAATGATAAGTGTCGAAAGTTTAGAGACTGGGAAGTGATGAAAGGAAGGGCGGTATCAGATGACTAAGAAAAAAACAGCTTTAATCACCGGTGTAACTGGCCAAGACGGATCTTATCTTTTAGATCTACTTTTAAAAAAGGGATATAAGGTAATTGGAATCAAACGAAGAACAAGCACGATATCGACTGATAGAATTGATCACAATTACAATCATCCAAATTTCAAAATGTACTATGGGTCAATGCACGATAGCTCGTGGATGTATCATATTCTAACGAAGTATAAGCCTGACGAGATCTATAATCTAGCAGCTCAAAGCCACGTCAGGGTTAGTTTTGATTGCCCTGTAGAAACTACTGATATTGTTGCAACCGGTACGTTAAGACTTTTAGAAGCAATGAGACACTGTTGTCCAGACTCAAGATTTTATCAGGCTTCTTCTTCTGAAATGTTTGGTGATAACCCTGTTGCTCCACAAAATGAACAAACGGCTTTAATGCCTGCTAGTCCTTATGCCTGCGCTAAAGTATATGCACATAACCTTATGAGAAATTATAGAGAAAGCTATGGTCTGTTTGCTTGCTCTGGTATCTTGTTTAACCATGAATCTCCTAGACGAGGAGAAACATTCGTCACAAGGAAAGTGACATTAGCGGCCGCAAGAATCAAATTAGGTCTTCAGAATGAGATTCGACTTGGAAATCTAGAAGCAAAAAGAGATTGGGGATATGCCGGTGATTATGTGAATGCTATGTGGTTAATGACCCAGCATCACACACCTGACGACTACGTTGTCGCTACAGGTGAAACTCATAGTGTAAGAGATTTGTTGGAAACTGCATTTGGATATGCTGGATTAGATCCCTACAAATATTTGCAAATTGATGAAAGGCTAAAGAGACCTCATGAAGTTCCTCTTTTGTTGGGAGATTCATCGAAAGCAAGGAAAGTTTTAGGTTGGGAGCCGAAAGTTAATTTCACACAACTTGTGAAAATGTGCTATCAATCTGATTTTGCTCTTGCAATTCAGGAGGTAAGTAAGAAAAAAAATGAATCTTGAAAACAAAGGTAAGGTTGGGGTGATAGCAGGATCTTTTGATTTAATTCATCCTGGCTATATTAGAATGTTCAAGGAAGCCAAAGAAAATGCATGTGATTGGCTTATTGTTCTTCTTCAAAATGATCCAACTGTTGATCGTCCTTCTAAGTGCAAACCAGTTCAATCATGGGACGAAAGAAAAGAAGTTCTGGAATCCATCAGATACATTGACGATGTTTGGTATTACAATACTGAAGAATCACTTTATAGATTATTAGACAATAACAAACATTCAATTCATGTGAGAATTCTTGGCAATGACTATGTCGACAAAAAATTTACAGGTGATGATTTAGGAATTCCTGTATATTTCTGCGAAAGAAATCATGATTATTCTTTAACTGACCTAAAACACAAAATTTTTCTTTCACTTCAAAAGAGATCCGTTTAATGAATGAACAATTTCCGACAGGAAAAAACACCGTATCCTATTCCGAGGTTTCTACCTGGGCTTCTTGTGCATATCGTCACAAACTTGCTTTTATCGACAAGATTGTAATTGAACAAAATTGGATTCATGCTAGGTATGGAACTGCTCTTCACAAAGGGATTGAGAACTATCTAAAAAACAAATCATTGGATTTAGATGCTTTTTCCCTTGAACTCAAAGATATATGGGAAAAAGAAAACTATCCTGATTATGAGACATGGAACTCATGGGGAATAACATGCTTAACTGCACTTCCAGAATGGATGAATAGTCAATTTCCTGATTGGGAATTTATTGGAGTTGAACTTAGAATTGAAGAAAATATTCCTAAGGAAGATCAAATAAAATTCAAAGGTTTCGTAGATTGTATTATTAGAATTCCTCTTAATAAAGAAAAAACTAGATGGAAAACTTGGATTATCGACTGGAAAACCGCAGGTCCCAGAGGTTGGGATCGACAAAAAAGATCTGATGAACTTGTTCTTTCACAACTCTATCTGTACAAAAGTTATTTTATGCAAATATTTGGAGGCGAGTCTCGAGAAATCGGAACTGCATTCATTTTAATGAAAAAGGGTTCTAAAAAAGAAAAGTGCATTGATTTTATTCCTGTTTCTTCAGGTCCCAAATCAATGGAAAAAGCAAACAAAATGGTTATTAACATGATCACCTCCGTTAGAAAAGAAAAGTTCTTTAAAAATAAGTATGGCTGCAAATGGTGCCCTTACTTTGACACTTCTCATTGCTCTAGGTGATTTTACTTTTTTCAAAAAACGCTAAATATACAAATACGAGGAGATTTTTATGAAAAAGAAAAAAGTTCTTGTATTATCTGATCATGCACTTAGCGTTTCTGGCGTAGGAAATCAAACACGTCACCTGATAAATGGACTTTTAAAGACAGGTGAATATACATTTCGTCAATTTGGCGCCGCCATTAAGCATGGAAACTACGATTCTGTAGTTGTAAATGAAGATTTCATTATCAAGCCAATTGATGGGTTTGGTGATCGAAATCTTATTCGTGTTGCATTAGCCACAGAAAAGCCTGACATTCTTCTTATTTTCACTGATCCAAGATTTTTTACGTGGTTATTTGAAATGGAGGACGAAGTTCATCAGGTTTGTCCAATTGCTTGGTGGCATGTTTGGGACAATTATCCCATTCCTGATTTTAATGACCCTTATTATCAGGCAACTGATTTGATTAATTGCCATTCTTATCTTACCTATGAGATGCTAAAAAACAAGTTCCCAGACAAGGTCAATTTTATTCCTCACGCTCTTCCTCCTGATACATTTTATCCTCTACCAGATTACTTGAAAAAGATGCACAAATCTAAACTTTTAGGTGCTAACAAAGAAGACCATTTTGTTGGATTATGGATTAATAGAAACGCTAAAAGAAAAAGACCTTCCGATTTGATAGCTTCATGGAAACTTTTTTTGAATGATCTTCAAGAAAAACATGGCCATCAAAAGGCAACATTGATTATGCATACTAATCCCAGAGACCCTGAAGGGCCGAACTTAATTGAAGTTGCCAAACATTTTGGAATTGAAAATAATGTTCTTTTTTCTTCGCAGCAATTAGATTATGAAAAAATGAACATACTTCACAATATTAGCGATTTCAACGTAAATATTTCTTATGCTGAGGGTTTTGGTCTTTCAACACTTGAATCCATGTCTGTTGGAAATCCAATCATTGCCTTAAAAACAGGTGGCCTTACAAGACAGGTGGTCGATCATAGAGATGGAAGTGAGAATGGTGTTGCTCTTCCTGTAGAAATGAAATCTTTAGTAGGAAGTCAGTCGGTTCCATACATTTATGAAGATTATGTTTCTGTTGAGACAATTTCCAAAGCTTTTCTAAAACTTTATGAAATGGGTCACTTAGAAAGAAGAAAAATAGGTGCAAAAGCATTGTCTTACGTTCGTTCTGAATTTTCATATCAAAAAACAATTGACGATTGGCACAAAACATTATGCCAACTTCATGAAAACTGGAAACCAAATAATGGTGGATGGAGGATTGATAAACTATGAAAAATATCATTCTAAGGGGGCCGCTTCTTTCTAAAAGTGGATATGGGACCCACTCTAGACAAGTTTTTGAATGGTTATCTGAAACCGAAAACAGCATTCGATGCGAAGTTACTCCTTGGGGAATTACTTCTTGGCATGTAAATCCAGCAGGATTAAATGGTTTAGTGGAAAAAATCATGAACGCTACAGGAAAAGAGATGAAAAATCCTGATATCTCTTTTCAGATTCAACTCCCACATGAATGGGACACTAAATTAGCTCCAATCAATGTAGGAATAACTGCTGGAGTTGAAACTGATCGTGTTTCAAAGGAATGGGTGGAAGCAGTTGAAAAAATGAATCTAGTAATTGTTCCATCTGAGTTCTCCAAAAAAGCCTTTTTAAATTCAGGTGTTTCCGAAGGCAAAATTATCGTTATACCGGAATCGTATTCGCCATATTTGGAAAATGAATATAAAATTCCCGACCTTTCTCAAATTGAAACCGACTTTAACTTTCTTCTTTTTGGACAAATTACCTCAAAGTCAGCAGAAGCCGATAGAAAAAACCTGTTCTATTCAGTTAAGTGGTTTTGTGAAGAATTCAAAGACAACCCAGACGTAGGCTTAGTAATTAAGTCGAACCTTGGAACCAACTGCGTATTTCACAAAAATCACTTGAAAGATCTTTTTTCTAAATTAGTCAATGAAGTAAGAAAAGGAGAAAATCCAAAAATTTATCTTTTGAATGGCGACATGTCAGAAGAAGAAGTCGCTGGTCTTCTCAAGAATGAAAAAATAAAAGCTATGATTAGTTTTACACGTGGTGAAGGATATGGATTACCATTAATTGATGCTGCTGCATCTGGTTTGCCTATTATTGCCACCAATTGGTCTGGTCATCTAGATTTTTTGAATAGAGGTCACTTTAACAAAGTGTCTTATGATCTTATTGAAGTTCCTTCTTCTATTCAAGATGGCAAAATTTTTGTAAAAAATGCTAGATGGGCAAATCCTCATGAGATTGATGCTAAGAAAAGAATGAGAAGATTTTTTGAATCTCATGCTCGTCCAAAAGAATGGGCTATAGATTTGAAAGAAAAAGTTGTTAAAGACTTTTCTTTGAAAGCCATATTCAAAAAATACGACCTTGCCTTGAAGGAATTAATATGACTATTTTAGAGATAGTTTTTTTACTTTTATTGATAATTATCTTTACGATTTTTGCAATTACTGCTTTCTATTTGTTTCGATTTTCTATGATTATTTTGAAAGTTCAGGATTCTTTAGAGGAGTGCATTGAAAATCTAGAACAAAGACAGCAGGCTATTTCAAAAATCTTAGAAATACCTTTGTTTTTTGATTCGCCTGAAATTAGAAGGGTTTTGGAAGAAATAAAAGCGTCTAAAAATGAAATCATTAATGTTGCTCAAGTGCTTGGAAAAATAGAAGAAATAAAGGAAGAATAACTTGAAAGGCAAGAAAAAATACGCTAGCGACGGATTTAAGAGAAAGACGAACCAGTATTTTGGGCCAGAGCAGCACGACGCGATTGTTCTGTACTTAGGTACAGAAAGTGAAGAAAAGAAACAAAAAATTTATGTAGATTTGATCTATCCTACATTCAAAAATTTAGTAACCGGTTTAGTTCAGACATATGGGTTTACCGCAGGAGTTCAAAATCCAAATGATATGATTAACGATTGTATTAACTTTTTGTATGAAAAACTTCATAAATTTGACATAAATCATGGATCGAAAGCTTTTTCATATTTCAACGTAGTTGCCAGAAATTGGTTAATAAACACATCCAGAAAAAAGAAGAAGCATCTCTTTAAGCATGTTTCTATTGAAGATCATTCGTCTCTTTCTTTTGAAGAAAAAAATACTATCGCTAATTTGACATATGAATCTCCGGAAGATTTAATGCAAACTCGAGAAAAAAGAAATGAGATGATTAGCTTATTTAGAAAGATAGATGAAAAACTTCAAAAAGAAGAAGATAAAATTTGCATTAATGCGCTAATAGAAATTGTCAATACTCTTGATGATATTGATATTCTTCACAAGAAAGCAGTTTATCTTTACTTACGTGATATTACTAACATGAACACAAAACAAATCACTCAATCCATGGCAAGTATTAAGATAATCTATAAAAAAATGACATTGAATGGAGACTATCTTTGACAAACAATCATATTGAAAAGGTTTTAAATGATGCTAAAGCTTTAGAAAAGAAGCTCGATGACTTTGGAGATCTTTTAGAGTCCATTCAAAACATGTCAGAAAAAAGAAAATTCTTATGGAAAGAGATTTTTCATAATGCAATGCAAGATAGATCCGCTTCATTGATGATGTTTGAGCTAGCCTTTAAAACAATGGATTCTTCATCTGCGGTAGATCATGTCAACATTAGCCCTGTATTGACTCGATACTTAGACAAAATGTCAAAAGCAAACGACCAACTTATCAAGTTAGCCGAGCTAATAAAACCTCTTCAGGATGAATCAAGTGTAATAACGACTGATGATATCTTTAGCAAAATCTCGGGTAATTAAATGAATATCAATAACTACATTTTCGATGCTAACGAAAGAAGAAGAAACGATATTTCAAAACTCTCTTCTGAGAAAGTGATTAATCCTTTTTTCAAGGCAGTTGTGACACATGTGCTTACCGATGATTCTGCCATCAATGCAAGTGATTTTTATCAACTTTCAAAGCAAATTGAACCCTCCATTCAGGAGTTTAGAATTCCAAAGAACTCCATCATTGCAAGAATCATCGATCAAGGTGTAGATTCAATTGGTTCTGAGAGTAATACAAACTATGTCATAGCGTACCCGTTTTTTTCATCTCACTTTTGTCTTCCTGTAAAAGAAGGCGAAACAGCGTGGATTGTTTTTGACAGTGATGACAAAAACAAAGGATATTGGTTATCCAGGGTTGCAGGGGATGAATTTTCTGAGGATTTGAATTTTTCTCATTTTGATAGAAGTCAAGCAGTAATTCCTAATGTGAATGAAATCTCAACAACCCCAGGAACTTATGAAAAGTCGAGAGGATCTCCAAGAACATTTCAAGAATCACAATCGATCAATGCTCCAGAAGATGATTTTCCTAATATTTCTTTGAATCAAGATTTTGAAAATTATGAACAAATTTTCTCTAAAATCAATACCGACATTAATCAACTTGAGCCTGTTCCAAGATACAAGAAAAGACCAGGAGATCTTGTTTTACAAGGTTCCAATAACACACTTATTTCTTTAACGACTGATAGAGGGTGGTCATCTCTTTCGTCTTCAGTAGAAGAAAATCAGAGCAATGTAAATGAAAAAATCAATCCATTTAGTGGAACTATTGACATAGTTGCTGGTAGGTCTAGAAAAATATCAAGTGAAAATGAGAGAGGAATTAGAACAAATCCAAACACTTATCTAAATACAAGAGGGTATGAAGAAGTCTCAAAAGAAAATTATCAGGGACAAAAACTTCAAACCGAAGGAGATCCTGACTTTTTAGATGATGCTGCGAGAGTCTATGTAAGCAGTAAAATGAAGGTTGACGATTCTTTTGGACTAAGAAACATGACCCCAACAAATCCTGGGGAAATAGATCCTATTTTGCCTTCTTCTGAGGAGGAATCCTCAGCAATTGCAATAAAAGCCGATGAAATCAGAATTATTGCAAGAGAAGATTCATCAAACAATTTTAATGGATCAATCACGATATTAAAAGAAGGTGATCCTTCATCTAATGGTTGCGCAATTCAATTGCAACCAGACGGAACAATTTTAATTAGTGGAGATAGAATTTTTGTTGGAAGATCTTCAGCGAATGGAGGTCAAGACTCAGGAAGTTCTGACGCTCCTGGAAACTCACAGCCTTTCGTAAAATATCAGCAACTTGAGGAACTTCTGTCCAATATTATTTCTGATGTTAATCAATTTTGTGATACGCTTATAACTCATGTTACTCCTGGATTTGGAGCTCCATCTCCACAAATTACCAGCGCAGCCACACAGTTGAAAATTAAAATGCAGCAGAGAGAGCTGGAGATTCCAAGTATTAAATCAACAAGAATATTCGGGGAATAGTCAATGCCAGTTCAAGCACCAGGTAGAGAAATTCTTTCACAACAAATCAAAGAAGCACTTCTTCAAGTAAGAAATTCAGGACAAGATGAATCAGTCAATTCTGACGATTTAATCACACAGTTTTCTACGAGCCTTACTGATGCCATACACCTGTATGTTACGTCTATCATTGTAACCGTAAATACCACAGGAACTATTATTGGAACATCGCCATCAGGACCTGTTACAGGAACAGCAACATCAACAGGATCTTCATAATTTTGATGTCAAAATCTATGTTTTTGATATTTAGATTGTGAAGGGTTTTTATGGCAAAATACGATTTTAAATCTGTTGGTGAAGATCATCAAAAAAGAACCCAACAAAGATTACAAAGGGTTCAAGAGCCTCCTATTGGAATAAAAACTCCTTTAGAATTAGGCGATTCTAATGATGGCCTATTGAAAATGCATAGAAATCTTGATAAAACAATCGAGGACAATTTTAGAAATCTTCTTCTTACCAACTGGGGAGAAAGATTGATGGATTATCAATTCGGAGCCAATCTAAAAGAATTGACATTTGAATTAGGAAGCGAAGATTTTGATAATGAAGCCATTTCAAGAATATCACAGGCTGTTTCCAGATATTTGCCCTTTATTCAATTAAGAACATTCGAACCATTTTCTGAAATTGGTCAAGAAAACTCTTTGGCAAAAGTTGGTATTAGAATCACATATTCTATATCGCAAATTGATAACAAAGAAAGAAAGATAGACGTCATTCTTTACGCTGCAGGATAAACATGGCAAAAATAACTCCATCAAGAAACTATTTGTCAAAAGATTTCAATGATTTTAGAAGTGATCTTCTAAGATATGCAAGAACATTTTTTCCTGATAAAATTCAAGATTTTAGTGAAGCCAGCGTAGGTGGTCTATTTCTAGACATGGCTTCCGCTATTGGCGATAATCTTTCTTTTTATTTAGACCATCAGTTTAACGAACTTTCGTGGTCAAATGCTGTTGAAGTCTCTAACATTCAAAGGCACCTTGAAAACAATGGGGTAAAAATAACTGGAGATTCTCCTTCTCTTGTAAATTTGACATTTTTCTTAGAAGTGCCAGCAACAACCGTAAATGGAGAAAGAGTTCCAGATGAAAGATTTTTGCCTGTAATTCTAAAAAACACCAAACTTCGCTCTTCTAATGGCGTTAGTTTTTCAACTATTGAAGATTTGGATTTTTCCAGCGTTGATAGACTAGGGAATCTCCTTGCAAAAATACAGGTTTCAAGCATAGACAATGCAGGCTTACCTACTTCATTTATTATTTCTGCAAATGTAAGTGCTGTTTCTGGTGAAGTTATTGTAGAACAATTTTCTTTCAATTCAAGCTTTGTACCATTTAGAACAATTTCACTTTCAAATTCTAATGTCACCGAAGTAATATCAGTTATTGATTCTGATGGTAACACATGGTATGAAGTTGATTCACTAACTCAAGACACAGTTTTTGTAGGCGTAAAAAATCTAAATGAAGACAGGGATTTAGTGAACAGTAATATTCAAGTTGTCTCCTCGCCTCGAAGATTCCAGGTTGTTACCGATTTATTTAGCAGAAGTACCGAGCTGAGATTTGGTGGTGGTGAACCAAACATAACAGATGAAAACATTTTCCCCGATCCATCTAATTTGGCTCTTCCACTATTCGGAAAAGAAACAATTCCAAGATTTACTTTAGATCCAAACAGTCTTTTAAGGTCCAGAACCCTTGGTATATCACCCACATCAACCACTTTAACTATTACGTATCGGGCTGGTGGAGGACTAACTCACAATGTAAGTCAAGGTTCTATAAGAACAATTGAAGAACTTCTTGTAGAGTTTAGAAAAAATTCTTCATCTCCAATAGCGACCCTTGTTAGATCTTCCATCGATGTTATCAATGAACAACCCTCATCAGGAGGAGATATAGCACCCACTATCGATCAATTAAGAGTTCAAATTCCTGCGTCTAAGAATGCCCAACAAAGAATTGTTACAAAAGCTGACTTACTGGCAAGGGTTTATTCACTTCCTTCAAAGTTTGGAAGAGTTTTTAGAGCTGGTATTAGACAATCTAGTCAAAATCCGCTATCAACACTAATGTATATTGTCTCAAGAGATGAGAATGGAAAACTATCCATGTCTCCTGATCTTCTAAAACAAAACATTAAAAACTATCTAAATGAATTTAGGCTAATTTCAGATGCTATTGACATTCTTGATGCAAGAATAATAAACTACGTAATTCAAATAACAATTGTTCCTGATAGTAATGCAAACAAAAATGATGTAATTAGGCAGGTTATTTCTGCTACAAGAAATCTGCTTCGAACTGACAAGATTCAAATCGATCAACCTATTCAGATTTCAAATGTTTTTAGTGAAGTCATAAGAATTCCAGGGGTTTTATCGATAACCGACATCAGCATACAAGGAATTAATGGAACTTTTGATAATAGAGCATATTCTGATGTGTTTTTTGATGCCCCAAATAATACGATAAGGGGAATGGTAATTGGTCCTCCAGGTTCAATTTTTGAATTAAAATATCCAGAAACAGATATTATTGTAACAACGGTGTAAAATGATCATAGTTTCAACATCATCAACTGACACATACATCACAAATAAATTTGTTGATGGTATTTCCAAGACAACGGCAAATGTAGGAAGATCTGGCACTCTCGATTTGTTTAAATTGTTCAATCATCCTAGTGCACCAGCTCTTACGACTGAACTTTCAAGGATCTTGATTAAGTTTGACTATCGAAAATTGTCAGAGTTAGTAATTCAAAATAGAATTAATCTCAATGATATGGTTTCCATTTTAAAGTTAAAATCAATAATTGCAGGACAATCAATACCTCAAAATTTCACTGTCTCAGTTTTTCCATTAGCAAAACAATTTGATGAAGGAATAGGCAGAGACATAATATCTTTTTCGGACGTTGATCAAGCAAACTTTCTAAGTTCTTCTACTAACACTTCATGGAATTTGACCGGGTCATCTCTTTCTGGAACACTTGGTGATACAAATATTGACTATTACTATCAAGGTGATTTATTAGATGGAAATGGAATTCAAACTTTTGAGATAACTCAGTCATTTATTGATGGAGATGAAGATCTTGAAGTTAATATTTCAAAATTTGTTTCTGCTTCTATTGCAGGAAATCTAACAAATCACGGATTTAGAATTTCATTTTCATTCAATCAAGAAAGTGATCAAAACAATTATTTTGCAAAAAGATTCTCTTCTAGGCATGTGAAAAATTCATTTCAGCGTCCACGAATAGAAAATTACTTTAATGATTTTGAGAGGGATGATAGGGAACTTATCACGTTTAATTCAACAGGTTCACTATATCTTACAAATCAAATAGGCGGTGAAAGAACAAGGTTTATTTCTGGAAGTAGCCCAGTTCAAGGGGAAAACTGTCTTTTACTTACGATTTCTACAGGTTCGTTTGAAACCACATTTAATGTTTCAGAATCTTCATATAGACAAGGCACATATTTTGCAAATGTATTCGTTTCTTCATATGATAATTCTATTGTCACAGGTTCAATATCGCTTTCTCAAATAATTCAAGCCTCGAGTTCTGTCACATTTCATGAAAAATGGACATCTTTGGATCAAAGCGTTGTTTTTCAATCAAATGACTTGACAATTAATAGTTCAAGAGTTTCACAAGGAATTTTTGAAAATTTTGAGTTAAGTGTTTTTACTAGTGGGCCTGAAACTGGTTCAAAAGATTCTTTTGTATTGATTCGACCGAAGTTTTATGATTTAGTTTCTCAGGATCGTTCTTCAAAATTTGCTTTTGTCAAAAAACCAATACCTATAAAAGGAACGTATAGAATTGTTGATAATAATACTGGAGAAGTATACGTCGATTTTAACGACTTGAATCAAATGTCTTATGATTCAAACGGGAATTATTTTGAAATACATACCGATTCAATTCCTTATGGAAGGGTTGTAAATTTTGAGTATAAAATTAATTACCTTGGAAATGAAAGAATTCTGAAAGATAGAAACTATACGTTTAGACTAGGTGAATAATGCCTGTTTTTGACAAGCCAATTGGAACAAATTTATTAGAGTCTATTTCTTCTGGTCCAATTTTAAGAAAAAGAGAAATAGACTTCGACAATGTGTCTTTTGATGGATCTTCATTTCGATTTGATGCGCCAGGCTCTGCCTTAAAATCAACGCAACAGATTCCACTTGATTGGTCAAAATTCGAAAATCATACGTTCTTTAATTCGGCAGAAGTCAATGTCAATGTTGCCTTTGACACAATTATCAATGAATTTCCTTTTGATGGAACACCAAATGAAATTTATCAATTCCTTGACAAACTAACAGGATTTGAAAAATATGTCTATGATAGAATTCCAAAAAATATCGGTTCACTTCATTTTGATGGAACAAGTTTTGTTCAAGTGAATGATGTCCCAGGTGGATTTTTACAATCACTTTCTAAAAAAGTGGATGGAAAACCTGTATTAGACCCTGAGAGTAAATCTATTTCATTTCAGATGAAACTATTCATTCCAAATCAAAGTAATAATAACTCAGTAATCTTTCAAAGGCTATCAGGATCAGCAAACGGATATTCTCTCTTTCTTTCAGAATCATCTTCATCCTCAGCTGACCTTGTCTTTATTGTTTCCTCAGGTTCAGCGGCCCTTGAACTTACTCAAAGCATAGAAAAAGGAAAATGGTCCGATGTTTGTGT
>Ga0099850_1000077_pt1 | contig 37397 bp, 47 predicted proteins | sample CB_VirMetaG_5_FD_79182 | JGI IMG/M metagenome (GOLD analysis project Ga0099850, IMG submission 79182) | Freshwater to marine saline gradient viral communities from Chesapeake Bay - CB_1508_1D Viral MetaG | ecosystem: Environmental > Aquatic > Marine > Coastal | place: USA: Chesapeake Bay... | reverse complement strand
TGCCTCATACGCCGATAGGCCACGATTTTTTCAGGAATGTATGTATCTCCTGCTATGCGGATGTGGCACTGGGTTTTCAGTACAAACACATCACGTAGGAAAACTACCAAATTTCGTAAAGAGTAAGAACGGCTCAAAGAAGTTCGTTATAGAAGACTCAATAGAAGGATGGTCAGATGCAGTTGGAGTTCTTGTTAGCAGTTATTTTGATGATTGCGAGTTGTTTCCAGGTTATAATGCTAAGAATGTCACGTTTGATTATTCACAGATTAGACCCGCTGGATCACTACTCAAATCAAGTGGAGGAAAAGCACCGGGACCAGAACCGCTTAAAAAGGCTTTAAACAACATCAAAAAAGTTTTTGAGAGAGTTATTAAAAACGGAGGTGATCGGCTAAAGTCGGTCGATGCATATGATATTGTTATGTACGCTGCTGATGCTGTTATTAGCGGTGGGGTTCGTAGGAGTGCAACTATCTGCGTGTTCTCGCCGGATGACGAAGAAATGGCAAAGGCTAAGACAGGAAATTGGTTTATAGAAAATCCACAAAGAGGTAGATCTAACAATTCTGCTCTCTTGCTAAGAGATAAAACCACTCTGGAAGAATTTTCAGAACTAATGAGTTCTGTTAAGGAATTTGGAGAGCCTGGGTTTATTTGGTCAGACTCAACTGAGCTTATTGTTAATCCATGCGTTGAGATTGGCATGTGGCCTGTTGATGAAAAGACCGGAGAAACTGGTTGGCAGGCATGTAATCTATCAACTATTAATTGTTCCAAGGTGAAGACAGAGCAAGACTTTTATGATGCTTGCGTGTCTGCCGCTATCATTGGTACACTTCAAGCTGGATTTACTAGTTTCTCCTATCTGGGTGAAGTATCTGAGCGTATTATCGCCAGAGAAGCACTGCTTGGCGTTTCAATGACTGGCATCATGGAACAACATGAGATTTGTCTAGATCCAGAAATTCAGAAGCGTGGTGCTACAATAGTAAGAGAAACCAACCAGGAGGTTGCTAATCTTATTGGTATTAACCAAGCGGCACGTACAACATGTGTTAAGCCAGAAGGCACTTCCAGTTGTATTCTTGGAACATCGTCTGGTATTCACCCACATCACGCCAAGCGTTACATTCGTCGCGTTCAGGCCAACAAGATGGAACCAATTTATCAGCACTTCAGAGGCAAGAACCCAAGAGCTTGTGAAGAAAGCGTATGGTCAAATAACGACTCAGATGATGTTGTATCATTCTGTGTTGAGGTTCCAGACGGGTCAAAGACCAAGAATCAGCTTGATGCTGTAGACTTGTTAAACTATGTGAAAAGCACACAGCAGAGCTGGGTTGTAAATGGTACTAATCCTGAGCTATGCACTCAGAAGTGGCTTGTTCACAATGTTTCCAACACTATCAATGTAAAGCCAGATGAATGGGAAGAAGTTACAAACTTCCTGTATGACAACAGACAGTATTTCTGTGGTGTGTCGCTACTTCCAATTGCTGGTGACAAAGATTATGCACAAGCACCATTCACTACTGTCTATCTGCCAACTGAACAGGTACAACGTTATGGTGATGCTTCACTTTTTGTTAGCGGTCTTATTGAAGTTGGCCTAAGATTGTTTGAGGATAATCTATGGGCAGCCTGCGATAGTCTGCTTGGCTTTGGTCAAAAGATTAAGGGCAAAGACAAGCAGGAGTATCTGGAGCGATGCCAACGTTTTGCTGATAAGTACATGAATGGCGACCTAAAGATGCTAACATACTGCATGAAGGATGTATTCGTATGGAAAGAATGGGTTGACATGCGGAGAGAGTATACAGACGTTGATTATACAGAAGTAATAGAAGAGGAAAACAACGTCAAAGCAGAACAGGAATGGGCTTGCTCAGGTGGAAGCTGCGAAATTAGATAAACATAGGAAAGGACTTTATGACAAACATTTTTTCACATGGTGTTACTGTTGTTCCACCGTCTACAAATACTGAACTAAAAGTCTTAAGACTTATTAAGACGGCACAAATGCCAAGAAAATCAAACCCAGATGATGCTGGTTATGATCTTTGTTCTGTGCAGGATTTAGTAATTGATCCAGGTAAAAGAGCCATGGTAAAAACTGGGCTTGTGCTTGCCATACCTTCTGGTTATGTTGGGCTCATTTGGCCCAGGTCTGGATTGGCAGTTAAGAAGGGCATTGACACACTTGCTGGGGTTGTTGACTCTGGATACAGAGGCGAGGTTTGCGTTGTTCTACAGAATCATGGAGATGAACCAGTAGTAATAGAAATTGGCGATAGAATCGCACAACTTCTTGTTCAGGCTATTGGATGTGTATCTATTGGTGAGGTCACTTCTATGGATGAATCTGATCGTGGGACCGGGGGCTTTGGCAGTACTGGACGTTAAGCATGGCTAATGATCGTATCTTTTGGGCCTGTAAGGCCGTTGCTGTAAATGGAGCATTCTTAAATGGTGTTCAGTCTGTCGGTGTTAGCTCTAGTATTGATAGGGTATTTCAGCCAGACGAGGGCAGGCACTATCAAAAATTTATCTATGAAACCAAAGATAAGACTCATACTATAAACATCAGTAGAGTTCTTTCTTCTGGAGATAGTCTATTCCATCCATTTGCAAGTCACGTAATATCAGATATTGGCTATGATAAAGGTACATTCGCCACAAAAGATATAGCAATCATTTATGGTCAAGATGATACTTCTAACATCGGCAATTCTGGGTCATACACTACTGTAACATACTATAAATGTAGAATAACTTCCATATCCTATTCCATGACCGCAGATGGATCTCTTACAGAAGAGATTACACTAGAGTCAAGAATAGCAAAGTACGGAACTAGTGGTGCTTCAGGGCTACCAACATCACCACAATCAGCAACTACGCTACGAAGAAAATACATAGATATTCTATCATCTACGTTACCTTCTGAAGTTACCACGGCATTTACTAATGGTTTAGAGGTTGATAGCCAAACTGTCTACGGTATACAGGAAATCAATATTCAACTCACGTTTACATACACTAATATTGTTAACTATGGAAGCCCATGGTCTGGATATGATGCAGATGAGAATGTAAATGATTACTTTTTCCTACAGATGCCAGTAGGAATTTCATGTTCTTTTACTGGTCTGAAACGTGATAACTTTGCCACATTTGATATTGGCAAGGATTCACCAGCTAGTGAATTAGCAGATAATAAATCTATAGCTATTGTTACCTCTGATTTTACTTTTAACCTTGGGGCTAAAAATTATCTATCAGATTTCTCAGAAAGCGGAGCAGACGCGGGAGGTTCAAATGCTAGTATTACATTAACCTACGAAAACAAAAACAATGATTTTACAACATCCTAAGAAGGTGACAAAACATGTCAAGAAAAAAACCGCTAACGCCTTTAACTCCTGCAAAGAAAAAGGCTCCACCAACAAAGAAAGTACTCAAGCCAAAAAGCCGTAACCAAGCAGATTATATCAAAGCAATGAATAATTCTGACGTTACATTCTGTAGTGGTCCTGCCGGTTCTGGTAAGACCGCACTAGCAGTGGGCTTGGCTTGTCAGTATTTGCTAGAGGAAAGGATTGATAAGATCGTAATCACAAGACCAGTGGTAGAGTCTGGTCGCGGTCTTGGGTTTTTGCCAGGGACACTTACGGAAAAGATTTTGCCATACCTCATTCCAATTATTGAGGAAATGAAGCTATATCTGACCCCAGATACTTTTAATATGGCTAAGTCTAAGAACATTATTGAGCTTTGTCCGCTAGAATACATGCGTGGTAGAAATTTTCACAAAACATTTATGATACTAGATGAAGCACAGAATGCGACATACGAACAAATTAAGATGTTTTTGACACGAATTGGAATTGATTCCAAGGCTGTTATTAATGGCGACGTTACTCAGACAGACCTACCAGACGATTGTATTGGCGGTCTTGATGATTGTATGTACAGACTGTCAGACATTGATGGAGTTTCTCTATGCAGATTAACTCCAACAGATATTGTGCGTAATAAAATTATTGCGGATATTATTGCTCGCCTGTGAAAAAACAGAGATTCTGATTGATTACTATGTGGAGGCTAGCACCCGTTAGCCTCCCATTATTTGAAGGAGAACAAAATGCCAACGTATGATTTTGAATGTGAGAAATGTGCTTACTATACTGAGATCTTTCAGCCGCACGACGCACCATCTGTTCACGTATGCCCACACTGCGGGAAAAACGAACTAGTCAAGGTGTTTATCTCGCCTCCAAATTTTTTCGTCAGGGGTGATCCTGGCACTGTTCAGCATCTAGCAGACAGAAATACCCAAAATATGGGTCATTATGAGCTACAAGACAAGCAAGCTGCTGATAACATTAATAATCCAAAAGAGCAGGAAAGACGCAAGGTTCGCCAGGAGCAGCGTAAAATCAATAAGATGACTCCGCAGCAAAAGCTAAACTGGATTAAGAATGGTGATTGATCATGGGGATGAATAAAGAGTCAAAACATATTGCTAGGCGTGACTGCCCACACAATGTTACTGTGACAATGAAAGTGGACATTCGCAAGATGAATAATGATGGGCTACTTGAGCCAGAGATTATTGGAAACAGACTGCTAGAAAAGTATGGTATTACTACAAAAGCTCAGTTCTCATTTAATGCAGTAAACGAGGCAGAGGCGATTAGGATTCTTAAGGCAAAAATGGAGAAACTTAACGAATGGATAGACTAACAGAAGACGACCTGAAGGGACTAAATCTTCCAGACCCAGATGTTGCCGATATTGTCTTCTTGGATAAGAATGGCAATCCAACCCAAAAGGAAGATCAAGCTGTTGTGAAGCTAGTAACCACCAGCGGTAAGACAAATCATTTCGTAAAGTATGCCCGTGGAGAATTGGTTGATCCACATCATACAGACTCCAGGCAGTACCTGACTCAAAAGCTTTTTAAGTTTAGAAAGGTTGATGCCAAGACGTATGAACGTTATGAGAAATTTCTAAAGACCAAGAATACATTGTACTACACTCAAGCCCGAAGACTTTTAATGAGGAGTTCTTGATATGAAGAAGGGACCGCTTTCAAATTCAGATAAGGAATACATTGCTGAGAATCTAAAGATGTCAGCAGAGGAACTATCCGTAGAGCTAGAAAGGTCACTAAAGGCTGTAACTGCTTATCGTGATTCACTTACTGCAAATAAGAAAACAGAGGTTATTAAGAAGCCAACAGACATGGATCTATATGCCAGAAATAAAGAGTATGGTGTTGTAATCATGACTGAGAATGCGTCTTCTGCGGCAGACGATAAGAGAAAGAAAGAGCCTAAGACAATGAGTCACATTCGTAAGTTACGTAGTGCAATTCATAGGATCAAGGAGTAGAATATGCTATGTACATCCATTGACCCATACTTTGAGGATCTGTGCTATAATAAGCTATACATTAGCTGGCAGATTACTTTAAATGATGGGACTAAAGTGTACGGAGATTATGATCGTCCAGGCTTTGAAAACCCATGGTTGCGTTTGAAGAAGCATTGTGAGGATAATGATCTATTTATAACAAAGGTAGAGCTACACATGTTTGGAGCACCAGCAGAGGTTTTCTTTGAAGACCCAGATGGGCTTGATGGGGTTGTGGTAATGCGTGGCATGGCAAAGGATCAAGCCATGGACGGATCACACTCCCAATCGTTTCAAACACTAACTGTTGGATTACTAAGAGATGACTGTTCATGTTTAGATATTTCTAAATACACATGGCCCATCTCAGAGCTTGAACAAAAAACAGGAACGCGAGTATTAACGCCCGAAAACCTTAAACACATGATTTTTAAGAATGGATCACCAAAAAAGCAACACGAAGAAGTACAAAAGCATCTCAACAGGTGAGCCTTGTTCTGCTTCACAATACGTAGCAGAGATGTTATGTATGCGTAAGCGTGAACGTGAAAACGTTGGCAGTCTTGAGTTTAAGTTTTGGAACAAGTCCTATAGGGACGAGTATCAAGTACAGATCAGGGTTGCTAACAAAGTTATAAAGAAGTATGGCGAAGAGGCTTTACTTCACTATCTAAAGAGCCCAGCGAATAAACGTATCTACTCGCTGGGTTTTCTTCACTCTTCTAAAAAATTTGTATTGATTACCAAGTGGATTGAAGAAGGTATCAAAAAAAGTGCCGCAATAATAGCAGAGGAAAAGAAGAAAGTCAAAACTGTTGTGAACACTGATAACCTTGTATACAAACCTCGCAAATCATTCGGAAGTAAAAACTCCTTAGTTAACAGGCTCAGAAAGGCAGACGATGGCAAAAAACAGAATTGAAAGTGACTACGTTCAAAAGTTGATCAAGGAATATGGAAACATTATCATTAATGGTAATGAACTACTAGAGGAGCAAAAGAATCTCAAGGTTATAAGCGTCAGTCCCGCTATTGATCTTGCTCTTGGTGGCGGCATCAGGGAAGGCTCATGGGTAACTCTTACTGGAGATCCAAAGAGCGGCAAGACCACAACCGCTATGCAGATAGCGTGTAACTGCCAAAAGGAAGGCAGACCAATTATCTATCTAGATGTTGAGGGCCGACTAAAGGAAATGAATTTTGAGGTTCCAGAGCTTGACCCAGCAAAGATGAAGATTATTCATCCAGAGGATAAGCCAATTCCGGCAGAAGACTTTCTGGACATTGCCTATAAGCTAATGAGTCATCCAGATTTCCATGGCTCGGTTCTTATCATAGACTCCATATCGTCTCTTATGCCTGCAAAGGAATTGGATGGAGATATGAGTGCTGGACGAGCGGGGCTACCTAAGATTCTGTCTGTCTTTACGAAAAAGATGGGACAGTTATTGCCACGGCAGCGTGGCTTGGTGATTGCTATTACTCACTACATTGCTAACACTTCTGGTTTTGGTAAAGCCAAGATGGCAGACGGTGGCAATAAGATTCAGTATCAGGCAGATACTAGAATGGAAATAGCTGGTGGCGGGGAAAAGGTTTCTGCTGTCACCCCATGGGTTAATACCAAAGGTGATAGAATTGGTCAGGCTGTAAACTGGAAGATCGTTTGCTCATCTATGGGTCCACCTGGAGGTAATGTCCAGAGCTGGATTAGATATGGCAAGGGGATTGATAAGGTACAAGAAGTTATTATCCTGGCTATGGATGTTGGCATGATTGAAAAGGCTGGAGCATGGATGACTTGTTCGTTCATGAATGAACTACCAGAACTAGTCAAGAAGATCAAGCCAGATGTTGACGTTTCTGATCCAGAAGCAGTATCTAAGGCTTTTAAGTTTCAGGGACAGGATAATCTCTACGGATTCTTTGCTGAGAACCCAGAGGTTGGGGTAGAACTAGAAAGAATGATTAAGGAGATGTTATGAACATTAAGGGTCTAGACGGCAAGGAATATGTTTGGAATCCAACCAACTGCCAAGCTAAAGCGTCGTCACGATCCGCACTTCACAAGAAGGCAAAGTCTTTGCTTGATGAGGTGTTTACTCATGATAGAGTTCTACAAGAAGTTTCTTTGCCTGGAACCAAAGATCAGTATAGAAAAAGCACACTGCGAGGCGATTTGTTTATTCCGAATCGTAAGATACTGGTTGAGGTTCACGGCGAACAACACTATAAGTTTAACAAGTTCTTTTACAAGAGCAAGCTAGACTTCTATCGTGCAAAAGCAAGAGATAATGACAAGAGAAACTGGTGTGAGATAAACGACATTACACTAATAGTCTTTAACTACGATGAGGACATTGATGAGTGGAGAAGAAAGATTTAAAGAATTTGTAGAGAACATTGATAGATGGTCAAAGGCTATTGGCATAAGAGAAGTTAAGATAAGCGACGACATAGAGGAAGCGTTAAATCTTGATGGATCTAGGTTAGACTCTCTAACATACGCACAATGCCATAAGTACGCATACGATTTGTATTCGTATTCTAATCATCTTGAGTCCATGCTTTCAGCAGAAAAGGTAAAGCTGCAATGGGCAGATGAAAGTATCTGGTACATTATTGCCAACAAAATAAGTCAGTATGGAGGGCAGTATGCCAAATGGCAGGAGAAATACTATAACTGTGTTAGGGAAAACCCCTTGGCTTCTGAAATACTGAAGATCAAGAATAACGCTCAGGCTCGCGTGGAAACCCTTCAGGCCAAAGTGGACAACATTAAAAAACTATCAGATATCCTACTCAATTTAGCCAGGAGAAAATAAGATGGCACTTAAAGAAGCACTAAAATTGATGAGAATGGCACTTGACAGTGGCGATCCAGAGCTTATAATGATGGCGAAGGACATGGTGGATAGTCTTGAGTCTAGCACTCCAAAGAGAGAGCCAGACACTAAGCCTAAAGCACCAGAACCAGTTGTAGAAAGACCACGGGCAGTTTCTCCCAGAAACGTCAATGATGATTTCACAATGGTGCGTGATGAGGCTAAGGGTTCTTCTGCCGTGCCTGTAAATCAGGTTAAGAGAGAAATACAGTTTGTTGACGATGGATCGGATAGGGATATAGCAACTCCGTCTGTTTCTCCATCTGAAAGAAAGAGAAAGCCATTCAAGAAGGTATCGCAGGTATGTGGTAAGTGTAGCCAGTCTTATGAGGTTCACCCAGCACATGCCCGTGATAATTACATTTGCGACAGATGTATAAGGTCACGATGAAAAAGAAAACAACACAAAAGCAACTATTTAATCCTGCGGCAGAGAGAGCCGTTCTGGCTGGGCTATGCCAGTACGGTCTTGATGCCTATCTAGAGGTAGACTTCGTAGACGAAGACTGCTTCAATGATACCATGAATCAGGTATTATTTTCCTGCATTCATAAGTCTGTCATGGAAGGTTCTAAGGTAGACTTAACGTCTATTCTCTCGGCAGCAAGCGATCTTGGAATTTCGGATCAGCTTAACAACAAAGAAGAGATTGGCTTTATCCGATCTCTTTTTAATTTCCCTATCCATAAAGAAAATGTCGCCTCCCATGCCGCCAAGATTGCCAAGCTAAAACTAGCACGGCAACTACAGAAAACATTAGCCGCCTGCTCTCAGCAGCTAGGAGACATTTCTGGTGATGAGGATGTGCTTGATATTGTATCAAAAATTGAAGAACCATTGCTGGATGCCACTGGATCAATCTATGAATCATCCGACAAAAAGACTGAGATTATTGGTGCAGATGTAAAGGACTATGTAGAGTACCTTATCTCAAACCCAAGCGATTATGCTGGTATTCCAAGCGGATTTCCACAGTACGATAATGCTATTGGTGGCGGGCTTAGAAGAAAGTCTGTTGATCTTGTTGCTGCTCGTCCAAAGGTTGGTAAGTCCATGTTTGGAGATGCTGTTGCTATGCACGTTGCTGGCAAGCTAGGTATTCCAGTATTAATGCTTGATACAGAAATGGGTAGGCAGGATCACCAGAATCGTATTCTTGCGTGTCTAAGTGGTGTTGATGTTCGCAGAATTTCTACTGGTCAGTTTGGCGAAAACCCAACTGAACTAGAAAAGGTTCAGGCTGCGGCTGAAGAGCTTGAGAAAATGCCATACCACTACATTAGTATTGCCGGTCAACCGTTTGATAACATTTTGTCAATCGCACGTAAGTGGATTTATCAGCACGTTGGATTTGACGAGAATGGCAAGACAAACGATTGCTTAATAGTCTATGACTATCTAAAGCTAATGGGTGGCGAGAGTATTAGTTCTTCCATGCAAGAATATCAGGTGCTTGGATTCCAGATTACTAAGCTACATAACTTTTGCGTAAAGTATGATGTGCCATGTTTGAGCTTTGTACAGTTGAATCGTGATGGTATCACAAAGGAATCAACTGATGTTGTGTCTGGTTCAGACAGACTCATTTGGCTTTGTACTAGCTTTACTATTTTTAAGTTAAAGTCTGAAGAAGAGATTGCTACAGACGGAGTAGTACACGGGAACCGTAAATTGGTTCCTGTGGTTGCTAGGCATGGTGGCGGTCTTGATGATGGCGACTACATTAGTGTGAAGATGTTTGGTAACATTGGTAGAATTGAAGAAAGTAGAACTAGGAACCAAATTCATAATACCAATCAACAACGTGAAGAAGGATTTGAAATAGATGGCGACATTGAGCCGGGAACAGATATTGAAGATGTCTAATGCCGCTGCCGAGGATATTGGCAGGCTATTAGATCATTTCCAAGTTGACTTTATTGAACATCCCAATAGATTCGCTTTTGCGTGTCCCATCCATGGTGGAGACAACACAGAAGCGTGTTGTATCTTTAGTGATGGCAATACCATTAAGGGTAACTGGCAGTGCTGGACTAAGCATTGCGAGGAAGAGTATTCCAATAATCTTTTAGGTTTCATTCGTGGAACCATGGAATCTAAGTATGGTAGAAAAGTCAACCTTAATGAAGCATACCAGTTTACTCTAGATTTTATCGGCGGTGAGACTGAACTAGAAGGCGTTAAAGCAAAACACTTTAATCCACTAGAAGAGTTTCAGCGTGTTCAGGAAATACCAGAGTCTTCAATAACCAGAGATCAGGTTCGTAGCAAGCTTAAAATACCATCTGAGTATTTTATCAAGCGTGGTTTTAAGCCAGAGACTTTGGATGATTTTGATGTTGGTCACTCGTTTGAGGCTGGCAAGCCAATGAGCGGAAGGTCTGTAGCACCAATTTATGATCAGAACTTTATGTTTATTGGATGTGCCGGTAGAGCAGAAAACGATAGAATGCAACCAAAATGGCTGTACAGCAAGGGGTTCAAAAAGTGTGTGTTATACGGCATACATCGTGCCTATAACAGGATACTAGAAACCGGCAGCGTTATCCTGGTAGAAGGACAGGGAGACGTTTGGAGAATGCATGAGTCCGGTTATACTCAAACTGTTGGAATCTTTGGTTGTAGTCTTACTGACGATCAGCTTATCCTGCTTGAAAAATGTGGAGTTATGAATGTTGTTGTGCTGACAGATTCAGATGAGGCTGGCGAAAAAGCATATGAACAGATAGTTAAGAAGGGTGGCAGAAGATTCAACTACTACAGACCAACGATTTCCACCAAAGACGTTGGCGATCTCTCAATAGAACAAATTAAAGAAGAACTTGGTCCTCAATTACTAGGAGTAACTCAATGACAAAGATTATAGGATTTGCTGGCACAAAGCAGGCTGGCAAGACCACAGCAAGTAATTTTCTTCATGGCTATCAGATGAGATGCCATAGTGTTATTAACAACTTTAGCATTCTTGAAGATGGAAAGCTAATGGTGGAATCTGTTATTAAGTCAGAGGACGGCGAAGAGTATGAGTCAAAAGGTATGCTAGATGTAAACCGTAGCGATATGGAATTTGCCGAATGGGCAGCATACAACATGTGGCCTTTTGTAAAGAGCTATTCTATGGCTCGCCCCCTAAAGGAATTCTGTATCCATATGTTTAAGTTGAATCGTTCTGAGGTATACGGAAACAATGCCCAGAAGGACTTGAAGACAAAGTATAGATGGGAAGACATGCCAGGGGTCACAGACAAAACTGGACGCATGACGAATAGAGAGTTTCTACAATTTTTTGGTAGCGATCTGTGCCGTAAGATTTATCCAGACATTTGGCAGCGGCGTCTTGTGGATGACATACAGGCAGAACAGCCATTGCTTGCGGTTATTGACGACCTAAGATTTCCAAATGAGGTTGAGGCAATTCAGGACGCTGGTGGAAAGGTTATTTATCTAACAAGAAACCCATACGAAGATTCACATCATAGCGAAAATCAATTGGCAAACTATGATGGAATGGACGCTGTTATAGATAATGCTAATCTCGGTATTCATGATGTAAACGTAGAACTGGTTCGCCTTCTTGAGAGTTGGGGCTGGTTGGGTGGAGCTGTTGTGCCAAGTAAGATTCAGCCACGAACTGAACCTAATACTTCTGGTATTCATACTTTTAAGAAGGGGTGATTCATGTTATGTCCTTACATTAGATCGTCGTCATACAATGGGTATGAGTATTGTCAACTACAATACTATTTTACCTATGTGCTGGGCTATCAGTCCCCATCTGGCAAGAAGGCACAGCTTGGAACTATTGTCCATAAGGTAATGGAGGTTCTTGCCACTCTTAAGAAAGAGCATCAGGATAACCCAGACGCTAAGAGTCTGACCATAGTGGATGACGCTATTGGAGAAGTTAAGTGTACTCCAAAAGCTTTGTATACTAAAAAGTTCGTAGACAAGATGCTGAAGCAATCATACGAACACTACACTTCTAATTGCACTCATAAATACACCAATGCTGATTATAAGTTTTGTGATGAGCTTGTACAGATAGCAATTGAATATAATGATGGTCAGTTTGATCCAAGGAATAGAAAGATTGTGGCCGCTGAACCACATTTTGACATTCCTATTGATGAGCCTTGGGCTACGTTTACCTATAAGGATAATAAAGGTAATGACGTAGAAGGGCGACTTGCTATTAAGGGTACTATTGACTTTGTAACAGAAATAGACGATGGTGTTATTGAGGTAATTGACTGGAAGACTGGTCGCCGTTTAAATTGGGCTACTGGAGAGGAAAAGACATATGAAAAACTATGTGAAGACCCACAGCTACTACTATACAACTACGCTATTACGAAGTTGTTTCCAGACTACCATCAGGCTATCATGTCAATATTCTTCATACGAGATGGTGGACCTTTCTCTATGTGCTTTGATAAGGATGACCAGCAAAAGTTTCTAGGAATGCTAGAGAAGCGATGGAAGTCAATTACCAGAAATGATTTTCCGCAACCATGCTCAAGAGATCGCAAGAGCTTTAAGTGTACTAAGCTATGCCATTTCTATAAGACAAAGTGGCCTGGAACTAATACCTCCATGTGTGAGTATGCCGAAGAGCATTTAAGGGCTTTTGGCTATGATGAGGCTACCGAGAAACTAAAGCGTGACGGGTTTGATTCCAATTATTATGAGGCTCCAGGCTAATGGCAGAATTAATTGATTGGCATAAGGAATTTGATCAGGGTAATAAGTTTCTGTTAGATACTGCTGGTTATTTAGCAGACATGCTACCAGAGCAATATCGTGTTGTCATTAAGTACGATCAGGGAGGTTGGGATAACTTTAATGATGATAAGCTAAACATAGTTTTCTCAACATCTCGTGAGATGCATATCATAGCCCATGACTTCTTCGTAAAGGAAGTACATTTCATTTTTCAGAATTATCATTGGCTTGATAAGTTTGAACTACCGTACCTAAATTGTATAACACATCCATTGCCGCTTGGACCTTTTGTCAACTGTGACAACATGCCAGACCCGCAGCCAATACCTGATAGAAAATATGACTTCACATTTATTGGTCAGATTCCCGACACTGGAACCCGTGATTTTTTCAAGCGTGGGCTTGACAAACTCATGAAGGAAACTGGCGACAAGTTCAATTACTATGTTGAAATTACTGATGGATTTGGAAAGGGGTTAAGTCATGACGATTACATCGGCCTTCTTAACGATTCTAAGGTTGTTCTATGCCCACCGGGGGCCAGCAGTCCAGAAACGTTCAGATTTTTTGAAGCGATAAAAATGGGGGCATTACCAGTAGTTGAAAGATTGCCGCCATTGTGGTATTATCGTGAAGCACCATTCTCTAAGTGTTCATGGGCAGTGATGGACAAGATCCTATCAGTCACCCTGAATACCCTGAATGGAAAAATGATGCCAGAAATTGTCAGGAAGATTGTTGAATACAATTTGACAATTCTTGAACCAAAAGCACTGGCACGGCAGCTTGCGAATATCACGTTACAGCGTGATAGTATTGGTGTAGAGAAAGTGAAGCAGGATATGGATAGAACCCGAAAGGAATTTAGAAGTCATGTCGAGTAAAATCGCACTAAATTGTAAGACTCATTTTAGTCTATTGCTTGGTTTTTCAAAGTGTGATCAGTTGGCAAAGAAGGCAAAAGAACTAGGCTACGATGCCGTTCTTCTTGCCGACATTGGCAGCATGTCTGGTGCTGTTGACTTCCATGCTGCATGTAGAAAGCATGAGATTAAGCCAATCATCGGATGCGACTTTGGTACGTTTATTTTATTTTGTAAGAACAAGGCTGGATGGTTTGATTTAATTAAATACGTGTCTGATTCTAGCTATGACAGGCTTAGAGAGGTTGCCGAGGCTGGCAATCTGCTTTGCTTGACAACGAGCGATGGATTTGCTAAACTATTCGGATCTAACTGCGTCCGCTACGATTATCAAAAGGAAGCATGTTACTATGTCAATCAGTCTGATGCTGAATGCCATAGGGTTCTGCTATGCTCTGGAATGAAGACAACCATTCCAAAGATTAAGGCAAAGATGAGAAAGGATGAAGAGTTTGACCACAAGGAATTCTTTTTGTCTGACGAGTACTATCTAAAGCCACCAAAGGACAATAAGATTTACGATACAATACTTAATCAGTGTGAAGACTTTGAGGTGGCACACAATCCAACTCTTCCAGCATTTGAATGCCCAAAGAACATGTCTCAGCCAGACTATCTAAGGCATTTGTGCCGTGTTGGATGGAAGGAGCGTATTGCTAACAGTGGCAAGGTTGATGACGAAGAACAAAAAACAATATATGCTGATCGTGTTAAGCATGAACTAGATGTTATCCTTAAGGCTGATCTATCTGGTTACTTTTTGATCGTTCAAGATATTGTAAATGAAGTAAAGCGTCGTGATTGGCTTGCCGGTCCCGGTAGAGGATCTGCTGCTGGTTGTCTAGTTTCGTACCTAATTGGCATCACAGAAGTGGACCCAATTGAGTATGGTCTAATCTTTGAGAGGTTCTATAATGAAGGGCGAAATAGCAAGGATAATATTTCTCTGCCTGATATTGACGTTGACGTTCCAGCGGAGCATCGTGACGAAATTATCGACTACATTAAAGAGAAATACGGGCATGAAAACGTTTCGCAGATGGTTACATTCGGAAGACTCCAAGGACGAGCAGCATTGAAGGAAGTCCTTAGAATCAATGAGGCTGTGTCATTTGCAGAGATGAATGAGATAACCAAGAGCATACCCAACGAGGCAGAGATTTCTGACCAGTTGGAAGTATCCGATGATAAGAGTATCATTAATTGGGCATTGGAGAATGATCCTGAACCGCTTGAAGGGTGGTGTAGGAAAACTAAGGATGGTGAGCTTGAGGGTCCACTTGCTGACATATTCAAGCAGGCTATTAATATAGAAGGAACTAATAAGTCACATGGAAAACACGCTGCCGGTGTTATCGTGTCTCCAACTGTGCTAAAAGATACTTGCCCTATGATTATGGATAAGAACAATACACCTATAGCGGCGTTTGAAATGGGTGATCTAGAAAAACTCGGTTTGGTAAAACTAGATATTCTCGGTATTGATCTACTCTCAAAAGTTATGGAGATTATGGAATGACAACAAAGCAAGATATTAAGAGCGTTGTATATGCTGGTGGGGCCGTTGACCTAGACGGTGTATCCATTTGTAACCTAGATGCCGTCCTAAAGAATGGTGTCGTTAAGAGATCAGCAAAGTATCAGGTGTGGTCAGACAAGCATCGTGTTTATGATCTGTTCCCCAACATTGATGAGGCTGTTAACAAGTTCGCTTCCCTAGTAAAGGATAAGATTCATGGCTAATATGCGTGATATAATCGTGTTTGACTTTGAGACTGGGGGTGCGAATCCGCTTACGGCACAGCCTACACAGATTGCCGCAATTGCCATCCATGGAAGAAAGCTAACCCTTCAGCCTGGAGGCACATTCAATAGTGAGATTCGTCCTATTATTGATGACGATAAGGCTATTGAGGCTGGTGTAGCACCGCTTGAGGAAAAGGCACTGGAGATTACTAGAAAGAACCGTAAGGATCTTGCTAAAGCTCCACCTCCAAAGGTGGTGTGGAAGAAGTTTGCTGAGTTTGTAAACCAGTACAACTGGAAGAATACTTCCTTCACTGCACCAATTGCTGCTGGGTTTAATATTATTGGCTATGACATGCCGATTGTTCGTCGCATGTGTAAGGAATACGGTCCATACAATGCTGATCGTGACGAGCAGAAGCTATTCAATCCAATTTTTAAGATAGATCTTATGGATCACATCTATTGTTGGTTTGAAAACAACCAGGATGTTAAGTCCTATAACATGGATTACTTGCGTGAATATTTTGGATTATCCAAGGATAACGCTCATGATGCTCTACAAGACGTTAAGGATACTGCCAATATCCTTATTAAGTTCCTGAAGCTTCAGCGTGGGCTATTGAAGAAGGTAAAGTTTGAGAAGGCATTTGCAAACGGAGAAATGTACATTGAGTGATTTTGATATTAATGACCTTCACGATCCAGATGTTTGGAATTTTATTTGTTCTGGTCGCACGAAGGGCATATTTCAGCTAGAGTCTAATCTTGGTCGTCATTGGGCAAAGCAGCTTCAGCCAAAAAGCATTTCAGAGCTAGCAGCACTTATTAGTGTTATTAGACCTGGAACGCTTATGGCTAAGGTTGATGGCAAGTCCATGACGCAACATTACTGCGACCGCAAGGCCGGTAAAGACGCTGTTACCTATCCTCATGAATCCCTAGAGGAGATACTATCTGAAACCTATGGGGTTCTTGTGTATCAGGAGCAGTCTATGATGATTGCTCAGAAGCTTGCCGGTTTTGATCTGAAGGAAGCAGATGCTCTCCGTAAGGCTATCGGTAAGAAGAAAGCTGACCTCATGGAAAAGGTTAAGAAAGACTTCATGAAGGGTGCTGAGAAAAAGGGCATCGTCAGTAAAGAGATCGCTGAAGAGATTTTCGGATGGATTGAGAAGTCCAATAGGTACGCATTTAATAAGTCACATGCTGTGTCATATGCTATTAATGCTTATTGGTCAGCGTACTGTAAGCTGTATCGTCCATCCAGGTTCTATGTTACCTATCTTAACCATGCGTATCGTAAGCCAGACTCTCAGCGTGAGATGAAGGAATTGATCGTTGACGCTAAGTCTTGCGACATTGATGTGTATCCACCAAGACTTAACTATCTCTATAAGGATTTTACTGAGGTAAATGGCAAGATCATCTTTGGTATTTCGCATGTAAAGAATGTTGGTGATGCTGAATGTGAAAAGATTGAGTCCATCAAGCAGGGCGTAGAAAAATACACATGGCTAGATGTTCTTATCAATATGATTTATAAGGGCAAGATCAACAAGAGAGCAGTTATAGCACTTATCTCTGTTGGTGCGTTTAATGGCCCGAATAACAAAACCCCAAGAAAAACCATGCTGTATGAATTTGATAGCTGGCAGCAGCTAACAAAGAAAGAGCAGGAGTACATATCCACAAGCTACAAGAATTTTAACACTCTTTATCAGTGTATTGACGACATGATGGTTAATCATAAGATTAATTCTCGCCGTCTAAAGACTGTAGCTGATATCAATCAGGCACTAAAGAACCCATTTTATGGTATTGAAGACAGTATTACCACTATGGCTACTGACGAAATTTCCTACATGGGATGCTCACTCACATGCAATAAGGCTGATGCTGCTGATGAATCGTTTAGTGCTACTATGTGTAAAGACATCGCTAATGGTACGATAACAGGTAAAGTAAACATAGTAGTTACGGTGTCCTCTGTTCGTGAGTATAAGACAAAGAATGGCAAGACTCCTGGGCAACTCATGGCATTTGTGTGTGCGGAAGACAGTAGCGGGATGCTTGACTCAGTAACAGTTTTCCCAGAAACATATGCTGAGTACCGTGATTTATTAGTTGAGGGAAATACCGTATTGATAAATGGGGAAGTCTCCAAGAGAGACAAGACATCAATTATTGCAAACAAAGTGAGGCAAGTTTGAAAAGATGAATAACTGTAATTTCTTGGGTAGATTCGTTGATATTCCAAAACTTGAAGTGACACATAATACCCATGTCACAAATTTTAAGCTCAACGTAGAAGAATTCCGTAAGGATCGTGATGGTCTTACGAAGAAGAGAAACAACATACTGACATTTGAGGCGTGGGATACTGCCGCAAAAGCCATTTGTAAGCAAGCAGAGGAAGGCGGCTACATGGCCGTCAGTGCCATTGCTAGAAACTACAGAGGCGAATACGTTTTTCGTGTAACTTCGTTTAAGATTTTCCCTCCAGGTGAAGAAGGAACAAATGAATAGAAAAAGAAAAGTCCTGATGCTTTGTGAAGCACCATGGTATACTACTGGTTATTCTGTTTACGCTACCCAGGTTCTTGGGAGGCTATGTCAGCACGATGACCTTGAAATAGCACAGTTGGGCATTTATGCTGGTGCTAAAGACCCACAGCTTACTCAATACCCATGGAAGATCTACTGGAATAAGCCAGAGAAGGACCATCCAAACTATAGTAGTTACAAGAATCCAACGGCACAGTTTGGTGACTTTAACTTTAACGAAGTTCTTCTAGACTTCCAGCCAGACGTTGTAATGGATATTCGTGACTGGTGGATGATTGAATTTGAGCAGAGATCTCCATTTAGGGATTTCTACAACTGGGCAATCATGCCAACGGTTGACGCAAAGCCACAAAACAATCAGTGGATTGCTACATACGAAGATGCTGATGCAGTGTTTGCTTATTCTGAGTTTGGACGAGACGTTCTTATGGAGCAGTCCGACAACATGAAGTTTGTGGACCTAGCACCACCAGCGGCGAGCAAGATTTTCATGCCAGTGCCAGATAAGAAGCACCATAGAAACGAGCATGGTATTCATCCTGCTGCGTTTATTATTGGTACTGTAATGAGAAACCAGAAGCGTAAGCTATATCCAGATCTATTAAAGTCTTTTAGGGACTTCTTAGATAAGACAGATAAGCCAAACGCTTTCTTGTATTGCCACACCTATTATCCAGATATTGGATGGGATGTTCCAGCATTGCTTGATGAGTATAGCCTTTCTAATAGGGTTCTATTCACTTATAAATGTAAGCAGTGTAAGTCTGTGTCAACAAACTTTTTTAATGACTCCGTTCAGCACTGTAAGAAGTGTGGAGAGTTTAAGAATCAGTTAGTTGGCCTTAGTAACCCAATGTCTGAAGAGGATCTTGCTGACATCTACAATCTATTTGATGTTTATGTTCAGTATGCAAATAGTGAAGGGTTTGGGATGCCACAGCTAGAAGCTGCCTATTGTGGGCTTCCTGTTATCTCAACATACTATTCTGCAATGGAATCCGTTATTGATAACATTGGTGGGATTGGTATTAAGCCAAAGTCATTTATGAAGGAATGCGAAACTGGTTGCTTGCGAGCCATACCAGATAACGAAGCTTTTGTTCAATGTCTACTAGAACTGTCTAATAAGACAAGCGAAGAGATTCGTGAGATGGGTCTAGAAGTCATGCGTAAAGCTAGAACGCATTATTCATGGGATAAGACAGCCGAAGCATGGCTAAAGTACATTCGTGGCGTAGAACTAAAGGACCACAGATTAACCTGGAATTCTCCCATTAAGATTCACAGGCCAGCGGAAGGAATTCCAAGCAATCTAAAAACAATCGTAGAGCAAGTGAACTTTCTTTTTGCTAATGTTTTAAATAAGCCAGAATGGATTGGCAACTATTTTTGGAGGAGAGTTGTCAAGGACTGCACGTTTGGATATCGGAGTGAGAATGTGGACGGAGATTTCTACTTTAATGAATCTCATGTACAAAGCTATAACAAGTATGTGCCATTTTCACTACAGGAAGCCTATAACGAGTGTGTGAACTATCGTACTCAGCTCAACACTTGGGAACAGGCGAGACAGCAAAGGATGAATCAAAATGCCAGCAACTGATAAGAAGATTCTATACATTGGAAATTATCGTGATGGAACAGGATGGGGCAATGCTGCTGTAAGCAATATTCTCGCCATGGATGCCGCAGGATTAAATGTGGTTCCTCGTGCTATCACTTATGAAGCACAGACTACTGATTATCCAGCGAGGATCAAGCAACTAGAGGCTCAATCCTCAGAAGGATGCGATATTTGCGTACAGCATATGCTGCCCCATCTTTTTTCCTACGATTCCAGTTACTACAACATTGGTTTCGTTACAACAGAATCTTACCCAGTACGAGACATAGGCTGGCATTCCCACTGCAATCTAATGGACGAAATATGGACCATGAGTTTTTGCAGCAAGGGGCAGCTAGCTAGAAGTGGTGTAACTAAGCCAATTATGGTTGTGCCAAGCTCTATTGACATGTCTAAGTATAGAGATTTTAAGCCAACCATAGAAATAAAGGAAATGAATGGTTGCTTTAACTTCGTCTTTGCTGGAGAGTGGATTGAAAGAAAGAATGCCGCCGCTCTTATTAAGGCTTTTCATCTTGAATTCGGCCCAAATGATCCAGTAAATCTTGTCATTAAAACATCTAGAACCACTGCTGATGTTGTTGAAAAGTATTGCTCTCAGATTAAGCAGGGTCTAAAGCTTAGAAAAGACTACAGAAAAGAAATCATAATCTGCGGCAAGATTCAAGAAGATCAATATAAATCTATCTTGTATGCTTCTCAGTGCTTTGTGATGCCTAGTCGCGGTGAATCTTTCTGTATACCAGCACTAGAGGCAATGGCTTTAGGTGTACCAACCATTTATACAAATGGAACCGGCATGAATGACTTTTGCTATGGTCAAGCAGTAGAATCAAGAGAGGTTCCATGCTTTGGTGCTGTTGATACACTTCCACATCTTGATACCGCAAGGGGTAACTGGATGGAAATTGATGTACGGCAACTACAGTTCGCACTCAGATCAGCATTCATGAAGTGGAATACATCAGCAATGGAACACGCTTCTAAGAAGGCAAAAGACGCTGCTAAAGAATACGATTACGCAAAGATTGGACAAAAGATAAAGGAAATAATTAAATGACATTCAACGCGACACAGAGAAACGTAAGATCTCTCATGAAGAGAATCAATGCGGAAGAACCACTCAATATCCTTACGTGTACTACGCACGAACGATATGAGGCTAATCTATGCCGCACTGGGCATAACTTCTTTGCCATGAACATTCCAAATCAGAAGACCTGGGATGAGACTTATGCTCCCATACCAAGCAATTACACTCAATTGGATTACATTCCAGACCACATTGATTTTGATCTAGTGCTATCGCATACTTCCTGCGGAAGACTAAAGGCGATGCATGACGTTCTGGCAATGCAGCGAAACTCACCAACAATTGATCGTTTAGCAATTCCTATTCTTCGCCATACGCATGTTCTTCCAGATGTTAGGATGGACATTGAGGCTCAAAAGAAGGGAATGCAGAGTATTAAGGTGGACCATGACTCTTTTATCTCTTACTATAATAGAGATGCTTGGGGTTTTGGGGAAGAGTCTTCAGTTGTAGAACATGGCATTGACACTGAATACTTTAAGCCAATGGGAATTGAGCGTAGAAACGCACTACTGTCAGTAGTAAATGGGTGGCCCGACAGGGATTGGTGTTGTGGTTTTAATCTATGGAAGCAGACAACACAGGGTCTTCCAGTGATGCCGGTTGGAAAGTCGCCAGGATTTTCTGAGCCAGCAAGAGACACAGATCATCTCAGGCAGATTTACAATAGCTTTAGCATATTCTACAATACCTCATTGCACTCACCAGTACCGACAGTATTGCTGGAAGCAATGGCTTGCGGATGTGCTATTGTATCAACTGCAAACTGTATGATCCCAGAAATTATCGTCAATGGAAAGAATGGCTTAATTTCAAATGATCCACAGGAACTAAGAAATCATTGCGAATTATTACTGAACAACCCAATTCTTGCTAGAAAGCTTGGGGATGCGGCAAGACAGACTATTGTTGATTACTACGGGCTAGATCGTTTTATAGACGATTGGAACAAGCTATTTTTCAAGGTTATTAAAGACAAGAAAGGGATCGCATAATGAGGATTCACCTATCGGAAACTCAACCGCTTGACGGAACATACAAATGGGTCAACAGCATCGCTCTGCTAGATGGTACGGTGCTTGACTCAGAAGCTAGGATCATGGTGTGCGACAATTTTGTTTCTTCTTTTGAGGAAAACGAAGTCGCGGACGCTATTAAAAAGATCGTGAGCAAAATTAGGCTTAAGGGTCAGATTACATTTATTGAAGCAGATATTGAAGTTCTTTCTAGAAAGATGTTCACACAAGAGATTGATCTAAAGGATCTTAATGCCATAGTTTTCGCAAACCAGAAAAGACGATGCTTTCTTACCATGGAAAAGCTACTGGAGTCTCTTCCAAGCAATATCACGTTAGAAAGTAAGCATTTTGATCAGGCGACTTCAAGGGTTATTATTAAGTGCAGGAGAACAGGCTAATGATAGTAGAGCATAAGTGTAAGGATTGCGTGTTTAGTATAAAGGAAAGCAATGTCCAAACAGGATGTAAGCTAGGTAGGGCTGAGAAGCTTGGATCAACCCTGGATGAAAATGGTGATTTTGTTCTAGAAAGATTCTGTAATGCCTCTAGACCAGAACAATGGTTTGAACGTCTCAACCTTAAGGAATCTCTAGACCTAGAAGCGGCAGTAATGAATGAGGTTAGGCCGCGAGTTGGATTTGTCGTTATTTTTGATGGCGACATGGATGATCTAAAGTCAACAATCAGTGACATAAAATCACAGACTTTTACTGCTAGATATGTTATTGTCATTACATCTAAGGTTGAATTTAATGAAGAAATTCATGAGTTGCTTAGAAAAACATTTGACTTTGATATTACCAACTTCCATATAGTCCAGATAGTTTCTGAGCTAAAATATGCTGAATTCTTTATGGATGAAGCATTTAGACATGCGAAGAATGGCTGGATGTATGTGTGTCATTCTGGCGAAAAGATCAGAAAAGATCTTATAGAGTCAATGCATAAGAGAGTCAATGTGGACATGAAGCGTCTGGTTGTCGTAGAGCCATACGATGATAACTGGAATGGACTGCTATTCCAGACAGCTTTGTTTAAGTTCCTTAATGGAAATAAGACCAAGATCTTCCAAGACGAGCAAATGGACTCAAGACTATTCTTGGACAAGGTTAAGGACGTTGCCACAAAGAGTCATCCAGAAACGTATATCACTTGGAGAGAATTTAATGAGCAATCCTAATGTTGCTATTGTATGCACGAACTATAACTATGGTAATTATGTAGGGGACGCAATAAAGAGCGTCCTAAACCAGGACTACAATGGACCACTAAGAGTTTATGTTGTTGATGATGGTTCTAGCGATCATTCATGGGAAGTTATTTCATCTATGACTGAGCCATTTGAGACTAGAACTCTCAATGAGTCATACTATGCTGGGCCTATTGAGGAACGAAGGAAGGATAATCTTTACGCTTTTAGGATTGTAAACTCTGGTGCTAGCACTGGAAGAAATGTGGCAATCTGGCAGGCGTGGGAATGGGCGGATATATTTGGCATCTTAGACTCTGATGATGCTTACATGCCGAACAAGGTATCAACACTAGTTGAAAAGCTAATGGAGTATAAAGAGATTGGTGTTGCTTATGGCGACTACGATAACGTCTATCCTAATTACACAAAGCGTGAGTTTAAGCAGTCTTATGATAGAACTGTTCTCCTGCAAAGATGTATCGTACATAGCAATTCGCTAATAAAAAAGGATGCCCTTGGCAAGGTATGTCAGCCAAATAAGGAGTTTTTTGATTCAAGGCTACATGGTCCAGCGAGTAAAGAATTTATTGGATGTACTGAAGATTACGATCTGTGGCTTAGGCTATCCAAGGTGTGCATGATGACTCATGTGCCAAAGAAACTAGCAATAGCCAATAACACTGGCATGAACCAGTCATACAAAATGACTCCAGAGATGTTCCAGAGAAACGCCCAAATTCTTAGTTCCAGGTAACAAATGAATAAAACTTCGTGTACGACCAGTATCAAAAACGAAAAGAAGCAAACGCAGATACAGAAGAACAACAAGCAAAAGAATGTTGATATTTCTGTTGCTATTTTGTCTGCTGGTATTGGTTCAAGAATAAAATCATACGAACCCAGATCATTACTGAAGATCAATGACTCAATCTTAATTGATCATCAGATTAATGTCATCAATAGTTGTTTTGCTGATCCAGAAATTATTGGTGTATTTGGCTATAACTGTCAGCGTATAGTTAAGAAGCTTGATTCATCTATTCGCGTTGTTGAAAATCAACTTTACGATGAAACAAATGTATCAGAAAGTCTTAGGCTCGCCTTCAATAACATGAATAAGCGAGCTTTTTTGTTCATGCACGGCGATCTTATCTTTAACAAGCAGACAATTTACGAACCCAACTACAATAAGTCATTTATTATTATTGACACTCAAAATCATATAGAATCTAAGGAAGTCGGTGTCACAGTTGTGAACAATAAGGCAACAATCTTTTCTTATGGCCTGGACGTAAAATGGTGTCAAATGGCTTTTGTTACAGGAAAAGAACTCAGGATAATGAGGCAGATCTTCAATAAATTTGAGAATTCCAGCAAAAAAATGTTGTCATTTGAGATCCTAAACAAGATAATAGAGAACGGTGGGACATTTGAGTGTCATGAACCTCATGGCATGAAGATTATGGAAATAGACAGAATCAGAAAGGGTATGTATGAAGATTTTAATTTCTAGTGATGGTACTCACGCTCATTATTTCCAGAGACTAGCATGGCTTAATGCTTTTCGTGCCGCTGGTATTAATGCCTCAATGTGGGACTGTAAGAAGGTTAACGCATTTGATGCTTTTGATTCTTTTGAGCCAGATGTGTTTCTAGGTCAAGCATACAACCTGGATGAAGCACTTATCAAGTGTCTATATGAAAGACCTCATATTAAGGTTGGTCTACGTGCTGGTGATTGGGGAGAGCAAAACGAAGAGGTTGATCGCTCAAAGTATAACGTCCTATTCCTATCAGATAAGGAACGTAAGCTGTTAAAAAAGCTAAAGGACGAAACAGGAAAACCTGATTTTGTCCACATTCACTACAGACAAGAGGATGTTGATCGCACACATAGTTACTATAAGGATATTGGCATTGATGCTAAGTCACTTATGATGTGTGCAGATGTGATGGCATACTCGGATGCAAAGTTTGATCCAAAGCTAGAATGCGACATTGGTTTTGTTGGTGGCTACTGGCCTCATAAGGGGATCGTGATTAACAACTGGCTATTCCCATTGCTTGGCGACATTTCTGAATATCGTGTGAAGATTTTTGGAAATCAAATTTGGCCCGTAAATCAATACTGCGGCTATATTCGTGACGAAGACGTTAAGAATCTATTCGTTTCCGCTAAGATTTGCCCAAACTTATCTGAGCCACATGCCCATGCTTTTGGCATAGACATAAACGAAAGAATATTCAAGGTTCTATACTCTGGTGGTTTCTGTGTTTCTGACAAGGTTGCTGGCTATAACATCTTTGGTGACGGTCTTGTTCAGGCAGAATCCCCAGAAGACTTCAAGAATAAGATAGATTACTATCTTGAGCATGAAGATGAAAAGAGAGAAATCGCGGCTAAGGGCAAGAGAATAGTAGAAGACAATCACACTAACTTCCATAGAATAGCAGACATCCTATCCTATCTAGATTTTACTGAGGAATCTGTTACTGTTACAAAGAAGTACAATGACGCACTTCAAAAGCTAAGGAGCTTAAATTGATAACATCACTAGTCTTCAGTAAGAATCGCCCACTTCAGCTTGATCTTGCATTAACTAGTATTGAAAAGAATTTCCCAGATACGGATGAGATTCTTGTATTGCATAGTTATGATGGTCAGTATGAACCGACTCTAGACACACTTCAGAGTGAGCATCCTAACTGTATTTTTGTTAGGCAGTCTGATAGTATTTATGCCGATCTGCTAAGGATGCTTGGTAGTGCTAAAAATAAGTATTGCTGTATGTTTACAGATGACAACATCTTTTTCCGTTATTTTTCTACTGATGTTTATGATCAGATCTTTGGTTCGCCAAACGTTTTCTGTGTATCGCTAAGGCTAGGGTTTAACATTGTAAAGAGATATCATGCTGGTCAATGTTTTCCAGATGCTGTTAATGAGCATCAAGTTATAGGCGATTTCATATTCATTCCAAAGACCAGATACTACTATGGTTCATACTGGTCATATTCGCATTCTGTTGATGGGCATATTTGCAAGATAAGCACACTGGTAGATATGTTTGAAGAAATAGAATACATGAATCAGAGATTCAAGTATAAGCAAACGCCAAATGAGGTTGAGTCACAGATGCAAAAATACTGGACCAACTCTGGTGCTTTCATGCTAGCACCACAGCACAGCGTTGTCGTGAACAGTCCCAATAACAGGGTTTCCGACAGCCATACGGAGAATTTTTCTGGAGAGCGTTTCAAGTATGATTCAGCATTCCTACTGGGCAAGTATCTAAGTGGCAAGAGAGTTGATATGTCCCTTCTTGATTTTAGCAATATTGAATGTCCACATCAGGAAATAGATCTATCGGAGGGTATTTTATGAACTATGATGCTGTAATCCTATCCCATCCCAAGGACTACAACAAGCTAGTATATTGTTTGGAGTCTCTTTCCTATCTAAAGCCATACCCAGAAAACATCTATGTTGTAAGTCCACATAAGCATGAGTTTAACGGTATTGATGTTACATCAATTCAGGACCATGAAGCATTAGAGATAACGTTTGAAGACATAAAATACAAGCGTCCATTCTGGATCTTCCAGCAATTGCTGGGCTTATATCAAGACTTTACAGAAAATGACCTATATATGGTTATTGATGGCGACATTATGTTCAACAGAGACATTAAATTCTCTGGTAAGACGTTCTTTTTGAGCGACAGAGAACAGTGGCACAAGCCATACTTCAACTTTATGAAGGACTACTTTAACCTTGTTCCAAACTTTGACAAGACGTTCATTAATGACTTTATGCTTTTTGATAAGGAAATACTTCGCAAGTTTATGCCTGATCTAAAAGATTTTGTAAAAGACTTGAACCATTGGCTACAAGATGAGAACTATCTACTCGCAGATTATGAGCTTTATGGACACTGGGTGTATAATAACATGCCTGGAGAGTACACGCTAAAACCAACAAAACAGAAAATGTTTGGGCAGTTTGACATGTGGCGGGATGAACATATTAAACTGATCGTTGAAACATGCAAGGAGCTTGATATAGACCTACTTTCTATCCACACATGGACATGACATGAGAATTGTAAACACTTTTATATCCGATGGTGGGCCGTTCCCATCATACATAGAAACATCCCTAGTACAAGCAAGAAGAAAGAACCCGCATGTACCAATTGATTTTATCTGTAAAGAAAGGCAGCTTTTCTTTTCTGCGTATGGTATTAATTGGATTCCTCAAGACGGTCTTAGTGATGGCGATCTGCTTGGTCAATTCAATCAGGTTTGCGACTTCAAGCGTCATGGAACTCCTAATACCACCCACCCATCCCCAGAAATGTTCTGGCACAGAACAGCAGAAAGAATATTCTACGTACTTGAATACATAACTAGGAACAACCACGAAAAGGTATTCCATTTTGAAAACGACGTACTGCTGTATCATCCAATTAGCAGGGCAGAAGTGAATGGAAAAACGGTTAATGTCACGCCAATGTCGGCAACGCATACAACGTTTGCCGTAACATATGTGCCAGCCCCAGGAATGCTAGCAGATCTATGTAAAAGATTTATTTACTATCTTGAGTGTGGCGAAGATAGCATCAGAGCGGCTGGAGGCTATGACCACGTGTCTGAAATGAGCCTGCTTAATCTAGCCCTTAGAGAAGGATTAGTACATCCACTCCCAACCATATCAACTGAAGGTGAATTCGTGTATGATCCAGGTTCATATGGTCAGTATTTTGGCGGGACCAACAATGGGCATGGAAAAGGATTTACTGATCCCACTCATTTTATAGGACATGCCATTAATTCCAAAATGGTTTTCCCTGCCTTTATGGTAGATGGGCCAATCAATGGCGACCACTCAATTTTTAATCTGCACATTCATTCAAAAAACTTAAAGGATTTTGCTAGATGATTGACAAAATTGTTGACGGTGATTTTTTTAGAGATCTGTGTGACATTCAGTGGCATCAAGAGATGCCAGACAAAGAACACATAATAATGTATGCTAATAGCGAAGAATACATTTCTGCTATTGATGTAATATACGAGAATCCAGAACGAACATTTACTCTTATTACGCATAATAGCGACTACTCTTTAAGTGTTGGTGGTCCGATTCCATCAAACCTAAAGGTGTGGTATGGGCAAAATATAGACTCAACTATACCAAACGTAAAGCCACTACCAATCGGTCTTGAGAATACAAAGTGGCATCCAGTAAAAAGAGAGATTTTAAATCTAGCACTCCCAGCAAGAACCAACCCACATAGGCATCTTAAGGCTTTGTGTCAGTTCAATCCAGAAACGTACAAAAAAGAGCGTCAGGGATTGTTGAGCATGGTTCTAAAAAATGAAATAGCAGCAGATCCATTCTATGCTATTAATGGTGCGGATTTCGGTTTTTATGTTGATAACCTTACTAGGTATCGCTTCTGTTTATGTCCTCGCGGAAATGGGGTAGATACGCACAGGCTGTGGGAAGCAATCCTATTAGGATGTATACCAATAGCAAAAAAACATGGGTGCTACAATTACGAAGAAAAACTACCAATTGTATTTATTAACTCATGGTATGAAGTAACGGAAAAATTTCTAGAATCACAACTTGAAAAGTTTGACAAAACTCTGCTAAATACGCCACTTTTATTTAAGGAATATTGGAGGAACAAGATCTATGAAGACTCAGGTAGCTAGTGGGATAAGGATTCTGCCAATATCATACTCTTTTGAGGTGGAAGATGCTGTTATTAATGCACAAAGAGCGGTGTTTGATCATTTTGGACTGACTATCAATCAGGAAGTTGACCCAATCCCGCATGGTGTATGGCTTGGTAAAAAGTCTCTAGACATTCTTGATAATCATCATGACAAGTTTGACATGGTGGTATTTTTTGATTTGGACTGTATTCCACTTACAAAGCATCTATACAATCATTTAGTTAGCAAGACCATTCTAAATAACAACTCTGTGTGCGGAATTGAGCAGACATGCGAATCTAATCAGTCTAATGGTCACATTTATGCTGGACCAGCATGTTTAGCTATACCAAAGGCGAGACTACAAGAGGTCTATAGATTTTACCAAAGGCTATCTTTTGTTGAAGACAAGTATTCCGATGTGGCACAAAGATTCACTTATGACTGTGAGTCTATTGGTATTCCAATGGATTTTCTTCGCGTAACATCCTGTGCTGATCCAAGATGGAGAGTTGGGAAAACAGACACTATGTTTGGAGTTGGAACTACTTATGACAAGGTGATTTATCATCATTTCCTTATTGGTAGAGAGCCATGGCGGCGACCAGACTTCGTTAGAGTATGTAACAATGTTATTCGGAGCGATTCCCAAAGATGAGCAAAGTAGTTATTACAGGGGTTGCTGGCCTATTGGGTCAGCACCTCTCTAGGTATCTGTTAGATCAGGGGCATTATGTAATAGGAATAGACGACCTATCTGGTGGCTATTATGAGTTTCTTCCACAGCACGATGATTTTCAGTGGCTAGAATTTGATTTGGCAAATGATTATTCTATACTAAAATCGCTGTTTCAGAAATACAAGCCAGATGTATGCTATCATTTTGCTGCATATGCCGCTGAAGGCTTGTCTCCATTTATTCGTAAGTATAACTACGTTAATAATGTTGTCGCTAGTGCAAATGTAATTAACTCCTGCATAACTCATGACTGTAAGCTGGTATTCACATCATCAATGGCTGTTTACGAAAATAGTAAGCCGCCATTTACAGAGTCCATGACCCCAAAGCCAATTGATCCATATGGAATAGCAAAGTATGCTGTTGAAATGGACATTCAATGTGCTAGCGAACAGCATGGGCTAAGACACAACATAATAAGACCACATAACGTGCTTGGCATCTACCAAAACATTTGGGATAGATACAGAAATGTCATAGGTATTTTTATCAGAAAAACTCTAAACAATGAGCCAATGATTATCTATGGCGATGGAAGTCAGGTCAGAGCATTTTCAGACATTCAGTACTATCTTAAGCCATTTGCTGAATTAATGAGCGACACTTATAATGGAGAGATTTTTAACATTGGTGCTGATAAATATTGGTCTATTTTGGATGTTGCGAAAATGGTGGAAAAGATAGGATTACAAGAAGGTTACCAAAGTGAGATCGTATTTGCAGAACCAAGACACGAAGTCAAAGAGGCTTATTGTAGCCACGCAAAAGCAAAATTCTTGCTCAATTTTAATGACGAGACTAATCTAGAGAACCTAGTTAGAGAAATGTTTAATTGGGCAAAGGACCAAAAGAGTAGAGAAACAAGACACATGGACTATGAGATAACGAAGGGTATTTATGAGTACTGGAAATAAAACGCTAGACGAACTAGCTTTACAATACCATACTGATAAGTCATCTAAAGTCCATGGCTTTGCTGACTTTTATGACAAGCATCTTCATTCAATTAGGGGCCAGAAGGTAAAAATTCTGGAGATTGGTATTGGAAAGCAGAAAGCCCCTAGCCTTCATATGTGGGCAGACTATTTCACAAACGGAATCATTTATGGCTATGACATTCTTTCGCCTGAAAACTTTGAAATTAACAACAAGAGAATCAGAGTTCATAAGGTAGACCAATCTGACACAGGACAGTTAAAGGAAGCGTTAGAAAAGCATGGGCCGTTTGACTTAATTATAGACGATGGATCTCACATGATTTCCCATCAGAAAAGATCGCTTAGGTATGGTATCCCAGCACTTAAAGATGGTGGGATTTTTATCATGGAAGATCTACACACATCATTAAAGGAGCATTATAAAGGCAAAAACATTGATGAGCTTCCATCTACCTTAGAGGTAGTGAATAATCTCACTTGCGAAAAGCATATTTACAAACAGAAAACAGTTGGTGACGCTTTAAATAGAACTAGTATTACATCAGTAATTTATCCTCATAGGAGCTAATAATGTCAGAAGTTATAAATCTAGCAAAGGGAAATGGCGACGATCACGTATATGAAGAGGCTGCATGTATACTATCTAGCAGACTAGAGAGGCGATACAGTTTTGTTATCAATAATTGGAACAGACCACTACCAAAGACCAATTATCCAATTATTTTTATCTCAACGTCAGACGAAACACACCAGATGCCGAATGACATGATAGAAAGAGATGACGTTGCTTATATCTTTAAGCAGTATCATCCAATGAGCAATATTGATGACGTTAATAGCGTTATCTACAACAGAAAAGTTTTTGGTATTCCTCTCTGTCACTTAAAGGGTGTGAAAAATCTAAACATACCAATTAACGATAGATCGCTAGATTGGACATTTATGGGGCAGTTTGATCCCTATCGTCGCGTAGACTTTAAGAGATTCGTTGACCAACTAGAAGAAAACAAGAGACTCAGGTATAAGTGTCTTTGGTATGAAGGCTGGAATAATGGCATTGATAAGGCTGAGTATTCATCTGTGCTAAACAACTCTAAGGTCGCACTAGTCCCAAGAGGATCTGCTAGCAGAGAAACATTTAGATTCTTTGAGGCTATGATGTGCGGATGTGCTGTTGTTGGAGTTGATTTGCCTCGCGTTGAGTTTTACAATAAGGCCAACTATACTAAGATTGACAACTGGACTTTCGCAGCAGACGAAATAAATAAAGTGCTTCAGGATAAGACTAATCTGGCTAAACTCTCACAGGATGCCTATGATTGGTACGAGTACTATTGTTCCCCATTGGGACTTGCTAGATACATGGAACGGAGAATTGAAAAATGATATTTGAAACTTACGTCATGCACTATTCTCCTCTTCGGGAGAGGTTTGATCATTTCATGAATGAGCTTAATAAGGTTCACATACATGATCCTCAAATCATGATGTGCAATGACAGAGAGAATATGGACCCAAAAAAGGTTTCACTTTACAAGAGACATGACATTGATGCCTTTAATGAGGCAGCATTAACCTCTTTAAAAAAAATCGGGCTAGATAGTACACCTAAGTTTGTTTTAAATGATTCTGAGATTTCTTTAACCATAAAACATCTTGACGCATTGGATCATTTTGTTGAATGTGGCAATGCTGCATTCGCACTAATGCTTGAAGATGACTTTATGTTTATGTGCAACGACATAGATCTCACAGAAATCATATTGGAAGCACCAGAGGGCTGGGATGTTATTTTTCTTGGAGGCGGTCTAAACCTTGACTTCCTTAGCGTCCAAAAGACACTACCAGGAAATCCATCCTATTTACTTGTTAATCATCCATCTACAAATACAACATCATCAATGATCTATAGTATGAGTGCAGCAAGAAGGGTGCTAAAGTCGTATCATGCGGATGGCTTTGTGTTGCCACTAGATTGGCAGCTTAATTACTTTTTTGAGAAACTTGACTTTAATGTCTACCATACCAATCCAAGGATCTGTGGTCAGTTGAGCAATAGAAGATTTAGGAGTGCTATTAAATGAAGATAACGGAACATGTAATACATGATGTTTATGCTAGATACGCTAGGTTGTCACCAATGTACTTTAGTAAGTACGTTAAGGTTCCACAGTTTCCAGGCCAAAAGGAAGATGGTCCATGGAACATAAACAGACAATGGGACGGTCATGACTTTCCAAGAGTTTGGTGCTTGCTTGACTTCATTGAGTGGACCAAGTATATGGACATTGGAGGGCATTTAGGCTATACGTGCGATGGTGATCCAGAGCTAGAGTTCATAGAGAAAAGGTTTAACAAAAAGACCTATCTTCCATACCCTCCATATGATCTGCATGATTTGCCAGAAATGAAGGACAAGTTTGACTTTTTCCTATTTAATCAAACTATAGAGCATCTACATAGTCCAGATGTGGCAATAGCAAACATTCATAAGAATATGAATCCAGGTGGATACGTATTTACAAGCGTTCCAACTATAAATATTCCGCATATGACCCCGGTACACTTTGGTGGGTTTACACCAATGGGGCTTCTTATGCTGTTTGCTAAGAACGGTTTTGAAATTGTGCGAAACGGTCAATGGGGAAACCATAAGTATATAGACCTAATGTTTAAGAATCAAACGTGGCCCGATTTTAATGATTTAAAAGACGAGTTTGGCAATGTGCCAAATGAACCAAATAATTGTTGTCAGTGTTGGGTATTGGCTCAGAAAGGAAATTCATGATTAATATAGCAGCAGTAGTAGAGCATTTAGGACCATCTCAAAAGTCATTCTACATGATTAATGAGTTCAACAAGACACTATCGGCACTGAATCTATGTGCTTCTGTCTTTACTGTAAAGCCCGCGATTCCAGTAATTCCTACCATGTTTTCATGTAGGTCTGTGGCCTTTATGTCTGGGTATCATCATAATCTCTTTGCTACAACCATAGGAGAGGCTAATACCATTCTAAAGGGCAACAATAGGGCTGCAAAGTTCCTATATTTATGGGATCTGTCTTGGGTTGACAGTCCTATGAATTACAATGAAGTATGCTCTGTATTAAGAGACGATAGACTAAAGATTATTGCCCGCAGCGAGGATCATGCTGAAATGATTGATAATTTTTGCAACAAAAAGACTGTGGGCGTTGTTGACAATTGGAACCTAGACTCACTTGTAGAAATGGTGAATGAACATGGAAATAAATGAAAAGTACATAGTTAAAGAATACTCCAAGGGTAGAAGTGCTAACGAAATAGCAAAAGAACTTGGAACATACGCAAATAAGATTTTCAGAATTCTTAAGAGGCAAGGATATGAAACCAGAGATAAGAGCGAAGCACAAAAGAATGCCCTAAAAAAGGGTACTGCTTCGCACCCAACCGCTGGTAGAAAAAGAACTGAAAGCGAAAAAAATAAAATCTCTCAAGGTAGGGCAAAGGCATGGAAAGAAATGTCAGACCTAGAGCGAGAAGCTTTTTCTGAGAATGCTAAGGTCAGATGGGAAGCTATGCCAGCACATAAGAAGCTGGAAATGCAGCAATTAGCAGGACGAGCATTACAGGAGGCTTCTGTGAATGGGTCCAAGGCAGAGCGTTTCCTACGCGACAAGCTTTTAAAGGAAGGTTATGACGTTGTTCTACATAAAAAGGGACTCATCCCAGGCAAGCATGAAATAGATTTATTCTTGCCAGAACTAAAAGTCGTAATTGAGATTGATGGTCCACAGCACTTTTTGCCTATTTGGGGCCATGAAAAATTAATGGACACGATAAAATATGATGAGCAAAAAAATGGCACACTTATAAATCGTGGATATAAGGTAATCAGAGTCAAATACCTCTGTAAGAATCTTAGCCGAATTACGGCGAAAAAACTTTGGGACTCTGTGCGAGTTGCGGTTGATAACATAGCAGGATCGGATGCGGTTAAGGATCGCATCATGGAAATTGAACTATCGGAGAACAGCTAATGACTGACAAGTTTTTTGATGTAGAAGGTGAAGAAAAGGAAGTTGGCACAACTGACGCTGTTCAGGGTACTACGCCTCTGTATGGCTCCCAGGAGTGGCATGATTGGGTTATGGCTAAGTTTGAGCCAGGAGAGCTATTTGATGGAAACCCAACATGTGCCGGTCTACGAAGAGTCGCAGAAGAAATTCTTGGCTCTATTATTGTAAGTCGCCCATCTCAGGTATTTCCATCCACAGACCCAAATGGTCCAGGCAGGGCTACTGTTGTATTTGAAGTGGTCATTGATTGGCAGGATAGCGGACGCATGAGGACATTTTCTGATGTTGCTGACGTTTGGCATGGCAATACAGATGATTTATTCTGTGCTCATCCTGTCGCTACTGCAAGTACAAGAGCAGAGGGTAGAGCCCTTAGAAAAGCACTTAAACTCCGTTGCGTGACTGCTGAAGAAGTCACACGCAAGAAGGATGTTGAATCTATTGTTAGGTCTGCTGTTGCCAGTAGTAGACCCGTTGACGGTGAATGGAACGGTGATGACAACATTACCGAGCCACAGATAAAGTTTATTGATAGCAAGTGTAAGCAGCTAAACATTGATGTTATGGGTTTCATTAATTCTGGCGAAAGTACGTTTGATACTATTGACCAAGTTAGCAAGCTAAAGGCTTCTAAGATGCTTGGAGAACTCAATAAGTATCAAAATAAGAGCAAGCAGATCCCAGATGAGATTCTGGGATATACTAAAGATTGGAGGCAATAATGAAGGTCATAAAGACCGTTGGTAATCTATCGCTAGAGATTCAAGCTGATACACAGAAGGATGTATTCAAGGAGATTGCTTCATTTGAAGAAGTCTTCGGGGAAAACGTATGTGGAAAGTGCGGATCTGAAAATGTTCGTTGTGTTGTTCGTGAGAATGACGGTAACGAGTTTTTTGAAATGCGATGCGTAGAGTGTTCTGCCAAGTTAGGTCTTGGGGTTCACAAGAAGGGTGGTGGTTTATTTCCCAAGCGTAAAGACGCTGATGGAAAGTATCTCCCAGACAATGGCTGGCAGAGATGGAACCACAAAACCAAGACTCTTGAATGAGCAAAAAAAAGACCCAGCGAAAGCTGGGTCTTTCTCTTTAAAGCACCTTGTATTAGAGATACTCAAGACTGACATACAGTCCGTACTGCTCTTTACTTCCAATAGAAAGTGGTGATGCTGATAGTGCAACAGCCCAAGTGTGGTGAGTATCAATGCCAGTACCGCCATAGGTCTTTTCAATGTTGGCTACGTTTGTACCATCACCAAAGCTATTGCGAAGACCGAACATTGTCTGCTGTGAAGCAGATGCTACATACTGAGTCCACTTAGGCCAAATCATGCCAGTAGAACCAGCAACCTCACTTCTTTGAAGCTGTTTCTGACCACTACCAGGACTATCTAGAAGTGGTACTACCACGCCAGTTCCACCAACGGCAGCGTAGGAACCAGCAATTCCAGCAGCAGAAAGCCTGGAGTCACCATTTGTATTGGTTCCCTGGAATCCATTGAGGAAAACTTCACCAGAACTATTGGTGTAATAGTTCTTCGTTACGTACTCAGTAGGCCAAGGCTCACCCCACCAGAAGGCATCACCACTACCTACGACGTTTGATGTTACGCCAGTGCTGCCCTGTGATGCATAGCTTCCACCATTATGGTTTACAATCTCAGCAACCTTGGTATTTACACCAGAAGCTGGATAGTTAATGTTGGATCTATCATAGATACGCAACTGAACATTTTGGGTCTTTACTGGTGTTGAGTGACCAAACTCAATACCGAGAGTTGATTGGAAGGTCTTAATACCTGATAGCCCAATCGTATGCTCTGAACCACCAGTTTCTGACAGTACTGCCATTCCTGATGGATAAGTGTTAGCAAGATACTTGATGTTATTTGTAGCATCTTTGTATGTGCTACCATCAGCATTTGCAACATTTGTGTTATCCTGATATGAGCCAATCTGGACTGATGATCCAGCACTGGCACCATAAAAGGCTAGACCCGAACCAGATAGCGTATCTAGGTTTGGACTTGGTTGCCCATTTGTTTGGTTTAGAACCTGAAATCTAATTTCTGCCATGAGTAATCTCCTATTGTATTTAGGGGTGCCAGTGTATTATACACAAAACTACCTCTTGTATGCTTTTTTTATGGCACGTTTTATCAAGAAAACTGCCGCAGTTTTAATAAATGGAAGGCGTCTTTTTTTGGCTTCAACCTCAAGCCAACCACATATAGTATCTATATTGTCCTCACACCAGCCTGGATGGGCCTGTTCCAAATAATCCATTTTTTTGGCGTGATCATTACATTTACACCCAGTATGTTTTGTTTGAAACCCCATTTTTGCCAGCATTCTTTTTAGTTCCGTTCCCGGTCTTATTTTTTGCTCTCCATTTTCCCCATAAAAATCCTTTTCACTAACCATAATGTCCGCTATGCAGTTTACCTTTACATTACAGCTACCATACTGGTTTCCACATAATGTACACTTATTTGTATTGCAGTCAATATCACAGTTTATTATGAGCATGTCATCACCTCACTTTAATCAAGACTCCACTCTGGTTCTGGTCCAAATACTGGCTTAATGCTCTTTATCTTCATGGTCCATTCGCCACTTTCTTCGTAGGTTTCGTCTAGCCAGCCATTGAAAAACCCCCGCGTATAAGGATTACCAACAGCATGTATATAACGTGCGTAATTTCTGTAGTTATATCCGTACCAATAACCTGAATAGTTATT
>Ga0099850_1000076_pt1 | contig 37590 bp, 50 predicted proteins | sample CB_VirMetaG_5_FD_79182 | JGI IMG/M metagenome (GOLD analysis project Ga0099850, IMG submission 79182) | Freshwater to marine saline gradient viral communities from Chesapeake Bay - CB_1508_1D Viral MetaG | ecosystem: Environmental > Aquatic > Marine > Coastal | place: USA: Chesapeake Bay... | reverse complement strand
GGTTACGCGCGGGTCCGTTTCTTTCCTGATCGTGTGGCGGAAACCGCCCATTTCGGCCGAGACTCGCTCGCTGCGGGGCGATCAGGGGCGGCCCGATCTCCCGAGGCCTCCCGGAGGCTCCGACGTCTCAGATCGAGCGAGAGGAGGTCGGAGCCGTGAGCGCGAAGCCGAAGCTCTCCAAGCTGAAGGAGCCGCTCGCGGCGTACTCGAAGCTATACGGCGTCGCGCTCTCGACTGTGAAGCGATGGCGGACGCGCGGCCTCGATCTCGACAATCCCGAGGACGTCGAGGCCTACCGGACGCAGAAGACGCAGGGTCGGAAGACCGGCAAGGAGAAGGCCGAGCAAGAGGGCGAGGAGGACTTCTCCTTCCCGAAGCCGAAGGTCGACAAGAAGGGAAAGGCCGAGGCCGGAGCGGCGGCCGCCCTTGCCCGGCTCGAAGAGATGGAGGTCGCGGCCTACGATCAAATGGCGTGGGCGATGAAGAAGGGGAAGCCTTTCGCGATCAAGGCGGCTCGGGAGAACTGGCTCAAGCTCGGCGACTCGCTCCGACGCTACGACACAATGATCGCCGAGGCTCGCCGGGCGACCGGGGCGACGCTCCCGCGCGTCGAGGTCGAGCGTGTCTTGACGGTCCTCGCTTGGTTCCTCCGGATGGGCGCTCGCCAGATCGCGATCGCGGAGGCGAAGGACTTCGCTGCCGAGGATCGTCCGGGGATCATCGCGCGGAAGCTTGAAGATCTCTTCGGTGAGTCGATGCTCAACGCGACGATCGGCTTGATCGCGACAGGCGAAGGGAAGACCGAGATCCCGGACTGGATCGGCGACGCTCTCCTCTCGGATCTCAAGGAGCTTTACAAGGACGTCGAGGCGCAATGCGCGGCCCGGCTCGACGCCTTCAAGAAATTGGCCGCAGCAACAAAGCGAAAGGAACCAAAGAAATGAGCGACAAGAGCAAGCATCCCCGGCAGGAGTTTGTCGAAGCGATGAATCAGGACGGTAAGATCTCGGAAGCCGAAACGGCATTCAAGACAAAGCCCGAGTCGACGCGGCGCGCGGTCGTCTACGTTTGCGGAGTGAAAGAAGCTTTCGCGGAGCTCCAGCATTGGAGCGAGATCCTCGCTCTCGCCGGTCACATTGTCACGCGGCCGGAGACGCATTCTCCGGCATCCGGTCAAAAGGCGTGGTTGGACCTCGAAGCCGCGAAGGCTCGGCAAGCCGATTGGATCTTCATCGTCGACCGCCCCGGATCTCCGGACCTCTGGGTCGATGCGATCGTCGAGGTCGCCGAGGAAGCCAGCCGGCCGGTCTTCAGTCTGGGGGAGCTTGTCGGAGGGCTTCAAGGGGCAGTCTCCGACGCTCTAAAAATTCCGCTGCGACGGGAAGAACAAGACAATCCGGAGGAGTGATCGCAGTCACTCCTCGACAAGAGAAAGCGAATAGAATGGACGGACGCTGCAATCAGAAAAACGGCTCTTCGACTTGCTCAGTCGCGGCCGGTCATCCCGGAACTCACAAGGAGTTTAAGGACGGGAAGATCGTCGCGGAGTGGCGCGAGGGAGATCCGGCTCCGGCCAAGGCCAAACCCAAGGCCAAGGCTCCGGCGAAGAAGTGAATCAAACTCTCCGCGCGTCTTGCAATGGGCGCGCGGAGAGTCAAATCAGAACGCACAACATGAACACAATCGACAAAACAATTCAGAATCAGATCATCAAGGTCTTCGCGGACGGGAACAAGTTCGGAGGCTACAATCAGGCGACGGCGGTCAAGCCGAGCGGGGCGGCTCCCGGAGCCTCGGGCTTCTTGTCTCATTTCCCCGAGCGCGTCATCGGATCTCTGCGAGGCTTCGGTCGCTTCGGCCAATACACCCGAAGAGGAGTTGAGGACGGTCTCGTCGTCGCGATGGATGGGATCACGAGCGGGAGCACGTTTGAAACGGTCCGGTCGCATGCGATTCTCTCCGGCGAAGATCCGGAGCATCCTCTCGACTTGATCGAGATGATTTTCATCAATGCAACCGACGCGAAGCTCTCGTTCTCGATCGTCGTCCCGGAGTGTGACGTGATCACCGAGCTCCCGGAGGTCTTAACCGACGCCTCGATCCTCCTCGCCATTGTCGCGAAGGAGCTTGATCGCGAGCCGGTCTCGGTCGAGCTCTTCGTCGGGAGCCTGATCGCGCTCGACTCAAACTTCGAGCGAGGCTTCTCGATGCTCCGGCAAAAGCCGGCCTCGACCGGAATCGAAGTCCGACGGAAGGCCGGGATCGACAACTACCGGCCGGAGGACGTTCGGACTCGTTAGGCTATGATCTGCGAGGAGTGCGAATATCTCCGGGGCGAGCGCGCGGGAATGTGGATCGACGAGGGCGCTCACCGGAGGATCGCCGAGAGGGCCGGGGCGGTCGAGCGATGCGCGGAGCATCCGGTCCCCCCGGTCGTCGCGGTCTGGATGATTGACCTCGGGGAGTTTGATCGGATGCCATTCGGGAAGTATAAGGGCAAGCCTATGTTCTCGGTCCCGGTCGGGTATCTCAATTGGATCTGGAATGAGGGAGGACACCTCACTCCGGAGACGAAGGAGGTCCCGCGATACATCTCGATCCGGCTCCGCGCGCTCAAGGAAGAAGACGAAAGCTTGAAGTGGAGATGAAGGGAATCGAACCACTTGAGAGGTTGAGCGTCGCGGAATACGCGGAGAGGAACGTCGTCCTCCCGTCGGCCTACGCTTCCCCCGGAGCCTTCCGGATCGGGACTTCGCGCTATCTCCTCGGGCCGTGGGAAGCCTTGGAAGATCCCGAGGTTCAAGAGGTGACGCTAATGAAGGCAACGCAGACGGGAGGCTCTCTCGTCGCGGATATATGGGCCGGCGCCTACCGGATCAGAAACGCTCCGGCGCCTACCTTCTGGAATATGCAGACCGACGACGACGCTAAGGATCACACGGAGCTCCGGATCAATGAACTCTTGAACAATTGCGATCCGGTCTTCTCGATCCTCCCGGAAGGCCACAAGGGGAAGCTCAAGCGAGTGACTCAGGAGATCGTCGCTCAAGTTTTCTGGATGATCATGCAGGGAGCCAACCTCTCCAACCTTCAGTCAAAATCCGTTTGCGTCTCAGTGAACGACGAGATCGTCTTCTGGAAGCCTGACTCTCTTCTCCGGGATGCCAACGCTCGACAGACGGCTTTCGGATGGCAGCGGAAGACCTACAACTGTTCTCAGGGCGGGATGGTCGGGGACGAGCTTGATCGACGCTGGAAGGGCGGCTCGATGGAGGATTATTCATGGACGTGCCCGAAGTGTGAATTCTCGCAGCCGTACAAGTGGACTTACAACAACAACTATCGCGAGAAGGGCGGGATCAAATTCGAGAAGAGCGATCTCACTTGTCCGGAGGGGCGATGGGATTACGACGCATTGTCGAAGACTGTCCGGATGCAGTGTCGACAATGCGGAGAGGACTTCGAGGACACTCCGAAGAACCGGAAGATTCTCGCCGAGTCGGGGAGCTACATCCGACAGAATCCCGGAGCTCCCCGAGCTCGGCGGTCGTTTCACTGGAACGCGCTCGCTTGTGAGGCGATTCCTTGGGCGGACATCGTCTGGGAATGGGTCGAAGAGGTCGTCCCGGAATACAAGCAAGGCAACCGGGAGCCGCTTCAAAAGTTTATTCAGAAGAAGCTTGCCGAGTCCGACGACGAGGGAGTGAACTGGTTCGACACTCAAGCGACCGAGGCCTCGGATTACGTCTTCGGCGAGGACGGGAAGGCTCCGAAGTGGGACGAAGAGTCCTTTCGCTTCATGGCGATCGACAAACAAATCGATCACTATTGGTGGGTCGTCCGCGCGTTCTCGAAGTTCGGGACGTCCCGGCTCGTTGCTTGGGGAAAGGCTCACTCCGACGCCGAGCTCGAAATGATCCGCGAGGAGAATGAGGTCGAGGCTCAATACACTGCGATCGATTCGGGCAAGTGGGCGAGCGATGTGTACATGTATTGTTGTGTCTACGGTTGGCGGACGCTCAAGGGAGATCCGGCTCAAGGCTTCCCATGGAAGGACGATCAGGGAGAGAAGGTCTGGCGGCCATATTCGGAGCCGGTCAACCGGGAGCCGCTCTTCGGGATGAAGGCCTCGGACTTGTCGAGCTCAAAGGTTCAGGACTTCAAGCGGAAGCGAAAGTTCCGCTATGCGAAGCTCTGTCGATGGTCGAATCCCTTTATCAAGGACGTTCTCTTCAACCTTCGCGCAGGTATGGGGCTTTATTGGGGAGTCCCGGCGAACGTCGGGCAGATCTACCTCAACCAGATGAACGGCGAGCAAAGGAGGATCAAGATCGATCCGCGCGGCAAGCGGGAGTGGATCTGGGTCAAGACCGGCCGGGCGGGGGATCATCTCCGGGATTGCGAGTGTATGATCCTTGTCCAAGCGGCGATTCGAGGGCTCCTGATCGGGAGGGCGAAATGAGGGCGGCTCCGTTGACAGATCTCCGGTTTATCAATGGCCGACGCTTTTCGATCACAATCCGCCGCGCAGATCACGACGCGGTTGACCGCTTTTTATGCGGCGATGGACGCCATCGCGGCAGGAAAGTCCTACACAATCACCTCGGGAGGAGTTACAAGGACAGTCTCGAAGGAGAACCTCCGAGAGATCGTCGACACGATCGAGAAGCTCGAAGAGTCCCTCGCGCACAAATCCGGAAGCTCCGTCAAGCATACGCACGTTAAGGTGATCAAATGAATCAAATCGAGAAAAACCGCTTTGCCAGAGCAATCGACCGGACGATCGAGATCTTCGCTCCCGGTCTCGCCGCTCGACGTGAAGGAGCTCGCCGCAGGCTTCACGCTTTCCGCTACGCTGGCGCGACTCCCTCACGGGATCGAGTCACGACCTCGTATTCTCTCCAAGGCTCCGAGTCTCCGACCTACGCTCGCGACCGGATTCAGATAATGAAGGAGGCGCGCGATCTGGCCGAGAACGGCGAAGTCGCGAACGCGATCCTCGGGAAGTTTGAGACGCACGTCGCCGGCCGGATTAACTACGAGCCGAAGACCGGATCGAAGCGAGCCGACAACGCAATTCGCGAATGGTGGCCGGAATGGTGCAAACGGGCGGACTATACTCAACGACACTCTCTTCAGAAGCTTGTCCAGATCGGGCTTCGCTCGACGCTTACGGATGGCGACTGCGGTCTCGTTCCTTTCATCGACGAGGACGGCGAGGCGAAGGTGATCGGGATCGAGGGCGACCGGATCGGATCGCCTCACGACACGACTCCCCGGAGGGGTTACGTTCACGGGATTCACCTCGATTCAAGAAACGCTCCGCAGAGCTTCGAGATCTACCAGCGGGACGAATTCGGTCAGTATCACTCCCCGGAATTGATCCCGGCCGTGAACTTTTGCCACTTGGCAAACCAAGGGCAGTTTGACCGCTACCGGGGCGTCTCGGCTTTCGCTCCCGTGATCAATGTCGCGGTCGACATTCAAGAGATCGTTCAATTCGAGAAGCTCGCGGTCAAGTGGGGCTCGATGCAGACGGGCGTCGTCACCGGAGCTCCGGGCGGCCCTCAATCTAATGAATGGTATGAGGACGGCGACACGACGACCGGGCTCGCCAAGCGTGTTCAGGAGGTTCTTTATGGTCAGATCAACTACCTCGAAAACGGGGAGAACATCATGCAATTCAAGACCGAGCGGCCGGGCGCGGCTTGGGAAGGATTCCTTCAACTCCTGATTCGGCTTTATGCTGGGGGCGTGAACCTCCCCTTCGGCTTCGTCTTCGACATCTCTCAGGCGCGCGGACCGGGAGCTCGCTTTGAAGCCGAGCAAGCCCGGAGGACTTTTGAGCTCTGGCAAGATCTCCTCGTCGAGAAGGCTCTGGATAAAATCAAGAACATTGCGATCACGGCCGCAATCGCGCGAGGAGATCTGCCATCTCACCGACGGATCTTCAAGGGGATCTGGCGATTCCCGCGACACGCCTCGATTGACCTCGGCCGCGAGTCGGCCGCAGATGTCGCCGAGGTTGAGGCCGCGATCAAGTCTCAAGGGACGGTCCTCGCGAAGTACTCCCTCGACGGACACACCGAGCGACGGGCGATCGGCGAGGAGATCCGGGACTGGATGGACATCTCCGAGGAGCTCGACGTTCCTCTTCAATACCTGATAGGCGATCGGGTAAAGTCCGCGCAAGCTCCCCCGGAAGTCGGAGGTGAGGACGACGCCGAGGACGGCAAGGACGCGAAGAAGGGCAAGGGCTTCTCGGAGATTCACCTTCACGACGGCCGGAACGGTCACGCCTCGCTTCAGCCGATCAACGTCCGGACGGCTCCGATTCACCTCAACCTCGGGAAGGAGGCCGAGCCGAAGAAGAAGGTTCGGAAGCGGATCGAGCTCAAGCATCGTGGATCGAAGGTCGTCGGGGCGGACATCATCGAGGAGACCGAGGGAGGCGAGAGCAAGCGATCGGTCAAGCTCGAAAAGGGAAGCCGCGTCCGTATCGACGGGAATGATCTCTTGGAGGTTCAGCGATGATCCGAAGCGGGATCTGCAACACGGCGAAGGTCGAGTTCCTCCGGGGAGTTCACCGGGAGACGCACATCTTCAAGTGCGCGCTTTTCCCGGCCGGGGCGAGCATCGACAAAAACACTCCGGGCTTCCGGCCAGAGATCGCGGCTCAAGAGGTTCAAGGCGTCGGCTACACTCCGGGAGGGAAGGCTCTCCTCGGGCTCTCCTTCGGCCTCGATGGCGACACGGCCTTTATGTCGTTCCTCAACATCGTCTGGCCGACGGCGACGATCACGGCTCGCGGTTGCATGATCTACAACGATTCTCTCCCCGGACGGCCGGCGATCTGCGTGATCAATTTCGGCTACGACGTCGTCTCAAACCGGGGGAACTTCACTCTCGCCGTTCCGGCCGCTAACGCGAAGACTGCCATTATCAAACTTTTTTAAGCCATGCCGATCGCTGACTCCGACATCAAGGTAAAGCTCTCGATCAAGACCGGGAGCGCGGGGAACTCTCAAGCTCAATCCGACGTGAACGAGTCACTCGGGAAGTACATCTCGACGACCGAAGTCACCGACGCGACGCTTCACAATCTCTTCGCGGCCGTGACGGGCGACGAGAACGCGGCGAGCGAGAGCCGCTATCGTTGCATTTTCGTTCACAACTCACACGCAACTCTCACTTGGCAGGGGCCGAAGGTTTGGATCTCGGCCGAAGTCTCGGGTGGCGCGGATACTGCCATCGGCGTCGATACAACGGCGGCGAGCGCGATCGGATCGGCGAGCGCGCAAGCCTTGGAAGTCGCAGACGAGGAGACCGCCCCGGTCGGCGTCTCCTTTTCCTCACCTACTGTAAAAGCAAATGGAATCAGCCTTGGAGACATACCAGCGGGGCAATGCCGGGCAGTCTGGGTCCGAAGGGACTCGACCAACAGCGGAGCCGCAAACAACGACGGAGCGACGCTCACTTTCGAGGGCGACACGGGAGCTTGATAAGCAGCCGATCTCGATGGTCTCCGGATTTATGCGATCCGGAACCTCGATGATGATGAAGGCGCTCGGAGCCGGGGGGATGGATCTCGAATTCGATCCGGCTCGCGACGAGATGAATGATCAATGGGGGGACGAGTCCTATCGCCCTAATGAGGGCGGCTTCTACGAGCTTGACTCCGAGACCTACCGGCGACCGGACTTCCCGCTTCCGTTTAAGGGGAAGTTGATCAAGGGACTCTTCGGAGCTCTCGGCCGGCTCCCCGTTCACGGCTACCGGATTGTGATCATGCTCCGAGATCCGGAGGAGATCCGCCAGAGCTACGAGGCTTTCTTCTCGAAGACTTGTCCCTTGATCAGCGGCGAGCCGTTCTCGGCCGATAGCTACTGGAAGGCGGCGGGATGGTGGATCTCGCAGATGAAGAACCGGAGGGACGTCGAGCTCGCGGTCCTCAACTATCGCGACGTCGTCTTGTCTCCGATCTCGGCCTTCTCGCTTCTTGCGGCGAAGGGATGGCCGATCGATCCGGGCAAGGCCGCGCGGATCGTGAATCCGGATCTCTGTCGCTTCAAGAAGGAGGAGCTCGTTCCCGGCTTATGATCCCGGCGATTCCCAAGGACGCGAAGGAGATCGTTTCTAAGCGATCCCGAAACGCAAAACACTTCAGGCTTCCCGACGGGAGCTTCTTGTGTCGCGCGTCCGCTCGGGCGATCCACTATCTCGACGAGGCTCGGGAGTGGAAGGATGTCGATCTCAACGTCGACGAGAAGCTCGAAGTCGAGCGCGCGGAATACATCGCTCGCGTCTCGGCTGATCAAGTCGCCTTCACTTATGAGTCGCGTCGAGGCGGTCTTGTGCGCGCTCTTCTCGTCGCGATTGAAGGGAGACCTCTCTCGGAGCATAAGCTCAACGTGAAGCCGGAGAGTGACGCGAACCGCGTGATCTGGAACGACCTCCTTCCCGAGCTCGACATCGAGCTCCGATTCTTTCCGAGTGGCGCTGAATTCTTCAAGATCCTTCGAGGCGATCGAGCTCCTCGGTCGTTTACTTGGGAATATCGATGGCGAGGAAAGATCCCGAATGTCCGACTTCAGAAGAAGACGAAGGGATGGGATCGGGAGAAGATCAATCGCCCCGTGACGAAGGACCGGAAGGGCTTTGTCCGTCGGACAGTCGAGATCGTGAACGAGACGGAGGAGTTCTTCGACGAGGCGACCGGGGAGACGGTCTTCAGATTGACGGAGACCTACACCGGCCGCGCGGCCGTCCCGGACGAGAAGCGAGTCCGACGGCTGAAGAAGGAGACGTCTTATCCCGTCACGATCGACGCCTCGGTCTCGGAGGAGATCTCCGCAGGAGGCGACGATGTTCAAGAGTCGATGCTTCAGAACACGATCTCGACCGGGGGGACGAAGATCAAGCTCGGGTACGGTCCACTTACAATAGTGAGTTACAGGACTACTTACGGCACGTTTACAACTTTCGCGGCTTTGCAATACGCCGGAGGCTTCCGTTTTCAGAGCGTAGGCATCCCTACCGGAGCGACGATCTCGACGGCGAAGCTCACGCTCACGAATCAGGGCGCCGGCCCTCAGACGGGGGGAGCATGGGATCTCAAGGTCGCGGCCGACGATGTCGACGACGCAGCAGCTTGGTCAACAAGCAATCGGCCGACGCAAATCTCGAAGGTCGGACAGGTCTCGCTCAATGTCGTGACTTCGTTCGGCTCTCCGGTCGGCCCTCATACGGCGGCTCTAACGACGGCCGTTCAAGCGATCTTGAATCGATCGGGATGGGCTCAGAATAACGACATGAGATTCGGGATCGAGCCGGGGACCGGAGGGCTCTCTTCGTCGCAGTGGATCTCGGTCGAGGCCTTCGAGCATACGGGGACGAGTGAGGCCGTCCTTGACGTGACTTATGCGGTCGCGGCTCAGACGCTCCAAATGGTCTGGAACGTGAAGGCTCTCGCGGCGGCCGTGACTCAATTGATCTGGAACGTGAACACGCTCGCGACGGCGTCGACTCAATTGATCTGGAACGTCTACGTCAGCATGAACGCTCCGGTCGATCTGGGGCTTCAGTGGGATGTCCGGAAGGCGGTCGGGCAGGACTTGAGCCTTCTCTGGAACGTCGCCTCGATCGGAGCTCCGGCACAAGGAGCCGCTCACATTCACGGCCCGACGAAGCCGGTCCTCGGCGCGAAGGACAAGCGGATCGATCTCAAGGGACAGGATCTCCGGATTCAACTCGGCGAGATCACGGCGCGCGTCGACGCGGTCGAGGTCTTGAGTCTCGCGGCCGCCAAGGCTCGACCCGGCAAGCTCTACGCGGTCGGCGAGGAGCAGAGAGAGAAGCGTCCCGGCAAGCCGGCGAAGTCTCAAGATGTCGCGCTCGTCTACATCCTTTCTCTCGTCGAGGGCGAGGAGGCCTAAAAACCCCAGCAAAAGCAGCCCAAAAAAAGTCAAAACTTTTTCTTGAATGCTCAAGGCCTTGGCTTTAAATTCTCCTCAATGACAGCGAGCAACACCAACAACAACGAGAAAGGAACTAGCAAAATGCAAAACGAAATCACAATCGAAGAGGCGCGACGTCGTCAGGTGGCCGCGAACCTCGACAGGATGCGGGAGGCTCTTTCGAGCATCGTCGAATTGCACGAGCAAGCGATCGGCAAGCGGATCAAGGGAGGCCGACCGACGTATGCACGAGAGATTGAGGGATGGTTGACTCACATCGACAGCTTTATTGGCAACTGGAAACCGCGATCGAAAGGAGGTGGTTGATCATGGCGAAGCTCTACTTCTGTCCTCACTGTGAAAAGAAACAGCCGGCGACTCACTTCTCTTGCGCTTCTGGCGCGAAGGGAGGCTCCGCGAAGGGACCGTCGAAGGCGCGCGACTCGGCCAAGATGAAGGCCGCAGCGCTCAAGCGATGGGGCAAGAAATAGCCGGCTGAAAATCCAATCCGAGGCCGCTCTCGATCTCCGAGGGCGGCCTCGTTGCGTTGACACGTTGCGCGTTTGCTATATGGCCGCGCAAGCTTCCAAGATTAACGCTTTCGAGATCGTCCTCGGAGCTCAAGTCGATCACGAGGAGATGATCGTCAAGGGCGTTTCCCTAATGACGGAGGGAGTCGCCGAGGGACACAATCTCCTGATCGACAAGAAGACTCTTCAGCAACTCAAGGAGCGTTGCGAGGAATTCGACAACGGAGTGAAGGTCAAGATCGACCACTTCTCCGGCTTCGAGGGAATCATCGGGACGCTTCAAAACTTTCGGATCAAGGGGAAGAAACTCCTCGGGGATCTTCACCTCCTGAAGAACCACAAGGCGACCGGCCTCGTCCTAGAAATGGCCGAAGACATGCCCGATATGTTTGGGCTCTCGGCGTCCTTCGCTGGCGTCGACGAGGAGCTCAACGGCCTAATGTTTGCGCGCGTCGACGAGGTCTTCTCGATCGATCTTGTCGACCGTCCAGCCGCCAACCCGACCGGGCTCTTCGAGGCTCCGAGCGTTGACACGTCGGGGTGTTCTAATACAGAGCAGACTTTTCAGACTTCAACTCAACCGAAGAACAACATGAGCGATTCAAACACCGAAACCGCCCCGACGACTCAAGAGCTTTCCGCGAAGATCGACAAGCTCGCGAATGCCTTCGAGTCCGTCCTCGACAAGCTTCCCAAGCCGGAGAAGGAAATCACCGACGAGACGAAGCTCTCCGAGGTCTCCGTAGGTGAGCTCAAGAACCTGATCAACGGCCAAGTCTCCGAGCAGGCGACGGCCCTCGGTTGGAAGCCCGGACAGACTCCGGCTCCGGCCGAAGGGCAGGCTCCGGCGACCGGAGTCACGAATCAGCCGACGGACGGTCAGGCTCCGCAGGGCGGGAACGACAACACTCCGAAGTCCTTCGAGGCGGTCGTCCAGCATTTGATCGCTGGCGGCATGGAGAAGCCGAAGGCGGTCGAGTTTGCGATCGGTCAGCCCGAGAATGCCGAGCTCTACAAGGCGTGGAAGGCTCGGGGCGGTCAAGCTCACTTCTGATCCGGGAAACAAGCGACAACACTCAACGCACAAGACGACATGGCTACCGAAAACACAACCGGATTCAAGACTTTCACCGCAACCGGAACCGCGATCGCGAAGAACGTCCGCGTCAAGGTCGACGCCTCGGGCGAGATCTCGGCCGCAGGCGTCGCCGAGGTTTGGATCGGCACGACGACCGAGGACATCGCGGCCGACGGTCGCGGGACTGTCCGCCTTCGCGAGCAGAGCGGAACCCATATGATGACCGCGAGCGCGGCGATCACCAACGGGGCAGAGCTCTGGGGGACCGCGAGCGGCAAGGTCGACGACGCTGATCCCGGCTCGGGCGCGAAGATTGGCTTTGTCGCTCTCGAAGCCGCGACGGCCGACGGCGACATCATCGAGTGCGCTCACGCGATCAATTGAGGCCGACGCGAATCCATTTTTGAAACGACGACAGAATCTCAACTCCTAGAACATCATGGCACAATCCGATTCCGCAGCAGTCCTCCGGGCAGACATCAACGTCCTCGTCGAAGAGGCATCCGAGGCGGCCTCGAATTTGATCGGGGCGCGCGTCATGCCTCCGTTTGAGGTCGACGAGCAGACCGGCCAATATCCCGTCTTCAAGAAGGGCAAGGGCGAGCTCATCAATGACGACGTGACCGAGCGGACGCCGGGCGGCTCCTATGGTCGCGTCCGTCGGACCTACGAGAACGATACCTTCGACTGCGTCGATCGTGGTCTCGAAGAGGAGGTCGACGACACCTACAAGAAGAACGTCGCGCGCTACTTCTCGGCCGAGGTTACGGCCGCGAAGCACGTGATGAATCAGGTCGCTCTCGGACACGAGATCCGCGTCGCGGCCGAGATCACCGGCTCGAATGCGACGACCAACTTCGGAAGCGGGACGGCGGCGGCGGTCAACTACACCGAGGCGAACATCGCGACGATCAACTTCGTCAAGGACGTCTTCGACGCCGTCGAGCGGTTGAACAACAACGCCGAGAGCCCGAACACGATCGTTATGTCGAGCAACGTCTGGCAACGGGTCAGGCGCGCCACGCTCACCCAGAACTTCCTTCGCGGCAATCTGGGCGACGCGAGCTCGACGATGAACGTCACGCCGAACGCGGTCGCGTCCGCCTTCGCCGAGTCCGGGATCGAGCAAGTCCTCGTCGGCCGCGCGGTCAAGAACAGCGCCAAGAAGGGACAGACCTATTCGGCAACCTCGATCTGGGGGAATACCTATATCTGGGTCGGCAAGGTCGCCGGAGGTGACTTCGCCAATCAGGGCGCCGGGCGGACTTTGGTCTGGAACAAGGAAGGCGGTCTCTACGTGACGGAGACCTACCGCGAAGAATCGAAACGGTCTGACATCGTCCGCGTCCGCCAGAACACGGCCGAGAAGATCATCGACGGCGCGGCCGGAACCTTGATCACGACCAGCTACTCCTGATCCTTTCCGCGATCAAGCTGGTTCCTTGCAAGTGGGAGAAGCCCGCGTCCCGGAAACGGGCGCGGGTTTTTTCTTTGAATGAAAAATGAGCGAATTGACGGACACGATAGCGGCTGATCTCGACGACGTCTTCTTCTCCGGAAGCGGCTTCGACGAGGCGGTCTCCTATACTCCGGACGGCGGGAGCGCGGCCTCGATCAATGTGATCTGGGACGACGCCTTCGAGACCGTGGAATTCGGAGACGAGGGCGAAGTCCGGGCAGTTCAGCCGGCTTGCTTCGCGAAGGCGTCCGACATTTCCGGCGACACTGACGGCGACACGGTCGTCCGGAACTCGACGACCTACTACGTCACGCGGAAGCTTGGAGCGGAAGGCTCCGGCGATGCGGTCGTTCTACTACTCTCAAAGCGCGCGATCCATGGCTGACGATATTCGACAGAAGATAGTCGACGAGATCGAGACTCGGATCGGAACGATCACGACCGGGAACGGCTACGAGACAAACGTCGGGAGCAACGTCGCAGTCTGGCGCGATATGGAGCGCGCTCCATTCCCGAGTGATAACCTCGACGCCGCGAACGTCAAGGACGTGACGACGGTCGAGACGCGCGAGGAGCAGGCAATGGGGACGACTCAGCATACGCTGACCGTTCACGTTGAATTCGCGACGCAGCAAACCTCGATTGCGACCGACGCTCACCTCCGGAAGATCCTCGCCGACATCATCAAGGCGATCGGGACGGACCGGCGATGGAACGACGGGACCGAGAATCTCGCTTGGGATACGCGGGTCGTCTCGACCGCGATCGACGTGAAGCAAGTCGAGGAGATCATCGGCGGCGGACAACTTGTCTTCGAGGTCGTCTATACGACGCTCGACTTCGATCCCTACAACACAAACCATTAGAAGAACCTCATGGAGAAAATCAAAGTCACCTATATTGGCCCGGCTCGGGAAGTCCTTATTCCGAGAGCGGGGAAAGAACCTTTTCAGCGGAACGTCGAGCGGGAGATCCCGCGAAGCCTCGCGCTCGGGCTCAATTCGGAGACGTGGAAGCTCCCCGAGGACGTCGTGAAGGCCTCAAATCCTTCGCAGGAGGCCGCAGGAGACGCCGGAAAGAAGAAGTCGACAAAGATCACCCCGAAGAAATAAAGACGCCTCAGAGAGGCATAGAGAGAAAGAACGATTATGGCTCAAGGATACGGACATAAAGGATGGATCGGCGTCGGCCGGGAGACCACATGGGGGACGCGCGTCGCTCCGACGGTCTTCGAGCGACCGATCGAGGAATCGATGAAGCTCAACCAGTCGCAACTCCCCTTGCCTTCCCTCGGGACGGCCGGGCAATACCGGAGCGTTGCGTCGCGTCGCTTCGTCGACGGAGGCTTCAAGTTCTACGCGGGATTCAACGGGATGATCGGCGTCCTCCTCAACGACGCGATCGGCGACGCGAGCTCCGCTCAAGTGGACGCCTCGTCGGCCTATGATCACACGATCAATCCGGACTCGGATCTCCCGGTCGGGCTCTCGATCCAATGCTCCCGCGACGCGGCGAACATCGGGACGGCTTACGACTACGAAGGATGTCAGATCGAGAGCTTGACTCTCCGGCAATCCAACGAGGCTCCGCTCGAAGTCGAGGTCGCCTTCCAAGGCGAGGAGGAGACGAAGCAGAGCGAGGCGACCGAGTCCTTCGCGACGCTCTACCAGATCGACTACTCGATGTTGACTGTTCAGGTCAACTCGGTCGCGCAGAACGTGAAGGAGTTCGAGGTCACGATCGCAAACAACCTCGCAACGGATCGCGGCAATCTCGGATCGAGGCTTCGTCCCGGCATCGGTCGCGGATCAGGTCCGCGCGAAGTCTCGGGCTCGATGCTGATCGAATTCGACGACGTGACGGAATACGATCTCTTCCGGGATCTCACCGAGGTTCCGATCGTCGCGACTTGGGCGGCTCCGGCCAATGCGATCGAGTCGGGCTACACCTACAATCTCGCGATTACGATGTCGCAGTGTTACCTCGAAGGTCCGCCCGACATCGGGATGAAGGATGGCGGCCCGCTCATGCTCCCGGTCGACTTCCGCGCGTTCTGCACGACTGCGGACAACGACGAGATCACGGCCGTTCTCCGCAACACCGATACGTCGATCATCTGATCGAAGCTCACCCTCAACACTGGATCACACGCCAATGAATCCTAACCTCACAACTCGAAAGAAAATCACCCTCCCCAGCGGGGGGACTTGCGTCGTCCGCGCATTGTCGGCCCTCGATTATGCGTCGATGGAAAAGAAACCGAAGGCCTTCCCCAATCCCGACGAGATCAAGGCGATCGAATCGGGGGAGCGGGAATTCTCCGATCAGGAGATCGCGGACTCCGGCTCGATCATGGAGACAATTCTCCTTCGATGCTGTTCTCCGATCACTTGGGACGATGCGCGGAAGCGGCTCGTCACGGGGAAGGATCTGGATCAACTTAGCGACGACGAGATCTTGATCGAGGAACTCTCGCAGGCGGACGCTAACGCGATCGTTACGGCGGCGGCCGAGGTCAACAATATGACGGAGGAGGCCGGCGATTCCGTCGGCAACTTTCCTGAAGAATCAGCCGCTTCTGGTATCGATTCACAGGTTGGCGAAGACCTACGGGAAGCTCCCGAGTGAGATCCTTGAGCGGGACGCGGCCGCGTTTCAACTCGACGTCTTGATCTGCAACGTCGGGACGACACGGGACAACTACGAGGCCGAACGCGCGGCCAAGAGAGCGAGACGATAAAATGGGCGCCGGAGTGAAAATCGTTGTCGACGCGGTCGACAAGACTAAGAAGGGGCTGACCGCTCCGATCAAGAACGTCAAGGATCTCGGGAAGGCGGTCAAGAACCTCGCCCCGGCCTTCGCGGCTGCGGCGACTGCGGCGACTGCGGCCTTCGCGGCAATGGCGCGATCGCAGATCAATGTTTTCGACCAGACGGCGAAGCTCGCAGCGAAGCTCGGCGTCTCAACCGAGATGCTCTCGACGATGACTCATGCGAGTCATCTCACCGGAACTTCCCTCGACGGCCTCCGGAATGCGTTCAAGACTTTGGGGCAGAGAGCCGTCGACTCGACTCGCGGCCTCAAGTCAGTAAACGACGACTTCAACGCTCTGGGCGTGAACGTCCTCGACGCCTCGGGGAAGATGAAGACGACCGAAGTCCTCTTTCTTGAGATCGCCGACGCAATCTCGGGGATGGAGGACGGCCTCGAAAAGGCGGGAATCGCGTCCAAGCTCATGGGCCGCCAAGGCCTTGAACTTGTTCCTCTCCTCAATCAAGGCGCGGACGGGATCAAGAGGATGCAGGAGGAAGCCCGCGCGCTCGGGCTTGAGATCGACGGGAATACGGCCGCGCAAGCGGAGAAATTTAACGACGATATTGTCCGAATGAAAGGGCTCGCGACCGGGATGGCCCGGACGTTCCTTTCGGAGACTCTCCCGGCTCTGATCGGGGTCACCGACTCACTCGTAAAGGCCGGGATTCAGTCCGGAGTCTTCCAAGGAGCCGCGCAGACGATGGCGGACACGCTTCTCGCGGTCGGCCGGGCGGCTTCTGGCGTTGTCGCGATCTTCAAGCTTCTGGGCGGGATCACGGCGTCGGTTGCGGCGTCGATCGTTCAAGTGTTCTCCGGGATCGCCAACGTCGTCGAGACGGCCCTCTCCGGGATGGATAAAGCGATCTCGAAGTTGAGCGCGGCGATGGAGAACCTCGCGATCGGGAACTTCCGGCGAGCGGGAGCCTTGATCGCTGAAGCTGGCGATGAAATGGGCAAGGGATTCGAGGGAGTCCCGGACGAAGCGAAGAAGCAATTCGAGATTCTCGGCAAGGTTCAAGAGGACGCGGTCAAGCGAGCGAAGGAGGACGCGAAGGCGATCTTCGACGCTTTCGCCGGGAATGATCAGTCGGCTCGCGGAGGCCAAGGCGGGACGCTTGCGAGCGCGCAGAATTTACCGGGGATCGGAGATCCGGCCGAGGCGACTCTTCAAGCTCAATCCTTCATCGACAAGATTCAAGGGAAGTTCAATCAATTGACGATGACGAAGATCGAGCTCGCTCGATTGGAGCGGGACGAGCGTCTCAAAATGGCCGAGCAATTGATCGCGGACACTCAAAAGAGAGCCGAGGTCGAAGGCCAGATCGAAAAGATCTTCACCGACGCAAAGATCGCCGGAATCGAGGAGGAGCTCGCGAAGCGCGTGGAGGCTCAAGCTTTTATTGACGAGCTCAAGTCGAAGGCTCGACTGATCGACGCCGAACAGCGGGAGGTCGACATCGCCAACGCTGACGCGGATCTCGCTCGGACGATCGAGCGCGCGGAGCAGATCGCCGAGACCGAGGCTCAACTTCGGGAGATGAAGGAGGCGGCCGAGGCCGTTCATCAAGCGAAGCTCGTCAAGATCGAGAAGGAGTCCGCGAAGAATAAGATGATGATGCAGAACGCGGTCGCTCAAGGCTACGCGGACAGTCTCGGGAAGATGTCGCAGGCGGCCGGGACTTTCTTCGGGCAGGAGTCGGCGGCCTTCAAGGCTTTTGCGATCGCCGAGGCGATCATCAACACCTATCGCGGAGCAAATAAGGCTCTCGCGGAGCATACTTGGCCGCTCAACCTCGTCGCGGCCGGAGCCGTGATCGCTTCAGGTCTCGCGAATGTCGCGACGATCTCGGGCGTCGCTCACGGTGGGATCTCGGAAGTCCCGAGCGACCAGACTTTTCTTTTAAAGAAGGGCGAGCGCGTCCTCTCCCCGGATCAGAATTCCGACTTCACCGAAGCAATGCAGGGAGGCGGCGGCTTTGGCGGGGGGGACTTTCACTTGACAATCGAACTCGACGGTCAGGCTCTCTGGGATGCTATGGGCAAGGCCTCCCGAGACGGCCGTCTGGAACTCGCCCCGAGGGCTATTGCATGAGATTTTTCTGGGACAACTTTATCGACGCGGCGGCGACAGCGATCTCTTCGGCAACCGAGGACTCAGTCTTCATCGACGACAACGTCGCCGAGGCGCGCAAGGGCAAGACCTACAAGACCGGGACGTCGCAGGCGGCCGAGTGGATCAAGTTTGACCTCGGCTCATTTTACAATCTCAACCAAGTCATCGATGGATTTATCGTCTTCAATCACACGCTCGACGAGAATGATTTGGCGATCAATATCGAAGGGCACACTTCGGATTCATGGGGAAGCCCGGATATTTCCGAAGCGATCTCAATCACGTCCGAAAACGAGACGGGCGTGCAAAAATGGGAGTCCGCGCAGGCGAAGCGTTGGTGGCGGTTTGAATTTACGAAGCAATCGGCCGGCGATCAGATCTCGATCGGGAGGATCTTTCTCGGCGACGTCTACGACACGACGGCCGATCCGGACTCGGGCGGCTACGACGAGGAAGTCCGGGACAACTCTTCACATCAGAAGTCGATCGGCGGCCAGAGCTTCTCCTATATCAAGGAGGAATTCCAACGCTTCAAGGTCACGTTTCGCGCGATCAGTAACTCCGAGATGAAGCAACTCCGGAAGATCTACCGCGCGCTCGGGATGCACACTCCGCTTTTCATACAAATCGATCCTAGCGCGAGCGACGGCGTCCGCGAGGTGATTCAATACGTCAAATTCTCGGCTCCGTTCCGGCCGAAGGTTCACTCCTACGATGGAGAGCTTCGATGGGACTTGACTCTCGAATTTGAGGAGCAGATTTAGCGATGGCGATTCAAGCTTCAGATCAGCCGAATGTCCGCCCCGTGATCCTCGCGGAGATCGAGGTTGCGGTCCGGATGGAGGGTGCCATCTTGGCAGCGGGGACAATCACAAAGAACAACCTCGTCGTCGAAGGCGGGGCGGACGATCTCGTCGTTGAAGGCGGGGCGGACAACTTGAAAACAGAAGGAGCATAGATGGCCGACGTTGCATATTCAGACTTGAGTGAACACACGGCTCCGGAGCCCGACGATCTCCTCGGGATCAATCACGTCTCGGACACGACCGCAGATCCGGCCGGAACGACGAAGAAGGTCAAAGTCAAGAACGCTCGCGGAAACTTCTTTGCGTCGAAGTCTTCCAACTACACGGCGACGACGACCGATCGGAACATCTTTGTCGACACGAGCTCGGGGAACGTGACGATCACTCTCCCGGCTGCGGCGAGCTCCTCGGGACACATCCTTCGGATCAAGAAGACGGTCGCGGCGAATCTGCTATACATCGACGGGAACGCGAGCGAGACGATTGACGGGGAGACTCAAGTCGAGATCGCGAATCAATACGATTGCATCGAGATCCAATGCGACGGCTCGAACTGGATGGTTCTCGCCTACTATCGCGCTCCGAATAATAAGTACATGACGATTTCCAACGCGGCTCTAGGTAAGGGCGGCTCCGCTCCGACTCAAGCCGTGATCGGGGACTATATCGTCTACAAATTCGGAATTGGAGACGACGCGGTCTATGTCGGCGAGCTCCCTCACGACATCGATTTGACTCAAGACCTTGACGTCCATATTTCATACATCATCGAGGAGGCTTACGCTACGGCGAGCGCGGAAGTTCAATGGCAAGTTGAATACTCTCTCACGCCTCACGACGAGAGCGAGGCGATCGACTCTCCCGGAAATAGCGGGACGCTCACGAGCGGAGATCTCAACATCCCGGCAACGGCCAAGGCGGTCGCTCACGCGACGGGGATCACAATTCCGGCCTCGGCCTTGACTACGACTCACGACATCCTCGGCTTGACGATCTCCCGGATCGCTTTGACCGGGGGAACGAATCCGACGGCCGAGCCGGGGATTCTTGAGGTTCATATCGTTTACAAGCGGCGGCCTTTTGTGAATGACTCCTGATCGTGAGCTCCTTCTCGATAACCTATATCTACGACACGACCGAAGAGATCGTCGCGGTCAAGATCGACGGCTCGTCGTTGACAGAGCGGAGCTCGGCGTCGGACTGCGAGACGCTTCCGGGCTCCTTCTTCTTCGATAGCCAGAACGGGAAGCTCTACGTCTCGGCCTCCTCCGGGAGCGTCTATGGGAAGAGCGTCGTCGCGATCGCGAAGCTCTACGTCTCAAGCAAGGAGAAGGATCTCGCCGGCCGATACTACGATCCGCGTCTCACTGGAATTCCCCGGCTCTCGATGCGGATCGAGAAGACCTTCGGAGGCGTCGGGCAGATCTCGATCGGGAGCTTGAAGCTCGCCAACCTCGACGGCGCCTACGACGCGCGAGAGGGCTATCTCTGGGCGAATGCGGACACAAAGATCTCGCTCTTGATCGGCTACGATACGAGGACGGAGGAGGCGGCTTATGGAGACTTCGAGAGCCTCGGGACTTGGGGCGTCGATCGCTGGTCGAATTCCGACAAAGTCTTCTCGCTCGACCTCCGGGAGAAGAAGAGTCGGCTCGAAACGGAGATCCCGGTCGAGGTCTTCAACAAGACGACCTACTCCTCGATGGCGGACGACGACGTCGGTCAGCCGATCCCGCGAGCCTACGGCGAAGTCTTCGGAGCTCGGCCGATCTTGATCAACTCCGGGACGAAGACCTTCAAGGTCGCGAATCACGCGATCAAGTCCTTCGACGAGATCCGGCTCTTGATTGACGAGGCGTGGACGACGTCGAGCTTCACGACGACCGACGAGGCGAGCGGAGAGTTCACTTGCTCGGCTTGGGTTGAGGGCTACGAGGTCGCGGTCGACTTCAAGGGGCGGAAGAACGACGACGGAACTCTCATGGATAACGCGGCGGACGTCGTCGAGGATCTCCTCCTTTACGGCGGGATCGCGGCGGCCGACATCGACTCAGCGGCTCTCGCCGAGGCTTGGGCTCGACTCGACAACGGTCTCTTCGAGGCGACCGGCCTCCGGGGGACTCTCATGGCGGTCTCGCTCTACCTCAACGAGGTCGAGAGTCTCGCCGACATCATCGCGCGGATCAATGCTTCGGTCGGCTCCTACCTGATCGTCGATCCGACGGGAAAGTTCTCCTTCAATGTATTCTGGCCGCAAGTCCGGGAAGGCCTCACTTCCTACGGCGACCAGACGCTCCTGAAGTTCACTCCGATCACCGAGGCCGACAAGCTCTCGTCGAAGATCAATGTCAAATACGCTCCCCGGCTCAATGACGAATGGTGGAGTCTGGAGACGGTCAATCGGACGGCCAATCAATACGATCACCTCGTCGACATCGAGGAGGTCTTGAACATCGAGATCCCGGAGATCTCCGAGGAGGACGACGCGGAGCAATGGGCTCAACGACATCTTGTCTCCGACGGGAAGCCTCGGAGATTTTACCGGATCGAGCTCCCGGCGACCGGGCTCGACATCATCCCCGGAGATCAACTTCACATTGAGAACGATCGCCGAGGCTTCAACGAGGTTCTCGACGTCGTGAGCGTCGACGCGAACTTCGAGAACGGCGTCGTCTCGCTCTTGTGCTCCAACCTCCGGGGATGGGGACGCGACTCCGGCTTCTGGGGCGACACGACGATCGCCTTCCCGAGCTCCCTCGGAGGCGCGACAATCTCTTCTTGGGATTCTTCATGGACGGCCGATCAAAAGGCTTGGGCTCGACAGAACGTCGGCTTCTGGACTGACTCCAACGGCTTTGCGGACTCGACAGATCCGGAAAGCTTCATAATCTCAACATGGTTCTAGTATGGCATTCATAACGATCACAAAGCCAAGCGTCGGAAATCCGACCAAGCGAGATCTCGCGTCGGACATAATCGACAATCTCAACGACCTCAACTCTCGGATCGGATCGGGAGGCTCCTCGGGGATCTCGAATCCGTCCTTCGAGAACTTCACGACCAACGATCCCGACGGTTGGGACGTGACGGAGACGGGCGGGACTCAAACGATCGAGGACGACGATAACACCGAGCAAGCTCACGGCGCGGCCGCGATCAAGTTCACCTATCCGGCGAGCGCGAGCGGAGGAGGCTACTTCGAGACCTCCGACTTCTACGAGTGCGCGGCGAATGAATACTTGAAAATAGCTTGGAAGATGCTCGGGACGTCCGCGACCGGGGCGAAGCACATCGTTCGATTTTACTGGCATAAACACGACCAGAGCGCGAGCTCTACCGCCTCAACGGATGCCTACAGCGACACGTTCAATCCGACGGCTTGGACGCAAGGCTACACGGAGGCGCGCGTTCCGTCGGACGCAAAGTATTTCAAGATTCGGATCATCGCATCGGATACAAGCGCGACGCCGAGCGGCACTGGCTCAATCTCTTTCGACGACATTCGATTCGTCAAAGGCCCGTGGGAAGTATTCCGCAATTCATATGAATATCGTGGCGACGACGGCGGCCAAACGGCTAACACGTTGAAATACAAAAACGTGACGCAGCAACTCATTTGGGTTGAGGCAATCGGCGGCGGCGCGTCTAGCTCTATAGGCGGAAATCAAGGCGGCGGCGGCGGCGGCGAATATGCGGCCGCATACTTCGCGGCGGCGGCCTCGACAAATTACGCAGTCAGTCCAGCGCCTGCGGAGCAAACAACGCTCACTGCCGGCCACAATTCGACTTTCAACTCAACAACGGTTGTAGCAAATGGCGGATCGGCTCCGGTCTCAATTAATGGTGGCGCTGGCGGAACCGGGGGAACCGGGCAGATCACCATCGACGGGCAAGATGGCGGCGACAATAGCGACGGGGCTTGGGGCGGTAGTGGCGCGCGAGGGGGCGGAGGCGGCATTGGGGGATCTGGGGCAACCGGCGAAGTTAATGGCTCCTATCCCGGCGGCGGCGGCGGCGGCGATACAAAGGACGGCGACGGCGCGCCCGGAATGGTGAAAATTTGGCACAACGATGGCTAAAGGGATCGCCATCTCTTATCTCCTGCTCGATCCCGTGAAGGGAGGGAGGAGGTTCCGCGTCGTCGAGAAGACGACCTTCAAGGCGGACTCGTTCTTGTGCGAGATCCCGGCCGGCTTCGAGACTGACTTCGCGTCGATCCCTTCGACTCGCTTCTTTGTGATCGCGGCTCTCGCGCTTTGTTGGGCGGCCGTGATCTTCTTTGGCCCGGAGGCTGGCGAGGGCCTGGCCCTCGCGCTTGTCGTTGCCTTTGCTCTCGCCGGCCGGCTCGGGGCTTGGGGCAAGTGGGGATGGGCGGCCGTCCTTCACGACTACCTTTATTCGACGGAGAGCGACAACGCTTGCGGCGTCTCGCGCTATCTGGCCGACCGGCTCTTCTGGGTCTTCATGCGATACCGGGGGACTCCGTTGACACAAGCGGTCTTTATCTGGGGAGCCGTGAGGCTCTTCGGTTGGGCATTCTGGAAGGGCGGAAGATTATGGAAACGACATCGAACATCTTAGGCATCATGGACGGGATCTCCGAGCTCACGGGCGCGGGGATTCTCGTCGTCCTCATTCTGAAGCTCGTCTTCGACTTCTTGAAGGAGCAGAAGGCGAAGAAGGTTGTCACCGATCAAACGCAGTACTTCGCGAAGACTCCGGGCTTCAACGGCGAGACGAAGAAGATCTCCGAGAACGTCGCAGAGATCCACGATGTCCTTCTCGCGCAACCTCCACGACAGTCGGTCGTCTCGACGCTCGCGAAGGTCGACGACACTCTCCGCGATCAGGTTCAGAAGCAGAAGGAGGCCGTTCACGTCCTCGAAGAGATCCGCGACGAGCTCCGGACTCACGGCCCGAAATTAGACGACGCAAAATGCGCGGCAAAAGACGAGGTAAAAAAAAGCTAGAGATCGAGTTATCGAAATGCGTCAAAATCCTTTTTCCTGAAGCAGAATCAACTCACCCATGAAAAAGAACAAACTCCTCCCGATCTGGATCGCGCTCGCCGCGATGTTATTCACCGGATGCGCTTCGACCGGACGCCTCGACGGCGGACGCTCTTCAAACTATGGCAAGGACGCCGAGACCGGCCTCGCAAACGGAAAGAAGATGGAGGTTCTCCCGATCAATCTCCTCGGCTCCTTCTTTCGGCTGATCCCCTTCACGATGGAGAGCGGCCTTGAGTCTACGATCGACGAGCCGGTCGTCGCGGTCGCGTCCTCCGTTGCGTCGAAGACGGCGGCCGAGAAGCTCTCGGCGAGATCCGAGCGAGATCCGGGGACCGGCCGGAAAGTTGTCGAGTATGGCGCGGCCGGGATCTCGACCGACGCTCAGAAGCTTGACGCGATCCTTCGCGAGATCGAGCGGATCAAGAACGGAATCCCCCATAAAGTCGATCGCTCCGGCGACGACTCTTCCTCCGACACGAGCGACGACGGCTCCCCCAGCGACGCTCCGAGCTCGTAACCCGCAAACCGCAACAAAGCGCGAGATCCTCCGGTCGAAAGGCCGGGGGATTTTTTTTTAATTTAGGGCTTGCGTTCTCAAGGCCTTGAGCATAAGTTCGCATCAATGAAAGCGAACAACAACAACAACGAGCAAGGAACCAAAGCAATGAAAGCAAACAACGACACGCAAACGAAAATCCTCCTCGTCGACGGCGACTGCAAGTGCGAGCTTCGCGGCGATCGCTACGTCTTCTCAAACGACCTCGACAACAACGCACACTCGATCTCGGCCGATCCCTCGATCACGAGCGAGGAGCGACTCCTCGGACACTGGAGAGGCTTCCTCGAGGTGACTCGACGCTCTCGCCTCAACGTCGAGACGTCCAAGGCTTCCGAGATCTCGACCTGCGTCCGCAGGGCGAAGGACGAACTTAGAAAGGACGAAGACATCGACTACGTTGACAAGGAAATACAGATCTTGGCTATTGATAAAAACGGCGAGCGGATCGAGGACGCAACGACCTACTCATACGGATGCCCGACGCTGCGCGAGCTTCGCGCGCTCTTCCTCGAGTTCCCTCAAGCGATCAAGCTCCACCTCAGCGGCAAGGGGCGCGCGTTCCTCGATCGAAGCCTCCCGCTCGCCGAGCGATACGAGAACGCAGATATCGTCGACTACTGGGGGATCGACGTCTACCGTCGATAGGCCGAAAACGGGGAGGGAAACCTCCCCGAAATTTTTTTTAATTTAGGGCTTGCGTTCTCAAGGCCTTGAGCATAAGTTCACATCAATGAAAAACACCAACGACAACAACCGGGCGGCCATCGAGGTCGCGCTCACTCCTACCCGTAAAGCCATCAAGGCCTCGCTCAAGGACAGTTATTCCGCAGCGGTCGCTCGGATCTTCGAGAAGATCGACGAGGCCGGAGGCGATCTCAAGAAGGCCTTCCCTGTCAATACTAACGGATGGAACTACAAGCAGCAAAAAGCCGAGAAGGCCTTCGCTCGCCAGTGGGTTGAGATCACGTCCTACACCTCTCGGATGAGCGATCCCGTTCTCTGCGAGAAGCTCCCGATCACGATCGTCGAGGCCAAGATCGAAGAGATCGCCGAGAAGGAGTCTCACGCGACGCTCGCGGCCTACGTCTTCAAGCTCACGGCGAAGGTCGCTCAACACTTCGAGGGCGAGGAGATCGAGACCGTCACCTACTCCGGGACGCGCGATCCTTGGAACACGTCGACTCTCTCGGTCGGCTTTAAGAGCGGCGGCAAGGGCGAGCTCTCGACGAAGATGATCATCAATTGCTCGTGCCTCGGGAAGCTCTTCAATCAGTTTCCGACTCGCAAGATCTCGTAACTCAACCGGGGGAGGGAAACCTCCCCGAAATTTTTTTTAATTTAGGGCTTGCGTTCTCAAGGCCTTGAGCATAAGTTCACATCAATGAAAGCGAACAACAGCAACTTGCTCACCTACAAAGTCACCTACATCGAAGACGGCAAGCTCGTCGAGATCCCGTGCGCAACCTACGCCGACACCGAGATGTTCAAGGATCGCGTGACGGTCTGGTCCTACCGGACTCCGCTCATCGGCGGCGCGAAGCGCTGGGAAGTCATTACGAGCCGTTAACCTCAACGCAAGGAACCAACGAAATGAAAACGAACAAAGCAAACATCAAAGTCCCGGATCGCGAAGGAGGTGGAGGCGTGAAGATCAAGCTCTCGAAGCCTTGGCATAACGGGAGCGCGAGCCGGAACCGCTTTTGCGGCCCGGCCGCCCTCTCGGCGATCCTCGGGATCTCGTGTGAGAACGCGGCTCTCCGGATCAGGGAGAAGAGCGGGAAGCGCTCTTGCATGGGGACTTGGGCGCCGGAGCTCCGCGTCGTCCTTCGCGACTTCGGTCTCGACTTCGTCTCAGAGGAGGAGATCGGGCGAGTCATTCGGCCGACCTTCGCTCAATGGCTCAAGGCTCGCTCTGAGGCCGATCGCTGCCGGCTCTACATGATCGCGGCCGGTCATCACTGGATCGTCGTCAAGGGCGGCTTGATCGTTGACTCAATGCAAGGGATGACGATCGAGAGCGAGTCTCAGCACAAGCGGAAGCGCGTCGCCGAGGTCTATGAGATCCGGGACACGCGGCCGGATGTCTGGCTCCGCTGGCAGGCTCGCGTCGACAAGGAGGTCTGGCCGACCGGGAAGAGCCCGGAAGAACGCGCGGCGGCCGCTCAGGGACGTCGCAAGACGAGCGACAGGCTCCGAGCCCTCCTAAAGTCTACGGGCGCGGAGATCGAAGGCTCCGGCCGTTATTTCGAGGGATGCTTCTTGCATCTCCCTCCGAATCGCTCCTTCGACGGGGCTCACTGTCGATCGCTTTGGTCGATCGAGGAGGGGATCGAGGTTCTCGAAGAGATGGAGGAGTGTCACTGCGGCGACTGCGATCCCGAGGAGGATCTTCAGGCTTGACGGGGAAATTAAAATAATTCAAAACGCATCAAATGAAATCAGCGATCCACATTCCAAACATCGAGCCGAGCCTCAAGAAGCAGTTGGAGCAATGCGCGGGAGATCGAGACCGATCCCTCGCCTCGCTTTGTCGCGCGATTCTCTCGGGATGGGCTCAGAACAACCCGGCCAATCCCCGGCCGAAGAAGAAGTCGAAGAAGTGAAGACGAAGCGAATCATTTACAAGGAACCAGCATGGACAATCGATCAGATCACTCAACCTCCCCGACTCCTCGAAGCGGAACTCCTCGGAGTGTCCGACTCCCCGACGTTCTACAAGATCCAAGTGGGCGGCCGGCTTCTTGTCGTCCACTGTTCAACGCTGTTCTGCTGGGACGCCGACGGAGATCTCTTGCGGCTCTTTGTCTTGTCCTCGGGATCGCGCTCCTCGGATCGAGATGCTATTCGGCTTCGACCGACCGCTTGATCGCGGCGATCCATCAAGTCGAGACCTCCGGCCGACTCGGACCGATCAAGGGAGACGGAGGTCGAGCCCTCGGTCCTCTTCAGATCCATCGAGCCTACTGGATCGACTCACGAGTCCCCGGACGCTACGAGGACGTCGCTCGTCTCGACTACGCAAAGCGAGTGTTTCTCGCCTACATGAGACGCTATTGTCCCGAGGCTCTCGCCTCCGGCGACTTCGAGACGATCGCAAGGATTCACAACGGCGGACCGCGCGGCCGCCACAAGCAAGCAACCCTCGGCTATTGGCGCGCGGTCAATCGCCACTTGCAAAGGAAAACATCGAAATGAATGAACACGACACAGGCGGGGCGCTCGTCCCGGTTAACCACTCCTCGGCCATCGACCGGATTCAAGATCCGATCGCGGCGGTCGAGAAAATGGGGACTTGGTTTGCGAAGTCGGGGATGTTCGGCTGCGAAAAGCAGGAGCAAGGGCAGATTCTCGCTCTCGCGGCGATCCTCGAAAAGAAGAGCCCGATCGAGATCGCGGACACCTATCATCTCGTCGACGGTCGGCTGACGATGAAGTCTCGCGCGCAGTTGGCGAAGTTCCGGGCGGCCGGAGGTCGCGTAAAGTGGACGACGACCGACGCGAAGGCCGCGACCGGGATCTGGAGCTTCGAGGGTAACGACATAGAGATCTCCTTCACGATGGAGGAGGCGAAGCTTGCCGGCCTGATCCGGAAGGGCTCGGGCTGGGAGAAGACTCCGGCCGAGATGCTCCGGGCTCGATGCACGACGCGAGCGATCACGATGCTCGCCCCGGAGATCCTCTTCGGGGGATCGATCGAGGACGAGGTTGCGGCCTCGGCTCCGGTTGCTCCGGCGCCTAACCCGCTCAAGGCGGGAACTCCCCCGCTCTCCGACGAGAAGAAGGCGAAGGCCGGGAAGAACGATTCCCGATCCGAGGAGCGCGCGGCGGCTCGCGAGAACGCGGCCGAGGAGGCTCCTCGCGACGCGGCCGGGGGAACCTACACCGAGCGACTCGCCGAGGAGCAGGAGGGCGGAAGGCCGACGAAGGCCGGAAGCAACCCGGAGAACAAGGAGATCAAGGTCGACGACCTCCCGGAGCCGAAGAAGAAGCCGCGCAAGTCGCGGAAGACGGTCAAGAAGGACGCTCAGGCTCCGCAGGAGGCGTTTGAGGCGTCCGAAGGTGACAACACGGCCGAAACGGCTCCCGACGCAGGAGAGGGCAAATCTGAAGCCGAGAAGTCTCAGGAGGCGAAGGCGGCCGAGGCGATCGAGGAAGGCGTCGGCGACGAGGCTCCGGAATACGCCTCGATCTACCAGATCAAGCAGATCATGGAGATCGTCGCCGACTGCGAGGAGGACGCGATCAAGTGGCTCACGGCGAAGAAGTGGATTCCCTCTGCTGATAAGCCGACGAAGATCTCCCCGGAGAACGCGGCCCAGATCATCAAGGCTCCCGACAAGTTTCTTCGCGCGGTCGCGAAGCTGGCGGCGAAGAAGTAAACCCCAACCCGGAGCGGCGTCGAGCCTCACCCTCGGCGTCGCTCCCTCAACCAAAAGGAACCAGAACCATGAAGAAGAAGATCCTCCTCGCTCTGATCGCGATTGTCGCGGCCTCGGGATGCTCGTCGCCAATGACGCGCGAGAGGTGGCGGTCGATGAATGCAGACGAGCGACTCCAATCGACGCGGAGCGCGAATCAGGCGATGAAGGACTTCGAGACGGAAATCCTCCGGGCGAAGCTCCGGAACTATCCTAGAAACCCATGAACACAGAGAAGAAGATCCGGCCCTCGTCGCTCCCCGCGATGGCCGAGTGTCCGCAATTCGAGGGAGACGGAAAAGAGAGCGATCACGCGGCCGAGGGAACTCGGCGACACTCGCTCCTCGCAGCCTTCAACACGACCGGCAAATTCGAGAACGAGGACGGATCGCCGATCAACCTCACCGAAGAGTCGCAGGAGGCGGTCAAGTGGGCTTCGGAATACATCGACAATCACAAAGTCGGCGACGGCGTCTTCGAGAAGAAGATCGCGATCGCGCTCAACGTCGAAGGCCAGACCGTGACGATCGAGGGGACTCCTGATTGTCGCGACGGCCTCGACAACGGTCCCCGGAACCTGTTTGACTTGAAGTGGCGATTCGGGAACTACCGCCCTCAGTTGGCGGCCTACGCTCTCGGGATCATGCAAGACGCCTTCACCGAGAAGATCAAGGTTCACATCCTCTTCGGCTACGACAAGAAGCCGCAGACTTTCACGCTCACCGAGGACGAGGCCGAGGCCGAGATCGTCGACATCGTCGGCCGAGTGATCCGGGAGGAGCCGGCCAATCCTTGCGAGTATTGCGGTTGGTGCGGGAAGGCCGCTTCTTGCCCGGCTCTCGCCGAGCGCGTCGAGGCCGTTAGATCCGGCCGGGACGATTGGGGACTCGACAGCTATCACGCGAGCGAGATCGAGAGCCCGGTCGAGATGGCGAAGGCTCTGGATCTCGCGCGAGCCCTCAAGAAGTGGTGCGAAGCGATCGAGTATCACGCCAAGCAGATGCTCCTCAAGAAGGGCTCCCTTCCGGGCTTCAAGCTTTCGACGCGAGCCGGGAAGAAGCGGATCACCGACCTCGCCCAAGCGGTCGTCTTGTCCGGGCTCGATCCGGACGAATTCATCAAGGTCTGTTCGGTCGCCTTCGGGGACTTGAAGGCTCTTCATCAAGCAACCTTCGGCGAGGATTACACCTCGAAGGCGGCGGCCGATCGAGATCTCCTCAAGAAGCTTGAGCCCGTGATCGAGACTGGCTCCGAGATTCACATGATCTTGAAGGACCGGCCGCAAAAGAAGTAGAACTCCCACACAACAAAAACCAGAAAAGAGAAAGAAGAACACAATGCCAAAGCACAAATTCGGAAACGCTCAACCGATCCCGGACCTCCTCGAAGAGGGAGACTACATCCTTCGCGTCGTCGACTGCGAGGAGACGATCTCAAAGGGGCGGAAGACCAACGGAGCCGATCAGTTGGAGCTCAAGCTCAAGGAGGAATCGACCGGCAAGATCATCTACGAGACGCTGATCTTCGACGAGTCGCTGGAGTGGAAGATCGATTGTTTCATCCAATGCTTCGGGATCAAAGCGCAGGAGGGGCAAGATCTCGAACTCGAAGCCGACGACATGATCGGCCTCCGGGGATGGGTTGCGCTCAAGGTCGAGGAATACAACGACAAGAAGCGGAACCGCGTCGCGGTCTTCTACACCGACAAGGAGAAGCTTGAAGCGATCGAGCCTGATCCGTTTGACGATGGCGACGACGAGAACGTCCCCTTCTGAAGAACCTCTCCCTCCTCGGGGAGACTCGGGGAGGGAGGCAACTTGAAAGGAACCAGCATGGAAACTTTAGCCCTAGTTGTTTGGCTCGTCGGATGGCCGCTCGTGTGTAATCTCGAAGACCTCGTCGAGGCTCTCCGGGCTCGCCTTAACATCGATATCGAGAGCGACAGTGACTCCCCGGATCGGATCGTTCGCATCGTGATCTGGCTCGCCGTCGGAATATCAATCCTCCTGAAACCATGAAGCTCCGACCTTATCAGCAAGAGGCGGTCGACAAGATCTTCCGAGCCTTCGGAGACTGCGACAAGAATCTCGCCGTCCTTCCGACCGGAGGAGGGAAGACGATCATCTTCTCGAAGATCGCGGAGCAGATCAAAGGGAGAGTCTTGATCCTCGCTCACCGGGAGGAGTTGATCGATCAGGCGATCGAGAAACTTCACAAGGCGACCGGGCTCTTCGCAGACAAGGAGAAGGCCGAGCATCGCGCAAGCTTGAGCGCGCGGATCGTTGTCGCGTCGATCCAGACTCTCTCCCGGAAGAAGAGGCGCGAGCGATGGCCGCACGATCACTTCGACTGCGTGATCTGCGACGAGGCTCATCATTCAATCTCGAAGAGCTGGCTCGCCGTCCTCAACTACTTCGCGACGCTCACGCTCGGAGTCACGGCGACACCGGACCGAGGCGACAAGAAGAACCTCGGGCAATACTACGAGAACGTCGCCTTCGAGATCTCGCTCCTCGACCTGATCGGGGACGGCTACCTCTCACCGATCCGCGTCGTCGCGGCTCCCTTGGAGATCGACCTCAACGACGTGAAGCAGACGAGCGGAGACTTTGACGCGGCCGGAGTCGCGAGCGCGCTCGATCCGTTTCTTCCGTCGATCGTCCGGGAGCTCAAGAGGCTCGCTCCTCACCGGAAGATCTTGACGTTTCTCCCGCTCCGGGCGACGTCGCGGAAGTTTGTCGAGATCTGCAATCAATCCGGGATCTCCGCGAAGCACGTCGACGGCGAGTCCCCGGACCGGAAGGAGATCCTCCGGGAGTTTGAGGACAACGACTTCCAACTTCTCTCAAACGCGATGCTCTTGACCGAGGGCTACGACTGCCCGGACATCGACTGCGTCGTGATCCTCCGGCCTACGCGATCGAGGCCGCTCTACTCGCAGATGGTAGGGCGGGGGACGAGGATCGATCCGTTCAAGGACGATCTCCTTCTGATTGACTTCTTGTGGGCTCACGAGCGGCACAACCTCGTCAGACCGGCGAGTCTTGTCGCGGAGACCGACGAGCTCGCGGAGATGGCGACCGGGATCGTCGAGCGCGAGGCGAAGGCCGGAGGCGACAAGCAGGAGTCCCTCGATCTCGCGGATCTCGTCTCCGACGCGACGCGGGAACGGGAGGAGAAGCTCGCCGAGGAGCTCCGCAAGAACGCGAAGCGCAAGAAGGAGGAGAAGGATCTCGCGGAGTTTTGCCTCACGCTTCACGCGACAGAGCTCGCCGATTGGGAGCCGGCCGTGAAGTGGGACTCGTTCCCGGCGACTCCCCGTCAACTTGAGATCCTTGAGAAGAACGGCTTCCCTCTCGACGCCGTGAAGGGGCGCGGTCACGCTTCCGCGATCCTCGACGTGATCTTCAAGCGGTCAAAGCAAGATCTGGCGACACCGAAGCAAGTCCGACTCTTGAAGCGGCTCGGACATCCGGCTCCGGCTCAATGCTCCTTCTCGGAAGCGAGCGCTTATCTCTCGTCGCGGCTCCCGAATAAGCCGCGCAAGCCTCGCACGTCGAAGCCGGTCGCGGCCCGACGTTTTCGTCTCAAGAAATCAACCCCGAGCGGCCCGGCGCCGTTTTAAAAAGAAAGGAACCAGCATGGACAACACAGTGACAGACCTTGAAGTCGCAAAGACGATGCTGATCTTCGGAAGCGGCTTCTCAAAGGCTCTCGCGACGGCCTACATGGTCGCCGACTCGGAGAACTCAAAGAAGATCCGCGAGACTTGGCCGGAGCTCTGGAAGGTGTTTCGCGAGCGCGCCGAATGGCAGAAGGAATGGAGGCAATTGTGAAGGACTTCTTCTGCACGTGGACGCCGGAGGCTTATCGGCCGAAGTGGTGGCAGGCGGTTGCCTACTTCTCCGTCGAGCGGCGAGCCTATCGCCTTTGGATCTGGCCGCTCAACTACGCGGTCGCGCTCTTCTTCTGGATCTCGCTCAAGTGGGCGATCGCGACGAAAGATCCGAGGCTTTCGCCGATCGAGAAATTGATCGAGAAGCGATACGGCCAGATCCTCTCTCGCCATATCGAAGACAAGGGCTACCTCGTCGAGACGATCCGCGCGCTCGATCTCCATATCCGGAAGACCAACGCTCGCCGCTATCCTCTCCCGCTTCGGAGTCGCGTCTCCGAGGTTGTCTGCAAGTGGGACTTCAACGGGAAGGAGGGCGGGGAATAATGACACCGACGCAAAGGACACTGGCGAAGCTCAAGGCTCTTGAGTATCGAGCCGGGATCGTCGAGCGATTCATCGCTCCCCGGAAGATCCGGATCGACCTCTTCAACATCATCGACATCGTCGCGATCAAGCCGGGCGAGATCCTCGGTGTCCAGTCGACCGGATCGGACTTCTCCGGACACTGGAACAAGCTCACGATCGAGAAGGCTCAGGAGTCGCTCGACTGGATCAGAGCCGGAGGCAAGCTTGAGCTCTGGGGATGGCGGAAGCTCAAAGCGAAGCGGGGCGGAAAACGGATGATCTGGCAGCCTCGGATCGAGCGGATCACAATCTTCGATTTGGAGGGAGTATGAGAATCGAATTCATGGGCGGGGCGAAGGACGGAGCCGTCGAGGAGTTCCCCGACAACATCCCGATCGGGGCGGTCTATCTTACGGCGACGAAAGTCCCGGACGACGTCAAGATCGGCGAGGCCTTCAAGTCGACGCTCGACGGCTACGTCTTCTGCGGGGAACATTTTCACTTCACCGGAACGTCTCCCGAAGAGGCTCAACTTCGGAAGGAGGCGGAAAAGTGAAGTGCGCGACGAAATACTGCCGAGGGATCACGACCAAGGGAGGCAAGAGTCCCTATTGCGGCAAGTGCCGGTCGAAGAAGTGGAAAGCGAAGAATCCTCTCCGCTACTACTACAACGCTCTCAAGCAACGAGCGAAGCAACGAGGTAAGGAGTTCAAGCTCACCTTTGAGGAGTATCGCAAGCTCGCGATCGAGAGCGGTTATCACGAGAGGCGCGGTCGAGGGGCTCTATGCTTGAGTCTCGACCGGATCGACAACGACAAAGGCTATGAGATCGGGAACCTCCGGGCGATCACGGTCTCAGAGAATTCGATGAAGGGACAGCGGCAAGAGTGGATGTTTAGAGAGAAGGGATTGATCTAGTATGGCAAAGCTACGGAAAACCAAAGAGGAACGAGTGAGGCTCTACCTTGACAAATGCGATCAAGCAATCGCAGGGGCGCGCGGACACGACACGACCTATTCGGTCGCTTGCTCCATCGTGAACGGCTTCGACCTCTGCGAGGAGGAGGCGATCGCTCACCTCCTTTACTACAACACGCGATGCGATCCGCCTTGGAGCGAGCGCGAGCTTCGACACAAAGTCCGGGAGGCTCTCAAGGCGACGCACGACAAGCCGCGCGGACATTTCCTCAAGGATCGCTCGCCGAGCCCGAAGGCCTACCGGCACGTCAAGGCGCCGGAAAGGCCGCCAGAAGCCAACCTCGAAGCGATGCGGCTATCTGGGGGGGAGGTCAAGCTCCCGGAGGCGATGAAGAATCCGACGGCCGAGTTCTTGAAGGCGGCCTTCTTCGAGGACGAGACGATCTGCGTCGAGCCGGCGATCTACACGTCGCGCGAGCTCCAGAACCGGCTCAACGGCGACGCCTCCTTCGAGGAGAGCTTCGTCGCGGAGTGCATCCGGGACAAGCAATGGCCGCCAGCGAGGCCGCGAGGGAAGGGGATCTTCAAGACGCGGGAGGAGTGGATCAAGCTCTTCGAGAAAGATCCGGACGCGGCGGCCGAGGCCGGGCTTCCCGGAGTCTTCGTCGTCGTGAATCCGTTCCCCGGAGGATCGAAGAAGCGGACCGACGACTCGATCGAGCAATTCCGACACGTCCTCCTCGAATTCGACTCGATCTCCAAGGAGGCTCAATGGAGCGTGATCAAGGAGAGCAACGTCCCTTGCTCGGTCGTCCTCGATAGCGGGGGAAAAAGCGTTCACGCTTGGGTTCGAGTCGACGCGGCGACGCGCGAGGAATACGACGAGCGCGCGAAGCAACTCTTCGACCTCTTCGCGACCTACAAGCCCGACGTCAAATGCGGCAATCCATCGAGACTCTCGCGACTCCCCGGAGCTCGCCGGGGCGACAAGGATCAGACGCTTCTCGCGACCGACATCGGCGACGAGCGGGGCTTCCGCGAGTGGGCGAATGAGAAGATCTCCGGCGACGACGGAATGATCGAGCACAGCATCGACGCGCTCCTCGACTACGTCCCGAGCCTCGACAAGAACAACCTCGTCGGCCGGAACTGGCTCAAGCGAGAGGGCTCGCTTCTCCTGATCGGAGCCTCGGGGATCGGGAAGTCCTCGCTCGTCATGCAGATGGCGATCTCGTGGGCTCTGGGGCGGCCGCTCTTCGGCCTTCAGCCAGTTCAGCCGCTCAAGGTGATGCTCGTCCAAGCCGAAAACGACGAAGGCGATCTCGCGGAGCAGTTTCAAGGCGTCCTTCACGGCCTCGACATCGATCGCTACTTCGACGAGGACGAGATGAAGCTCATCCGGAAGAACCTCGTCACGTTCACAAACCGGACGCACGTCGGGAAGGAGTTTGTCGACGCGATTGAGCGGAGGGTGAAGGAGGTCCGCGCGGACATCGTGATCGTCGATCCGCTCCTCTCCTTCATCGGCGACGACATCTCGAAGCAAGAAGTTTGCTCTCGATTCCTGCGGCAATGGCTCAATCCGGTCTCGGCCGGCAAGTCGGAGCACGATCACAAGTTTGCTTGGGTTCTCTGCCATCACACCAACAAGCCGAAGGGGCGGGAAAATGGCTACACGGGAACGATCAGCGAGCGCGCTTATTCCGGAGCCGGATCGGCCGAGCTCACAAACTGGGCGAGGGCTGTTCTCTACGTCGAGGAGACACCGACAAACGAGGACGCCGATCGGATCTTCACGCTCTACGCTCCGAAGCGCGCGTCGAGATCCGGACTTGAGTCAGTGGAAGGCCGCGACACCGATCAGATCTGGATCGAGCACAACAAGGAGGGCAAGATCAATTGGAATCAGAGAGCGCAGCCCGACTCGGCCGAGCTTCCCCGGAAGAAGTCAAACGCGAAGATCAAGGTCTCATTGAAGCCTCGCGGCCGCGCGAAGGCCGAGGTCTCGTCGGATTGGATCGAGTCGAAGATCGGCGACTTCAAGGGCTCCCGGACGGCCCTCTCGAAGCGGCTCGCCGAGGCTTGGGATCAGGAGGGCGACGCTCCCTCCTCGAAGACCTTCGAGCGGCGGCTCAAGGAGTCCTTCGCGCAAGATCCGGAGACGCTGGATTGGAGGTCGAAATGATGCCCGAAACCTTGAGCATAGAACCGAGACAAAAATCGTTTTGTCTTTTTGTCTCACTCTTCTTTTTGTCTCAAAACGCCCTCCCCGAGGGGCGAGACAAAAACCTCCCCCTTCTCCCCCCTTTAGGGGGAGGAGAGAAGGGGGTAGGTATTTATGTCTCATCCCATCGGAGGACAGTCGGGCAATCCCTAACCCTTTTCAATTTTGTCTCGCCAAGGGCTTGGGCATTAACACGGGCGGCTTTTCTACATGAGCATGAACGCGACAATCGTCGGCCTGAAAGGGACCGTCGGCTTCTTGACGGACATCCCGAAACAAACCCGCTTCGCGACGGCGAAGACGCTCACGCAATCGGCTTGGGCCGCGCAGAAGTTCACGGTCGACAAGCTCCTTCCGGAGAAGTTCACGATCCGGTCGAAATCTCCGGGAAGGCCTTGGTCGAAGTTCGGCAAGTTCCGCTTCAAGGTGAAGCAGGCGACGAAGGAGAAGCTCCGCGCGGAAGTCGAGTCAATCGCTCCTTGGATCGAGGATCACGAGCGGGGCGGATCTCGGAGCGGACCGAAAGCGATCGGAGGCGTCGCGATCCCCTTCACGGCGAGGCCTTCCCCGAATGCGGTTATCCCGAGGCCGCTCAAGGCGATCAAGGCTTCACGCAAGAGAGGGGCGTATATCGGCCCGAGCCCTACCGGCAAAAGCGAAGCCCTATACATCCCGCACGTCGGAGGAGACGGCGCCTATCGTTTGCTCTACCTGATCCAGAAGTCGGTCAGGATCAAGAAGACGCTCGGCTTCGAGACGAAGGCGCCGAAGATCGCCGCGAAGGAATTCGAGAAGCGATTCGACAAGAACTTCCAAGCGGCCATGAAGGATTCAGCAAAGCGACACTTCAAGCCGATCTAGGGCTCTGGTCTTGTGATCGCTGCGGTCAAGGTCCGGAGGCTTGTCACTGCGAAGGAGGGGAGGAGATATGAGCGACAGAGATCACACGGTTGAGGATACGCTTCTCGCATCCGAGGACTTTGACTACGACAAGATCGACGGGATTCCCTCTCTCATGGAGGGCTTGCCCTCAACGGTTGAGTTCCAGATGGCAGGAGTCGCGCTTCACGACATTCTCGAATGGGCTCTTCGGTCAAGCGGGGGGCGGGGGGCGGTCGAGTGGGTACCGCTCAAGATTCAAGCGGCAATATGGGTTGTCTGTCCTTCCCTCTTCGGAGGATGCACACAATCGGAGCTCGCCGAGAGGTTGGGATTCACGAGACAAGCATTCTCGCGACACATCCGATCGTTCAGGGATGAATTCAAGTTTCGGAATCACCTCATGCGATCGGACGAGACGAGGGAGAACAACGCGGCGGCGGCGAGGCGACAGCACGAGGGGAGGGTGGCATGATGAGGTGGTCAATTCTGACCAATCGACAGTCAGTGTCTCATATGTGGACACAGTGTCTAGTTCGAAGGCTACCACAGCGAAAGGCGTCGGCAGGTTACGCGCGGG
>Ga0099850_1000074_pt1 | contig 37702 bp, 41 predicted proteins | sample CB_VirMetaG_5_FD_79182 | JGI IMG/M metagenome (GOLD analysis project Ga0099850, IMG submission 79182) | Freshwater to marine saline gradient viral communities from Chesapeake Bay - CB_1508_1D Viral MetaG | ecosystem: Environmental > Aquatic > Marine > Coastal | place: USA: Chesapeake Bay... | reverse complement strand
GTCACCCGCCCGTTTCTTTCCACGCAAACCGATTCGCAAAATGAGAACGCCGGAAACCCGGCAACGGCGCGGGTTTCCGGAAGTTGGCACACGCGAGTCAGGTTACATTCTCAGAATGAGACACCCGACCGGGACGGCGGCGAGTAATGCCGGCGCCGGGATACCGAAGAGGACGAAGCGGGGACGAGGCGAAGGCGATCCAACGGGCGATCGCCGCGGGTCGCGTTCGAAGGTCGGGTCGGAAGTCGAGTCTCGAGCGACAGTCGGCGATCCTGCTCGACTACCTGTCGCGACTCGACATCGAAGTGTGCCCGGCGTGTGGGTTCCTCGAAGAACCGATCCCGACGTGTCCGACGTGTTCCGGCGACGGCGTGATCGGACCCGTCGAGTTGTTCGCGACGCTTGCCGACGCACACGAGATCGGACCCTCGGGACGGGACGTCTACGCCGCCGCCGTCTACCTCTTCGCGAAGGTCTTGAAGGACATGAAGGCGGGATACTTCTTCGGCAAAGACGACAAGGCGTATCGAATCCTCGTCTCGCTTCTCGAGGTTCAGCGGAAGGTCTTCGAACACGAACGACCCGCCGAGACGGTTCCGGGCGTCGTCAACGTCCAGATCGTCTCGTTCGGTTCGATCCTCGACATGATCAAGACCGGCGAGGTCTCGACCCTCGAGGACTTGGTTCCTCGCCTCGAGGCGCTGTCGGCGCCGACGGCGGACGACGCCGGCGACGAGTTGCCGATCGCAGGCGGACGGATGCGCGCCGATACCATCGACGCCGCCTTCGAGGCGGGAGACGAGGTCGTCGCCGATGTCTAACGCATGGACAGACGTCCTCTTCCGGTCGACAGACGACGAGAGAGGGTCGGAACGATGGGGAACGCCGACCGTCCTCTTCGACGCCCTCGACGCCGAGTTCGGCTTCGTCCTCGACCTCGCCGCGGGCGCCGACAACTCGAAGTGTGCGCGTTACCTCGACGCCGGCGACGACTCGTTGTCGGTCGATTGGGCGAAGACCCTCGACGGACTCGGCGGCGCGGGTTGGCTAAACCCTCCTTACGGGCGGTCGATCTACGACTGGATCAAGGCGGCGGCGGACGCCGGCGACGCGGGCGCGGTCGTCGTCGTGTTGATCCTCGCCCGCGTTGACACGAAATGGTGGCGTGAACAAGCCGAGCGTGCCGCCGAGATACGCCTTCTCGACGGGAGGGTTCACTTCGTCCGCCATGACGGACACACGGGACCCGCGCCGTGTGGGTCCGCTGTCCTCGTCTTCGACTCGAAGAGGCGCCGCCCGGTCTACTCGAGGACGTCGATACCGAGGTCGGATTGAGAGGGCGCAAGTACGACGCGCCCTTCGATCCAGACGAGTCGATGTCCGTCGACTTCCGGTCGATGTTTTGGCCACCAGAGGCGCCCGACTACGCGAAGCAAGAGGCGTTCGTCTGCGACTCCGATCGCATGTTCCAAGCCTTCTACGGCGGACGGTCGACGGGGAAGTCTTGGGGCTTGACCGCTTGGGTCATGAAGGCGGCGTTACGCAACCCCGGCGCGCCGGGAGGGATGCTCGGGCGAACGGGTCGCGACCTTCGCGACAAGCTTCAACCCGCCCTCGAGGACCATATGCGGCGTTTCAAGGAACGGACGGGGATCTCGTTCGCGACCTTCGACCGCGCCTCGCAGGAGTACCTTTGCTTCAACGGCGCGATCATCCAGTGTCGGCCGTACGGGCGCGCCGACACGTTGCGCGACTGCCGAGGCTACTCGTGGGCGTGGATCGCCGCCGACGAGATCGAACACGCGCACACGAACTCGAAGGTCATCTTCGACGTTCTCATGTTCGCCCTTCGCCACGAACGCGCGACATGGAAGGGATTCGGGTTCGCGACCACGCCCGACGGAATGCGAGGCTTAACCGCGCACGTCGCGAAGATGGTCCGCGCCGGGTCGATGAACTACTACATCAAACACGCGACGATCTACGACAACCCGCACAACGATCCCGAATGGATCGCCGCCCTTCGCGAAGGGTCGTCCCCGCGTATGTGGCAGCAAGAGGGACTCGGGAAGATCCTCCGACCCGTCGAGGTCGTCTTCGACTTCGACGAGGCGCGACACGTCGTCCCGTGGCAATGGGACGACTCGGCGCCTTACATCATGGCGATCGACTGGGGTGAGTCACACGCCTACTTCGCGGCGATCCAGATCATCGGGTCGACATGGATCGTCGCCGCCGAGGAGAAGCACGAAGACACGAGTCGCCCGAAGTTCCGAAAGGCGATCGAGAGGTTCGTAAGGGCGACAGGTAGAGCGCCTTACGCCATGTTCGCCGATCGCGCGGTCACGTCGGAAAACGCATGGTTGCGCGGCGCGTTCGGGCCCGTGTGTGAGGGAGGGATCCTTACGTGTGAGTCCCGCGACGAACAGAGGTTGAAGACGGGGATCGCGATCGCCGAGTCGATGTTGAACCCGACGACGGCGTGTGAAGCGTGCGACTCGACCGGCGTCGAGGGAGGGAGGGCGACGAAGAAGGGGATCGTCTCGCTACTGAACGCGGGACCGTGCGCCGTGTGCGAAGGTACGGGCGTGACCTTGAAGCGACCGCGTCTCTTGTTCTCGAGCGAACTCGACCGCGGTCTACAGACCTCCGGGCGAGGTCTGATCGGCGCCATGTTGAACTATCGCTACCGGAAGACGGACGAGGGCGTGATCACGTCGACGCCGTACAAGGACGACATCAACGATCACCCGATCGACGCTTTGCGCTACGCCCTCACCATGGGAGCTTACGATCCGGCGTTGCATGGCGGCGGCGTTCTACCGTACCTTCTGACTCACGACCTCGTCCTCGACGAAGGCGAGGAACAAGAACGGCGCGCCCTTCGTGACTTCCGCGCGGCGTCGCGGCATACAAGACGAAGGACGTCGTCTCGGAGGCTATGATCGCGTGAGCGTCTTCGACTTCATGGTGATGTCTGTACGCGAGACCGTCGACGAGGACGACGTTCGCGACAACTCGCTACAGCTTGAAGAGTTCGCCGACGGCGAGTTCGGATCGATGGTCGCCGAACTCGCCTCCGTCTTCGACGACACGGAAGGGATCGACCTTCGACCCGTTCCTCTTGTCTCGTATTACGCGTGGATCAAGTCGCCTCTTTACAGGATCGCGCCGTCGAGGACATGGCGCGCGAAGACCGCTGGTCAGACCGCGAAGGTCGCCGACCTCGTCGACGATCTCGCTTGGGACGCCTTCATGAAGGCGACCGAGCGCCGCGTGTCGTACCAGCGTCGATTGCTCGCGACCGTCGAGGTCGCGCCGCCGCTTGTCCCGGGAGGCGTCCGCGACCTCCGTCTCGCGTCCTATGCGGCGTACGAAGCCGACGTCGAGTTCGACGACCTCGGCGAGACGGACCCGTCGAAGGCGCGGAAGATCGTCCTCCGTGTCCCGGTCAAGCGAGAGAAGGGGACGATCACGTTCGGGCGACGGACGTACGATCGCGATCACGTTTGGCAGGAGGACGGCGCGGGCGGACTCGTGGGGTACTACCGCCCCGACGGGAAGAACCCGTTCGCGCCCTTCCTCCCGTTCGCCGACGTGAAGACGCACGCGCCGCGCCGCGGGTATTTCTGGCCGCCTATCCCGACGGACCTTCTCGCCGCGCAGATATGCACGTCGATCGACTTGTCGGACATGGGACACGTCGCGAGGTTCTCGTCGTACCCCGAGCGAACCTTGATCGGCGAGGGCGCGAAGCTTGCCGCCGAGCGGATGTATACCTCGCCGTCTCGTGTGTCGGCGCTGACTGGCAGCGACTTGACGTACAGCGTCAACAACCTGAACCCGGCGCTCGAGAAGTACGCCCTCGCCGTGACGACATACCTCGAGTATTTCGAACGGTTCCACGGCTTGCCGGCGGGAGCGCTGTCGAAGGGGATCACGGGCGCCGCGAAGACCGCCGAGTCTCTTCCGCAGATCGAGCACAGAGAAGACAGCGTCGAACGCTTCCGGAAGTTCGAACTCGCCCTCGCGCGTCTCGTCGTCACGACGAACCGCGCCGTCGGCGTCGACGGACTCGACGTCGACGAGGACGCGATCTCGGTCGACGTCCGGTACAACCAGATCGACTTGCCGGACAACCGCTTACAGCGGTCTCAATCCCGAGTCCTCGACTACGCAACGGGCGCATGGTCCGCCGAAGAAGAGGTCCTCGCCCGCGGCGACGCGAAGACCGAGGAAGACGCCGCCGAGGTCGTCGAGGCGCGTCTCGAGTCATGGGCGAAGCTTCGCGGTCGCATGGGTTCCGGCGTCCCCGGGATCGACGAGATCGATAAGCAAGTCGTGTCTGAACTGAACGGAGGACCCTCGCCGCCTCTCGAAGGCGGCGCCGCGCCGGCGCCGGTTGGCGACGCGAGGAGAACCCTCGGCGACGACGAAGGCAAGACGTTGAACGGCGCGCAGATAACCGCCGCCCTCGACGTCGTCGCGCGGGTCGCCGCGGGTGCCTTGTCCGCCGACGGCGCGCTGTCTTTCCTCGTCGAGGGTCTCGGGATCTCGGAAGCGGCGGCGAGGAAGATGATCGCGGGCGCGAAGCCTGTAGAGGCGCCCGACGTCGCGAGTCCGAATGTCGACGCCACTACTTGATCTCGACCTCGTTGTCGTCGTCTCGAAGAGGAAGGCGGCGACGAAGGGCGCGGTCGAGAGGACGCCCTTCGCGCGCGGCATGGCGTCGGCGCTGGCGAGGGAAGTCCGCGCCCGCGTAGCGACGCGAGGCGACACGGTTCAACCCTTCGAGTCCTTCTCGACACGAGGCGAAGGCTCGACGTACGCGAACGGCGCGCCTCGACTCGGGTTCCGTGTCTCGCCGGCGTATCCCGCCGCCGCGGGAGGGAAGCCGACGAGGTCGGGCGCGCTGGCGTTCTCGTCCTCGGCGGCGTTCCATAGGTCCGCGGGCGCCCTCGCCGGACGCTTCAACGTCACGGGCGGAATGTGGCGAGGTCTCGGTCTCCTAATGCGCGGCGAGAACGGCGCGGCGATCGTCTTCCTCGGGCGGTCGCAAGGCGCGAATCCGAACGACGCGACGGCGAAGCAACGCGAGCGACGAGGTCTCGGCGGCGCGGCGGGTCGCAAGACGGAGGCGGCGATCTCGAGGCGGCTTGCGCGAGGTCGTCAGATCCCAAACGCGTTGAAGGCGGCAAGCCTTCGACAGTCGATCAACGTCAACGTGCTGTCGGTCAAGTCGGAAGAGGTCGGGTCGATGTCGGCGGCGGCGACCGAACTCGTTCGCCAAGGCGTTGACGCCGAACTACCGATCGCCGTAGATTGGGACCGCCCTTCGTCCCTCGGCGGGAGTCGCGGCTTCGTCTCGCGCATTGTGCGAGCGGTACAGACCAACAAGGGGTTGACGTGATCATTCGGCAGGGCAACGCGATCTTTGATCGTGCCGACGGCCACGATTCGTGCTTTCCGACGACGTCTCTCGACATCGTGTCGACGTGTGACGGCGACGACGGCGACGAGGACGCCAAGGGCGACGAGGACGCCAAGGGCGACGACGGCGACGACGGCGACGACGGCGGCGACGGCGACGACGGCGACGACGAGGACGGCGACGAGGACGCCAAGGGCGGCGAGGACGGCAAGGACGGCAAGGACGGCAAGGACGCCAAGGACGGCAAGGACGCCAAGGACGACGCCAGCGACGCCGCCGATTGGCGGAAGTCGATCGAGGCGCGTCTCGAGCGCAAGACCGAGAAGGATCGGAAGCGCTTCCTCGCCGACATGGGCGTTCCGTCCGACCTTCACGATCTGCCGGCATTCCGCGGCGATCCCGACGACGACAAGTTCGCCGCTGACGCCGAGAAGGCATGGAGGCGCCTTGCGTCGAAGTTGAACCTCCCGGCGAACTTGTCGACCGGCGAGAAGACGACGATCGACGACGAGGTTCGCGAGAAGGCGAAGTCGATCGCTCCCAAGGGGAAGGCGAACAAGTTCCTCGACATGAACGCATGGCGTGACGCGAAAAAGCTCGCACGAAGCAAGAGGTAACCATGTCCGACGAGACCACGACCGAGACCACGAACGAGACCCGCGCCGCGAAGACGTCGAAGACGTCGAAGACGTCGAAGGCGAAGACGCCGAAGGCGACGGCGCTGGCGAAGGCGCGGGCGTTCTACGGAGGACACAAGTCCTACGCCGCGGGCGAGATCCGCAACCTCCCGCCCGAGTCGACCGCGCGCTACATCGACCCTCGTCTTCCGAAGACCGAGGTCGCGCGACTCCGCGCGAAATACTCCGCAATGGGTATGGACGAGATCCCCGCCGACGAGGTCGCCTCGGGCGAGGCGAACTCGATTCACGTCGTCGGCTGTGAGGGCGCGATCGTCTTCGTCGGACCGCGGGAGATCGACGACATGCGCCACGAGACGCGCCTCGCGCATCGGGCGCGGATCTTCGCCCGATTCGAGTCCGCGGGCGCGACCGTCGGGAGTCTGACGGAGGCGGAGTTGTTCGCGCGGTTCCAGCAGAGGGCGCGCGCGATCTCGATCTGATCGGATCTGAACTTGCGAACGCCGTCCTCGTCGAAGTAACCTCGCCGCGGGCGACGACCACATTCCAAAGAGGGAGCCTACAACATGGCTAACGTTCTCGCCGCCGCCGCCGAAGAGGCGGTCGATCGCTTCTACGCACGAATCGGGACCTCGATCACGGACTTCGAGAAGTTCGTTCAGGTCAAGTCCGACCAGCGCGAGCAGACCACGATCAAGCCGGTCGACATGTCGGGCGTCGGCGCCTTCACGGCGCAGAACGCCGACGGGGACGTTCCCGCCGCCGACACCGTGACCGCCATCGGGACGGGGTACGCCGCGCCGGCGTACGAGAAGCGCCTCGTCTTCACCGATCACCAGATCGCGAAGAACCCGGGGATCATGAACGACGCCGCCGACATGATCGCCGACGCCGCCATGGCGACGATCTCGGCGCTGATCTTCGGCTTCCTCACGACCCTTGACGCCCTCGTTCACCCGTCGAAGACGGCGGGAGGCTACACGGCGACGGGCGGCGGCGAGGTCTACTTCGCCGATGACTTCGCGACTCCCGTGTCGCAGAAGAACTTGATCGCGACGGCGCTGTCGGCGGCGGGTCTCAACGAGGCGAAGGGGATCCTCCGAGGGTACCAGAACCGCGACGGGCGGAAGATGGACTTCGACCGCGACCCGCTGATCCTGATCACGACCGACACGCAGTACGATCTCGGCGCCGACCTCGCCGCCCGGAAGACGGAGGTCCCCCAGGACACGGGAACGCTCGCGTCCGCGGGCCGCGGGATCACGGAAGTGATCTCGATCTCCGACTTCGCGACCAGCGACGACTGGATGCTCGCCAGTATGACGCGGTTCCCGCTCATGCTCTGGCTTCCCCTGTCGCCGTACCTCCGCGCCGACCCGTTCCCCGGCGCCGGGCGTGTCGACGTCTATTCGGGGTACGAAGCCGGCGTCGTCGTGAAGCCGCACGAGGGCGGGTTCGTCTACTCCACGGGCTAAGTCGCCCTCGAGGTCGTCGTCGTGAATCGTCCGATCGATGTCAAAGAGGATACCGCGCCGACCGTGCGTGTCCTCTCGAAGACAGGGTTCCGATTCACGGCGCCGACGGCGTCCTTCGTCAACGCGTCGGGCGCCGAGGTCGAGGCTCCCGTCGCGACACCCGACGCGGTGTCGACGACGGTCGACACAGACCCGACGAACGCCCTCGACGAGGTAACACTCGTCTCGGTCGCCGGCGTCGCCGTCGGGCGTGTCTACCTGCTACAGACGACGACGGGACCGCAACTCGTCGAGGTCGACCGGATTGACACGGCGACCCGGCGAGTCCGCTTCGCCGAGCGCTTGAACGAGATCCCCGCGGACGCCTCGGCGTTCCAGGGGATCGAGGTCTCGGTCGCGTTGACCGCCGCGGGGACCGCCGACCGCGGGACGAACTTCCGCCTCGTCGTGTCCGAGGGCGTCGAGGTCGTGACGCGGATCGTCAACGTCTGTCGACAGCCTTTCAACGGCGCGATCACGTCTCACGGCGTCCGGCGTATCGTCGCCGACACTTGGCGATCTCACGCGATCCTCGGGTCAGAGTCGAAGCTTCGCGCCGTCGCCGACGCCGCGAACGCGAAGATCCACAACACGTTACAGTCGGCGGAACGCTACGCGCATCTATTCCTCGACGGCGCCGCCTTCGAGGACGCGGGGACGATGGCGGCGCAACTCGTCTTGCTCGAGCGCTACAACCTCGTTCCTCCCGGCGAGTCCCGTCCCGACTACCGCCGCGCCCTTCGGTTCGACCTTCGCGACCGCCTCGTCGAGATCGTCTCGAGCGTGTCGCCGTACGACAAGAACGACGACGGCGACGTGTCGGTCGTCGAGTCGTCGATCAAGTCGATCAAGTTGCGCCGGTAGATGGCGGTCAACAACGATCCCGAACGCGCGGTCGCTGTCCTCGACCATGTCGTCGCACAGATCGAAGCAATCGCCGTGACCGACGATCCCGCGTTCAACTATCAGTCGACCCTCGCCGAGTTGACCGGGACCGATCGCGAGTTCGTCGTCGTCCCGGTCGACGGTCCCTTTCCGGTCACGGATCGAACCGCCGCCATCGGCGCGCAAAGTGAGGACGAAGTATCGTTCGCGATCGGCGTGACGTACGCGGAGACTCCCGACCTCGTTCGGCGTGTCTTGACCGACGCGACGCGGATCGCCGATACTCTTCGCGCCCTCGTTGTATCAGGGCGGGACGTCGGGATCGTCGGCGTTGAACAGACCGGAGGCGGACTCGACGTCGACGGCGGACTCGTTGTCATGACACGGACGGTCGATATCCGATATCGGCGCAAGGTAACGGTGACATAGACATGGCGGATCTCCTTCACGAGCGACAGTTGTCCGTCGGCTTCCGAGTCCAGTCGGACTATCGAACCGAGGCGGCGACCGGCATCCCCGCGGATTGGTCTTGGATCACGTCGACGCCGCCCGAGATCGCGCCGGCGCGGGAGGTCGAGGATCTCGGTCTCGTCGCGCCGCAACCCATGGCAGAGATCGCGCCCGCGGTCGGGTCGCAGTACGGCGGGACGTTCAAGATCACGTTCCCGTTGACGTCGCAAGAGGCGGGGTACGACCCGAGCGCCGGCGACCCGGTTCTGACGCCCGAACTCGCGCTGATCGCGGATTGTTGGGGATCGTCGTCGATCGACTCGTGGCTCGCGTCCGTCCTCTCGGGCGCGCAGACCGCGAACGTGCTAACGACCGGCGTCGGCGACGAAATGACCGAGGGCGCCGCCATGGCGTTCGGGTCGACGACGGTCGCGAAGGCGATCGGCTGGATCAAGTCCGTTGTGGCGACGACGACGACCCTCTTCGAGGATCTCCGCGCCGCGGTCGTCGCGACCGACAACGGGATCCCGATGATCACGATCTACCCGACGACGACCACGCCGACGGCGCGGACGTTCCGGGTCGTCGGCGCCGACGGTCACGACCTCCGGTATGTCGGTTGTGTGCCGGTTAAGCTCGAGATGTCTCTCGAGTCGGGGAAGGTCATCTTCGCGACCGTGACCTTCTCGTTCGCGAAGACGGTCTTCTCGCCGACGGGCGGCGGTCCCGGTCTCCAGATCCCGACGGCGTACTCGAGGATCCCCGCGTTGCTCGGGGACTTCGGCGCGCGACTGTGGATCGATGGCGCGAACCTGCAAGACGGGACGCCGGAGCCTCTCGGGTCGTGCGATGTCGTCAACGTCTCGTTGACGATCGACCTCGTTCACCGGGAGACCAAGTGTCACGGCGCGACACAAGGCGTCGCCGACGTCGAGGTCGTCGATCGCAAGCTGTCGTTGACCGCGACGGTCCCCTACAGCGACGAGCACAGCGACGCGGGAGGGATCCCCGATGTCGAGAACGCCCTCGCGAACGGAACAGGGTTCTCGTTGTCGGTCGAGTCCGGCGACACTCCCGGCGCCCTCTTCGCCATGTTGATCCCGAACCTACAGATCAAGGATCAGTATTCGTTCGGGTCGGAGAACGGCGTCTACGCCCTCGGGTTCACCGGCAACGCGGGACCCTACAGCGGCGACGAGGTCGGCGCCGCCGCGCCGGCGAACACGGTCGCCCGACTCGCCGTCGGGTAACCAGGGCAACAACTCAACAAGGGCAACGACATCATGGGGATCCCCGTACCAAAGCGAACGGGCGGTCATCGTGTCGTGTGGACAGGTGACGAAGACGTCACCCCACGCGACGCGGGCGCCGTCGGATGGATCAAGGACAGCGACGCGGACGCCGGGGACGGCGCCGACGTCGTGACCGTGCGACCTCTCGACGGCGCGCAACGCCTCACGGCGGCGTCCGCGGGCGCGGGTCACCGGATGCGAGAGGTAATCTCCGCGGGCGTCGTCGCGTTGAACGGCGACCGCTTCGTCGAGGTCAAGACGACGAAGGGGAAGAAGAAGGTCGCCGCGGGGAAGTACCTCGAGAGGTTCCCGGTCGACGCCCTCGCCGAACTCGGGATCTACATCCTCGCGATCTCCGACGGCGAGGACCCTCAATCGGTTTACGGGAGGTACGGCGACGGCGACGGCGACGACGAGGTCGACGGCGACGACGAGAACGCCTCGGGAAACTGATAGGCGAGCCTTGGCCAGAGACCGGGTCTCGCTGGCGAAGGCTCGCCGAGGTATGGGTTCGCTCTGATCACGTCGCGAAGGTCTACGGTCTCGGGTCGTGTGTCGACCCTAAGTCGCCGTGTACGGGCGGCGAGCGTTGCGAACGGCGTCCACGCCCCGTCATGGGATACCGCGACTGGCCACGTTGCCCGTTCGCCATGGTACGAGACGATCTCGCGTTCGCAATCGCGCGGCGGTACTATGCCGCGAAGACGACGGGCGGCGTGATCGCGGGGTATCCCGACGACTTCGCCGCATGGGCGGAAGAGGCGATCGAAGCGATTCACGCCGAGGTCATGAAGGAACGCCGACGGAAAGAGGAGAGGAAGCGCTAACGCATGGCGATCTCGCGCAACACAGGCAACGTCCGGATCGACGTCAACATCCGCGGCAAGGAGTCTGCGTCGCAGACGACCGCGAAGGCGTCGGCGTCGTTGAAGACCTTCGAGGACCAAGCGAGACGAACCACGGCGGGTCTTCGCGGCGGCTTCGGTGGCGCCCTCGGCGCGGCGGTCGACATCTTGCGAGAGAAACTCGACGGCGTGAAGCTTCCGAACTTCGCCCTCGCCGCGGGGAAGGGCGCCGCCTTTCTCGGGATCCTCGGCGGATTGACGGCCGGTCTGATCCGAAGCGGGGAAGCGGCGGCGCGCCTCGAGTCGCGTATGATCGGCGCGTTCGGATCGGTCTCGGAAGCCGAACGCGCCCTCGCCCGGGTCAACAACGCCGTATCGTTGCCGGCGCTGTCGCAAGGCGTCGCGACGCTAAGACAAGCCGGCGCCGAGGTCGAGTTGACGTCGCGGCAACTCGCCGCCCTCGGAGGCGCAGCAACCGCCGTCGGCAAGTCGAGCGACGAGGCGTTCACGATTCTGGCAGAGGCGATCGCCCGCGGCGAGGCGGCGTCGCTGAACTCTGTCGGCTTGTTCGTCAACGGCGAAGCCGTCATGAGGGATTACGCGAAGACGATCGGCAAGACGGCGGACGAGTTGTCGTTGTTCGACCGCCAAGCCGCGACGGTCCGAGCAGCCCTCGAGGGACTGAACAGGACGACCGCCGCGACCTCGTCGAACCTCGACTCGATCGAGCGCTTCAACAACGTCCTAGGAAGCCTCTTCACGTCGCTACAAGTCGGCGTCTTGGCGCCTCTCGCCGGCGCTGTCGCCGACGTGTTGACCCTCTTCTTCGCCGAGGGTACGTCCGGCGCGTTGACGATCTCCCGCACCTTCGATCAAGCCGCCCTTGCCGTCGACGGGTATAGCGTCGCCGTCGACAAAGCGTCCGCGACAACGGCGAAGCTTCCCGTCGAGATCGCGAGGCTACGCGCCGAGGTCGCGAAGCTGCAAGGCGAGACGTCCGCCGGGCTTGCCGTCCTCGAGACGGCGTCGTCTCTCGCCGAGGTCGACGCCGCAATCGCCGAGACGTCCGCCGCCTTGCGTACGCAAGAACGTCTGATCGAGGACTTCCGAGGCGCCGTCGGCAACGTCCGAGGTCTACTCGAGGCGGAAGAGGCGAAGCTTCCGGAGACGAGGAAGCGCTTCCTCGAGATCAACGCCGAGATCGCAACCGCGAAGCGGGTTCTCGACAGTCTTGCGACAGGGTCGCGCGCCGCCGCGATCGCCGCGGAACACGCGGGGACGCAAGCGAAACTCCTATGGCAGATCCGCGACTTGACCGCGGAACGCGTCGCCCTCGAAGACGACTACATGTCGATCCTTGAGAGGCGGTCGGACTTCGAGAAGCAATCGGAAGCGCACGAGGCGAAACTTCTCGAGGCGTCCGACGCGCGTCGCGTGATCGGCGAGAAGTTGAGCCTTCTCGAGGCGAAGCGAAGCGCTATCGCCGGCAAGACCGAAGAGTCGATCGCGAACTCGGTCGAGAAGTACAAGTCGACCCTCGGCGCGATCGTGGGCCTTCACTCGAAGATCCTCGGGTTCCTGCGACAGCAAGACGTCGCCTTTGTAGGCATGAAGAACACGATCAAGCTACAGCGACAGATCGCCGCCGACCGCTTCGCGATAACGAAGGCGATCACGCTTCTCGAAGCCGCCGAACTCCGCGAACGTCTGATCGGCGAGCGCGGGATCCTCGAGTTGAAGAAGCAAGAACTCGCCCTCGTGATCGCCTCGTCGAAGCTTGCGACGTCGATCTCGTCGGGACTCTCGACCGCCTTCGCCGCCCTCGGCGCGAAGGGAGGGTTCGTCGGCGCCGCCCTCAGTCGCGCGGCGTCGTCGTCGTCGGCGGCGACGACGCAAGCCGAGACCGAACTCGCGTCGATCGAGACGCGCCTCGCCGCGGTCGCGAAGGGAGTCGAAGCCGCGGACCGTCTCACGGACTTGTCCGCGAAGGCGCGGTTCTTGCCGTCGAAGGCGATCCCCGGGGCGAAGAGGGTCGACGACGCCGCCGCGACGCGCCTCGCCGCCGCGAACGAAGAGGCGCGCCGGCTTCTCGAAGAGAGGCTCTCCGACCTTCGAGTCGTGATCGACGAAGTGAAGAGGTCGGACGTCCTCGATCCGTTCGCCTCGTTCGACCGCGCGCAAGCTGACGAGGCGTTGTCCGCCCTCGTCGACTACGCGACGAAGGTCGCCGAGGTCGAAGACGCCGAAGGACGCTTGATCGGGATTTCGGCGCTTCTCGAGGTCGAGGGTCTCAACCCGATCACGGCGGCGTTGCGAAGCCAGATCGAGCTATGGGACGCGGTCTCGGAAAGCGTCGACCGCGCGGCGAGCGCGATCGGCGAGGTCTCGTCGATCGTCTCGTCGTTCGCGTCCGGCGACGAGGACTTCGCGCGACTCGGCGCGGCGCTGAGCGGCTTATCGGGAGACCTCAAGACGTTTGCCGCCGCCTCGACCGATCTCGGACGCCTCGACGCGGCGATCCTCGCGACGGGTCGGTTCACGGCAGCGATGGAAGAGGACACGCAGAAACAAGCGCTGATCCTCGGTGGTATGGAGCTTGTTCGCGCCGCCGTCGCCGTCGCCGCGGGACGCTACGAAGAGGCGCTCGCACACGGCGCCGCCGCGGGGATCGCCTTCGCGTATGCCGGCAAGTCGCAATCGGCGGCGGGAGGCGCCCGCGGCAACGCGGCGATCGCGCGACCCTCGGCGGCGCGGGCGCCCGTCGCCGAGGGCGGCAACGTGACAGTGATCGTCCAAGGTCTTCTTGTCGGGTCGACGCAAGAACTCGGCGCCCGTATGCATGGGATCCTACGGGAAGCGCGCGGGACAGGCTTCGAGAACACAGGCGCCGTATGACGCCGCGGGGACTCGCCTTTGAAGTCCGGACCGCGGGCGGCTTCGCATGGGTCGACGCCGAGATCGCGATCACGGTCTCGCCCGATCCCGCGGAGACTTGGAAGTTCGTCGAGAGGTTCACGGACAATCGCGCCTCGTTGCGCGACGTCGCCGAGGACTTCGTCGCATGGGCGAACGACGCCTCGAGGGCATGGTTCGGGACGCATGTCTTCGACTACGCCCTCGACCACACTCGCGCCGACCGCCGCTTGTCGGTCACGTTGTCCGCCGACGCATCGGTCGCGGCGTGGACGCCGAACGCCGCCTTCGCGTTCTTGTCCGGCGTCGCGTCCTCGGCGGCGGCGTCGCTGTCGCTTCCGTCCTCGACCGCGGCGGCGGGAACCGTCGATACCGAGTTCGCCGTCGTGAACTACTGGAAGCGCGACGTCGTAAGTCCGATCGTGTCAGCCGACGGCGCCATGCGCGCCGGCGCCGCCTCGGCGGCGTCCCGTCGACCGGGCGTGTCGGCGACCTCGTCGGCGCAAGCCGCACACGCTTTGCAGTTGGCGACGCGAGAGGCGTCCGCGCCGCGTCGGGCGTGGATCTACCAACACGCGTCGCCGGGTGAACCGTCGGAAGGATGGCGGTTCGTCGCCGTCGGCAACACGACGACGCAAGTGCTCGACTCCGTCCTCTTCACGCTCGGTCTTGAGGTCTTGGCGTGACTACGTGGAAGGTAAAGAAGGACGGGACGGGCGACCACACGACCATCGGCGCCGCCCTCGCCGCCGCCGCCGCGAACGATACCGTCGAGGTCTACGCGGGGACGTACAGCGAGAAGAACCTCGCCCGCGCCGTTGCGTTGACGGTCGTCGTCCCGGTCGCCGAACGAGGTCTCGTCCTCGTCGACGCGGGCGCCGCGGGGAACGTCTTCAAACCTCACGACGGATGGACGCTGCAAGGCTTCCGACTGACGAACTCGGGCGCCTTCGCCGCGGTCACGGGCGACGGCGGGAAAAGGACGTTCAACGCCCTTGACCTCGAGGTCTTCAACTTCGGGACGACGGCGGCGCACCATGGGATCGCCGGCTTCGGCGACGGGGCCCTCGTCGACCGTTGCGTCGTCTACAACGGGACAGGCAAGGGGATCGCCGGCGAGGCGATCTCGTCGCCCGCGTCGACGATCCGGGCGTGTGTCGTGTACGACGTCGGCGACATCGGCATTCATGCGCCGGTCGACCTCGTTGAAGGCTGTACGGTCGTCGACACGGGAGGCGCGATCGCCGTTCACGCGGGGACCGTGCGGAACACGATCGCCGAGGCGGACGACGGCGCCGCGGGGATTGGGATCCTCGCCGTGACCGCGCACGACAACAACACGGCGCATGGGTACAGCGTCGATCCGTTCCAAGGCGCCGCCGAAGACGCCGAGTCGGACACGGTCGACCCGGTCTTCGAAGACCTCGCCGGTCGCGACCTTCGCTTGTCGGCGGCGTCGCCCGTCTCGGTCACGGGACAAGGGTCGACGTCCGCCGCCGTCTACCTCGACGCCGACGGCGTCGTGTACAGGTCCGCGCCGTCTCGTGGCGCGTTCCAGTGGGTCCCCGTCCCGACGGAGCCCGTGATTGAGTCGTTCTTGTACGCCGCCTCGACAGCGGGTTCGCAGATCGAGGTTAGCGAAGACGGCGTCGTCTTCTACACGCTGCAATTGCCCGAGTCCGTGACCGTCCGCGACGCGTTGACCGCATGGACGATCCTCGCAAACGAACACGCGTCGTTGACCGGCGTCTATTCGTTCGTGTGGGACCCTTCCGCAGGGTCATACGGCGCTTGTGTCATGAAACGGACCGACGGGACGTTCGCCTTTCGCCCGACGCGCAAGACCGGCCGCTTCTTAGGGTTCTCGTCGAGTTCGTACGCCCTCGCCGCCTCGCATACCTCGGACACGAACGCGGAAGGGATCTCGACGGTCGTCGGGATTGGAACGCCCGAAGTCCCGCGCGCCGAGGGAGAGAGGCGCGTTCGCGAGTTTCGACACGGTCGTGTGCTGTCGATCTCGCTGGCGTACGCGTACCGCTTCGACGTCGTCGTCGTCCTCGACCCGACCCTCGCCGCGTTGTTCGAAGGCGGTCCCCTGTTTCACGGTCGAATCCGCCTCTCGCCTCCCGGCGTCGAGGGTCGGTCGGCGTACGCGTTGACGAACCTTTGCGGCTTCGTCGACGGCGAGGTCTTCGACGACGACAAGGAGGTCGAGGGGTTCGTCGTGCTGGTCACTCTCGCGCTACAGTGGGAACCGTGACGCAACGATTCGCCGCCATCGCCCGCGCCGCCCGCTACGGCTTCGGGTTCGCGTACGCCGCCCGCGTACAGGGGATCCCGACGATCTTCGTCGAGAAGTCCTTCGGCAACATGACGGCGCCGACGAACTACGACCTCGACGCCTCCCTCGTCGTTGACGACTCCGCCGCCGTCGGTGGAGTCATCGACCGCAAAGAGGGGATCGGTCGCGCGTTCCCGTTGACGTTCGGTCTACTGGATACGGCGACGGTGCGGACGTACGTCCGGCGCCCGACGTACACGGCGAGGATCACGCGGACCGTCGGCGTAACGGCGGCGCCGCTGGTCTACGTTGAGAGCTTGATCGACAACACGGGCAACAAGATCCCGTCGGTCGGGAAGGTCTACATCGGGAACGAATGCATCCGTTACGGCGGCGTGTTCCCGAACGCGATCGTCGCCTCGACGGGCGAACAACTCGGTCCGGCGTTGCACACGACGACGCGAGACCTCTTCGGGCGACGGTACCCACACGACGCCGGGTCCGTCTCGGCGATTGCGGCGAACGGTCCGATCTCGTGGAAGGGTCGGAAGGTCGAGGTCTTCGCGATCCCTATCGACCCGTTCGGCGACGTCGACACCGTCGCGGGGAACGACCTCCTCGTCGACTCGGCGATCTTGTGGGTCGGCGAGATCGAGACACGCCCCGTCCGTGACGCTGGCGTGTGGTCGTTCCGTTGCGCCGCCCTCGATCGCCGCCTCGACGCGCCCGTCGTCGCTGGCGTGACCGCGAAAGGCTCCTTCTCGCTGACGCAAGACGGAAGCGCGATCCTCGAGACGCCAACGACTCAATATCCGATCGTGATCGGGCACTACGACCCGGCGTCGCCGCCGTCGTCGGCGTTCGGCGACGTCCTCGTCGACACACAGATCACGCCGTATGCCGCGTTGACGCCCTCGGAGGTCTACAAGGTCTCGGACCTCCGACAAGCGGTCGCCGCCGCATGGAACGCGGCGGTCTCGGCAGTGACCGAACTCGGCGATCTGACTTGGGACTTCGACGAGAACCTCGACGCATGGGTCGCGAAGTCGACGTATACGAACGGGGAAGTCACGGCGCGGAACCTCGTCGGCTTCGTCCTCGTGAACTTCGACGACACGAACATTCCAAGGCAACCGCCGATCCGAGGGAGTCTCGACACGCCGGGTCCGTACGCGCCGCCGAACTTCCTCGTCTACAACGTAGCGCCGGGACAGACGGTCTCGATCACGCTCGGTTTCGAGGCGCCGGGAGGCGACACGCTCGGCGCGGTCGTCGGCGCGGTCGATCAAGGCGACCCGGGCGCGTTGCCGACCTCGGGATTCGTGAAGGTCGAGACCGAGGGCGGGACGTTCGTCCGTCCGTATTCCGCCCTCGACGTCGACGACTCGGGAGGGTTGACCGTCTTCGTCGACCTTCACGAACTCCCGACCGCACACGCCGGCGACGTCTCGCTAACGTTCGTCTTCGCCGACGCCGGGCCCTTGAAGGACACGGCGCGGCGGATGTTGGCGTCGACGGGGTACGCGTTGAACGGCGCGCACGACACGTTGAACCGAGGCGCGGGGTACGGGATCGAAGAAGCGCACGTCGACGCGGACTCGTTCGACCGGGTCTTCGACGGGATCTTCTCGACGTTACCTCTATCGCTTGCGGTCGAGTCGGCGGCGTCGTTCGCCGCCATCTACGGAGGACTCTTCGCGCTGTCACAACGCGCCGTCGTTATGAGGGTCGCGGCGGACGGCGCGACGGTCGGTCTCGAGGCGGTCCGGACGGGACTCGCCGACGTCGGCGCGCCGGTCGAGACGATCACGGCGGCGCAACTTCTAGTGAACGGCGACGCCTCGCCCGTTCGACCGTTGCCCTTGCACACGTCGCCGAACTTCGTTCAGGCGAAGACACAGACACACGGAGTCGAGAACGCGGGGACCGTGACGTTCAAAGACGACTCGTCGATCGACGCGCAAGGCGTGGTCGATTGGACGTACACGCTACACGGACTCTCGAGGTCGCAAGCGGTCGGACCCGTCTCGGCGTGGTCGGTCGCCCTCTTCGTCCTCGGGACGACGGGACAGGCGATCGAACTCGACGTCGTCCCGTGGATGGATATCGAACCCGGCGACTCGATCAAGGTCGACTTGCCGGACCATCCGAATCTGTGGTCGTGGGGAACGGGCGCGCCGGGTTACGTCGGACCCGGTCGAGTTCTCGGCGTTCAACGCAACATGGCGACCGGGCGAACGACCCTCGTCGTCCTCGTCGACGGCGCCTTCTCGGCGTTCACTCTCGCGCCCTCGGCGCCCGTGTCGGCGTGGATTGGCGCCGCGGGCGCGCCGACCTCGATCGACGTCCCTCTCGAGTATCTTCCGATCTTCGCTCGGTTCCTCGAGTCCCGCGCGGTCTTCTCGGTCGTCCCCTACCTTCCCGGCAAGGAACACGCCGACGCGAGGTACGTCGTCTCCGCTGTCGCGCAAGTCGCCTCGATCTGCCGCCTCACAATCGCGTCGGTCGTCGGGACGCACACGATCGCGACGACACACTTCGTCACGATCCCGCCCGTTACCGAGTCGGTCCCCGAACAACTCGACCACGCGCACACGACGTCTCTCGGGGTATGGTCATGACGTACGGGATCGACGCCTTCGTCGCCGCGAAGAGGTTCCAGGGATTACCGGACGCGTTCGGCGAGTTGCTCGCGTTCGACTCGCCGACGACGGCGATCGCGTCGGCGCAGACAAACGCGTCGGCGGCGGTCGCCCTCGGATTCACTTGGCGCGCGAACGACAACGGGACGCCGACGGGGATTACGTCGATCGAAGTGTGCGCCCGCGGCTTCGCGACGTTGATCGGGTCGACGACGGGGACGCCAGCGGATTACACGCAGTTATTCACGGGGACGGGAGGAGGACCCGTCGAGGTCGCGGCATGGTGGAGCGAACTCGAGACGCTAGCGGACGGCGTTCGACACGAGACACAAGGAAGCGAACCGCGCCGGCGTTGCGTCGTCGAATGGCATTGCATGGCGCACGAAGTACAGACCGCGGGCCACCATTGGGCGTTGCGCTTTCAGATCGTCTTCAACGAGATCGACGACTCCCTCGAGTTCAGGTATTCGCCGGTCGAGACCGTCGGATCGCCCGACTGGAACGACCTCGTCGGCGCCGCCGTCGGTATCAACAACGGCGACGGGACATACAGGAACTTCAACCTTCGCGCCGAGGGCGCCGCCCGTCATGTCTACGGCGGTTCCGACTCCGACTTCACGTACGGGAAGCCGGTCGAGGAAGTCCCGGGTCTTGGTCACGACTGGCCCGGGGACATCGACACGTCGAACGCGTTCTTCGACCGCTATCCGTATGGTTACCACTGGACGCCGGCGATCCCCGTCCCGAAGACCTTCGAGGTCATTCCCGATCACGACATGATCCCGGGTCCCGTCGGCGGCGCCATCGTTCGCCGGGTCCTTCGCAACGTCAACGCGTTGTACGCGACCCACCGACCGCCGATCTTCAACGCCGCGCCCGACGACGACAAGGTCGTGTCGTCACAAGAGTACGTCGCGCCGATCGTACCGTCCGCCGACGGCTTGTCGTACGACGTAGCAGTCGAACACGTCCTCGAGAACACTTCCGAAGTGTGCGGGATCGAACTATGGGAAGGCGACGCCTCGGAAGTCTACGGAGGCAGTCTCGGGACATGGAACAGCGCAGTCGCGGCGACGACGACCCGCCCCGAGCAAACGATCGTCACGGTCACGATCGCGGCGACAACGCGGTTCTTGAAGATCCGAGTCACGAACAACAACGGAAACGGTGTCCGCCTCGCCGCGTTGACCGTCCGCCCGTCGTCTATTTGGTGGATCGATCCGGACGGACCTCTACCGTCCGGCGCCGCCCTCTTCAACGAGGCGGCGTTCGACCGCTTCGACGGTCCCGCGGTTCACACGGAGTTGTTCAATCGAGCTTGGGAAGCGACGAGGTTAATCCTCCGTGACAGGCGGCAAGCGGTCGGCGCGTACTTCCAAGCGGAAGCGCTACGGTTCGCCCTCGCCGGCAACGCACAGAACGCGAACTCGCCGCGGATCTTGTGGGGACGTCCCGTCCTCCGAGGGCAGACGGGCGCGACGCTGGCGATCAAGCTATCGGCGAAGGTGACAGGAACCGGGTCGGCGATCGTGACGATCGGGGAAGAGGGCGGGAACCCGCCCGTCACGATCCCGATCACGTCGACCTCACTCGCGAACTACACGGCGACCCTTGACGTCGCGAGCGAGACGCCGATCCTCTTCGCCAAGGCGTTGTTGACGGGCGTAACGATCACGGTCCGCCATCTTGCCTTTGACTGGACGCCGGGGGACTGAATGACCTTTGCGCCTCCGAGGATCACGAACTGGAAGGCGGTCCTTACGTCGTCCGATCCTCTGATCGGCGAGGCGGCGCCGCCCGCGCGCATGGAATACCTTACGGCGATCAACAACGCCGTGTTGTCCGGACTCACAACGCCTTACGCCGCGGTCGCGTTCTTCAACTGGTACAGCGACGGCGATCCTCTTCCTGAATGGTCCGCGTGTCCTCAAGTCTTCGCGCCGGCGACCCGCGCCTTCGTGTTCCACTACGGGCGATCGGTCTCCGAGTTCTCGTCCGGCGCCCTCGACCCTTGCGAGTCGTTCTCGTTCGACGACTCCGCGACCTTTGACCCGAACAAGACCGTCTCGGTCGAGGCGCCCTTCGCCGAGGGCGCCGACGCTTGGCCAATGACGAAGCTAGTCGCAGGCGTCTACGCCGACGCGAACGAGACGGTCGGCGCGACGCCCTCGAGTCACGCGCACGCGGTCACGGAGTCGAGGGACAGTCGCCTTGTTCGGATGCTCGCGAAGAAGACGATCACGGCGTCGGGCGTCCCGTTCCAGTCTTCCAACCTCGCCGACATCTAGGGGAACCCATGAAGCGCCGATACCTTCGACGGGGAAGCCGCGGGAAAGCCGTCCGACATCTTCAACGCTGTCTACGCAGTCACGGCGTCGGCGTCGCGGTCGACGGCGCCTTCGGTGTCTACACGGAGACGGGCGTAAAGGCGTTCCAGGCGAACCGAGGTCTCGTCGTCGACGGCGTCGTCGGACCTAAGACATGGGACGCCCTCGAGGACTCGGCGACCTTCGTCCCTCCGACCTTGTCCGGCGTCCCGACGGTCGCCGACGAAGCGCCGACGGTCGCCGACGCCGACGACCTCCCGAAGGGACTCGGAATGTTCGTCTCTGGCATGACGAAGGCGACGGTCGGGACTCCCGGCGACATGGTCACGACGTGCCTTGAGACGGGGATCCGCTGGATCGCGATCCTCGCCGTGTGGCAGGACGGCGCCGGACAAAGACGATGGAACCACGGCGCACACGTCGCGAAGTACGTCGACGCGCTACACGACGCCGGCGTTGACGTCTTCGTGTGGGCGTGGACGGCGCCGGGGATGCAACACGAGGGACTCGAGGTCGTCCGAGGGCGGGTCGATGCATGGTCGGCAAAGGGCGTGATCCTCGACGTCGAGGAACAGTATCGAGGGCAGTTCAGCGCCGCCCGCGACCTCGTCGCCGACGCCCGCGACACGTTCTCCGATGTCTCGGTCGGGTTCTCGTCGTACGCGGCGTCGGGCGTCCCCTTCGAGGTCTTCGCCGGTCTCGACTTCGCGATCCCTCAGATATACGACAGCGAGAACAACCTCGGCGCCGACTACGCCGCCGACGCGCTGGTCTCATGGCGACAGAAGGTCGGCGCGTGCCCTCTGATCCCCGCGTTCAAGACGTACAACTCGACGCCTCACACGATCGAGACGGCGATCGCGCGGATCGGCGTCTATCATCTGGCGATCGTAGGCTGGCAATGGCGGACGACGTCTGCCGAAGAGTTCGGCGCGATCGCCATTGCCACAAACCGAGGGCGCAACGTAGGATGGCGCCGACCCGACTCGACCTCCGGAGGATGACATGCCGAACGCCCTCAACCCGAAGTACGGTTCGTTGAACCCTCAGACCCTCGAGAACCCGTTGATCACGGACGTCCAGTCGTTCGCCGTGGTCGACGACGACGCGCCGACCGGGAACGCACTACACATCGCGCCCTCGGCGTCCGGCGCTCAACCTCACTTCGTGTGCAACGCGATCGGGACGGCGAACGTCGCGATCCCGTCGGTCCCCGCGGGCGATCTCTTGCCCGTGCGGCACAACCTCGATCCCGTCGGTAACCTCGCCGCGGTTCCCGTCAAGCTTCTCGAGTCCGCCGACGCCGACTCTCGTTTTGAGGCGGACTTGTCCTCGTTCGGCGGAATTGATGCGTACGTCACGACCGCGACAGGTCGCCTCGTGAAGGTCGCACACAACGCGTCGCCGTCCGCCGTCGCCGTGATCTGTCACGACGCGACGCCTGCGCTCGAGGCGACCACGGCAGGCAACGCCGACACGACGCAGGAGACCGCGCGCGACCGCGCACACGTCTTCGCCTCGACCCTCCCGGCGTAAGCCCTTGTTCGTGGGACATGTCCCACAACCAACCGTGCGCCGCGCGTACGGTGCTTCCCATGAGGGCGCGTGTGGATAGTTCGACGTTGGTCTCGATTATCTCGGTCGCGCTGGCGAACATCGGCGTCGTGATCGTTGCCGCGTGGAATCTGTCGACCCGTCTCGGTAAGATCGATAGTCGGTTATCTGTGATCGAGGCGATCGACGCGAAGAGAGACAAGGACAGTCGCAACAAGCGCGACGACCATAGAGAACTATGGGCGGCGATCCGTGAACTACAGATCGCCGTGGCGTCTCGCCGTAAGGAGGATCCGTGAACAAGTTCAGCGTCGCCGCCGTCGCCGTCTTCGCCGTCGCGATCGCCGTCGTCGCGGTCTTCGCGACCTCGGACGTCTCGGCGATCGTCGTCCCGGTCCTCGCCGGGTTGGTCGGACTGGTCCTCCCGTCGCCGGCGAGACGTCCGACGCCGCCGACGCCGCCGACGTCCGGCTTCGCCGGCGTCGAGGTTCTCGGCGTCGTCCTCGTCTTCGCTCTGCTACTCATGGCGGCGACGCTTGGCGCGGGTTGCGGGACCGTGTCGAGGACCGCGTCGACCATGGTCTCGTGGGACATCGTGACCGGCAAGGCGTCGCCCGATCGAGGTTGCCGCGCGGTCGTCATGGTCGACGGCGAGGTCGCCTTCGAGTTGCTCGAGAACCCGCGCGTCAACTGCGACGTCTCGGATCTCCGATGATCAACGACGCCGCGCACAACCGCGACGTTCTCGTCGACGCCGTTCGTCACGCCCTCCAAGCCGCCGCGAAGGGTAACTTCGACGAGGACACGGCGAAGGATGCTGTCGCCGCGGGTCTGAACTTCGCCGTCGACTCCCTTCCGGGGACCGTGAGGGTCGGCGCCGTCGACGTCCCCGTCGGTCCGCTGGCGAAGTACGTCGTCCGCCCTCTTCTCGAGGCGGCGGTCGAGGCGATCATCGAAGCGGCGCGTCCCAAGCGGTTGAGACTGTCGATCGAAGACGGTGTTCCCGTGAAGGGCACGATCCGCGACTAGCCTAGAAGGTCGCGCCGGGGGACGTGAATTCCGTTGCCCGTTCGGATGTCTCCCGGCGCGACCCAATAGGACTACGGTTCGAACAACGCCTCGAGGGCGCGTTCGACGTCGGCGTCGGCGAGGGTCCTCGACAGAGCGCCGACCTCCTGAGCGTTCAGACGCAAGCCGGTACCAGCGGCGCGCGCGCTGTCGAGGGCGCGGCGCGCACACGCGATCACGGCGTGGTCCGACTCCGGGCGAGGCGACGGCGGCGCCTTCGGCGGTTGAGGGCGTCGCCAAGTGCAGACCGAGCAATCGCCGCTATGCCACAAGGGCGACGAACACTCGGGACAAACGGCTTTCGGAAGACTCATGTCGGACTCCAAGGGAGAAGGCGACCGAGGTCGTCGCGGACGGTCTTCGCGTCCTTGTACCAACGGCGCATGAGAACGGGATCCGCCGTGATCTTGACGTCGGGACAGACCTCCGACAGCGCCTCGACCATGACGACGGAGAGTCGGTCGGCGGCGGCGGACGCGCGCCCGATCGGAACCTCGGCGACGATCTCGTCGTGCATTAGGATCGTCGGCTTCGACCCGTAGAAGGGCGACGTCGCGCGGGTCTGTGACTCTTGCCACAAGCGGAAGAACGCCGCCTTCGCGCCGTCGGCGACGGATCCCTGAAAGAAGTAGTTGCACCCGTTGTTGTATCCCATGTCCCCACGAACGCGACCCGAGAAGGGCAGCGCCGCCGCGAACGATCCGCCGCCTTGCCGCATCCATCCGTTGATACGTTCCCAATACAGGGCGATCTCGGGGTACGTCGACCGGAAGACCTCCTTCAAGTGAACGGCTTCGTCGATCGTCATGACGATCCCGTATGTCGCGAAGGCGAAGTCGACCAGCGTCTCGGCGCCGAGTCCGCCCGGGAAGCCGAAGTTCGCCGCCTTCGCTAGCTGTCGGGCGTCGCCGACGGCGTGATCCTTGGCGGCGCGGCGGGTCGCGGCTTCGTCATATGTGATCCCGAGGATCGCCGCCGCCATGAACAAGTGAGGGTCGCGACCGGCGTTGATCGCGTCGGCGAGTGAGGACGCGCCGAACCAAGTGACGCACGTCTGAGCGAGCGTGCAGAGTTCGCCGGCGTCATAGTCGGCGGCGGCGAAGTAGTATCCCGCGCGCGGTCGGTAGCATTCCCGAACGCCGCCCTCGCGAGGTTGGAACGTGAGGTTCGGCTTCGTGCAACTGACGCGACCCGACTCGACGAGGGTCCGCCATCGGGGATTGATTACGCCCTCGACGCCGGCGCGCAACGTCGGGACGAAGGTCGTCAACCGCTTCTCGAAGACGGTCGCCTCGGACATAGCGACGAGGGCGGCGTCGCCCGACTCGGCGAGGACGGTCGTCGAGGTCTTGATCGCGCCCTTCGCCGTCGTCGCTGTCGCGTCGCCGTACGCCTTCGCTACCCTCGCGCGAATCGCCGCCATGTCTCGCGTACCATCGGCGCGGACGAGTCCCGCCGCTTGCGACACCTTGCGCGCCGCCTCGACGGTCGTCGTCAACGACGCCTCGAGGACGTCGACGGACTTCGCGTCGGTCCGGATCCCCCAAGCGCCGGCAAGATGCAGCGCCCATGCGGCGCGCGTCTGCGCGACCTCGTCGGGGATCCATGCGCCGACCATCGGGACAGCGCACGATCGCGCGTAGTCGGCGAGACGGTTCCACACGCGACGAGTGATCGCCGCGTCGTTCAACGCGTAGCGACGCGCCTCTTCGGGCCAGCGGTCGACGGGGACGTCGTCGAGTTCGCGATAGCGAAGACGCCATACGTCCGGACCGTCCTTGCCTGTCACGGTCTCGCCGAGGAAGCGTTCGGCGAGACCGGCAAGCGACCACGTCGGGACGGCGCCGAGTTCGCCCTTCGAGTTCGGGATCGTCGGGTCGAACTTGAAGCGACCGAGGGCGATCGCGATCAACTGCGCTCTGATCAACGTGTCGCCGACGCGCCCGTCGTCGTACGCCTTCCAGATCAACGGGACGAGGTCGGGCGCCTCCGTCGCCAACACGGCGAGGTCGTACGCGACGTTGTGTCCGACGACGACGTCGGACTCGAGGGCGGCGGCGACCGGCGTCTTCCAGTCGTCGAGGCGCCCGAAGATCTGAACGGGCGAGGCGTCGCCTTGCGCCGTGACGCACACGAGGCGAGGCGCGAGTCGACCCGGCGCGATAAGCCAAGTCTCGGTGTCGAATACCAACAAGATCGTTGCCCTTGTGAAAAGTGACCCACCGTCGTCGAGGCTCAGGAAGGAACGACGACGGCGGGTCTGTCTCGGCGGAGTTGCGAATCAGCCGACGAGACGTCTCTAACCGGCGAGGCTCGCGACGGTCGCCTCGAGGCGCGCGTCGTCGTACGGCGACCAGTCGAACGACCCGAGGTCGGGACGGACCGCGACGATCCGGTCGATCAAGACCTCGCGCTTCGACTTCGTCGGCGCCGCGGGCGGCAACGCGACGGGCGGCGGCGTCGCGGGCGGGAGGACGACGGGCGGCGCGGACATGGCGACGTCGAGGGCGGACGGCGCCGCGGGGACGACGGGCGCCGACAGGGTAGCGCCGCCGATCGGCGGAAGGTCGCCGGCGTTCGCGGGCGGCGCGTCGATGTCGCTCCACTTCACGACCGTGAAGGGCTTGCCGGCGCGGGTCCAGACTTGGAACGCTTCCGCCTTCACGAAGAGACCGATCGCCGGCGACCCGTGCGGCGCGTACAGCGCATCCATGACGGGCTGTGTGATCATGTCCTCCGTCACGTCGTCCGGGTTCTTGCCGTTCTCACGGTACACGGCGCGCATGACGGCGAGACCGTGTCCCTTGCAGTTCGCCAGCGCCGACTTCTTCGACATGTCGACGCGCCATCCGACGACGTCGCCGACGGCGAACGCGTTCGGCGAGACGGGCGTCTTGATCTCGACGCCGTTCGCGTCCTTGGAGATCGACACGCCCGGAGTGAACGCGGCGATGCAGCACTCGGAGATCGCGTAGCGCTTCCCGACCTCCGACTGCGACGAGATCACCTTCTCGCCGTCGATACGGACGATGAACGTCCCCGGTTCGAAGAACTTCGACGATCCCGTGATCGAGACACCGTCAATACCTGCAAAATCTGACATGGTTCACCTTCTAAGCTTCGAGGATTGTTGCAATTTCGAGTTTGACGCGTTGACCGATTGTCCGCGACGTGTAGTCGGCGCGAACCTTCGCCGCTTCCCATGCGTCACGGAAAGCCGGCGTGTGAACGAAGACGTCGACGAAGACCTCGTCGGCGGGTTGTCCCGCCCGATGCGTCCGACCGATCAGTTGTTCCCATATCTGCGCCGACGACGGCGGTTCGACGACGATCGAGCGGTTCCAGGCTTGAAGGTTCAAGCCCTTGTTGTGTGCGGGGATCGAGACGACCGAGGTCTTCGTCGGGTCCCGGGGTGGGTCGCCGGGACCGCACAGATCCCAACCTCCCGCGGCGGCGAGGGCGGCGCCGACGACCGTCGATTCGTACCAGACGAGACACGGTCCCCGATGTCGGCGGACGAGGGCGACGACAGCGTCGACGAGGAAGGTCGACAGCCACACGGCGCGGGTCGGCGGGACGGGTCGATCGGCGACCTTCAACCATCGTTCGCGGGCGCCGTAGATCCCGCCGTACCCTGCGCCGTCGCGGGCGATGGCGGCGTCGACCGCGGACGCGACCCAAGCGGGCGAGTCGTACCCTTCTCGGGCGTTGTGTTGCAGTTCGCGCCGGACGAACCGCGACCATTCGGACCGCGCCGACAACCATTCCTCGTCGACCTCGCCTCGAGGCGTCTCTTCCCAAGCCCAGCGATAGAAGAACCCGCACGACACTTGCCGCGCCGCGCGCCATTGCGCGACGTCGTCTTCGTAGATGTCCTCGTGATTCGGCGACTCGCCCGTCTTCACGACCTCGAGCGCTTCGACGATGTCGGCGGGGACGTCGACCGTCCTCTCGTGGATGATCAAGGAACACGACGCGGACGAGTCCTCGGTCGCGACGACGCCGGGAGTCGACACGAGGCGCGCTTGAAAGGCGTCGCGACAGAACCCGACGCGGTCCTTCGTCGTCGCGAACAACGACGTCGGCGCCGTCTTCGCGTGCCATTCCTCGATCGGCGCGAAGACGTCGAACGACGCCGAGGTCGCGCGTCCGTCGGCGTCGATCACTTCCGACCATGCCTCAAGGTGTTGCGGGTCTCGAGGGAAGGGTGACCCGGCGCCGAGGGCGTAGTGTGCAAGGTGCGCGTAGTCGACGATCGACCGCGCCGTGAGGGTTCCAGACGCCGCCGCGAAGACGGTCGACGGGTTCTCGTCGAGGTAGCGCACGAGGCGGCGCGTACGGGCGGACGTCGGGTGTCTCAACGCGTGCGCCTCGTCGGCGAAGATGTAGTCGGGCGCCATGCGACGAAGAAGGTCGGTCCCGTCCGGCTTCGACAGTTCGGAGTACGCGACGAGGCGGACCTTCGGAAGGTAGAAGTGTGCCGAATACTTCGCGTATTCGGCGAAGAAGGACTCGCGCAACGAGGGAGGGAGCATGACGACGGGACGTTCGGCGCCGACGATTGCCGCGCCGAGGATCGAGATCAACGTCTTGCCGTGACCTACGCCAATCGGCGCGAGAAGGCCCCGCACGGCGCCGAGGACGACGAGGGCGACCGTTTGCACGTCTCGAAGCTTCCAGTCGCTTCCCGGGCGTCGCCATGCGGCGAGGGACGCCCTCAAGTGTGGGTTGTCCCGTGCGATATCCGCGGCGGTCTTCGCCGGGAGGTTCGCGACGCGTTCGGTCTCGGAGACGTGACGACCGCGGGGAACGTGAAGAGGACTCGCGCCGACGCCCTTCGAGGGAGAAGGGGAAGGGCGCCGGGCGAGTAGTAGCGAGAGGGCGTCGGACATCTACAGGAACGCCCTCACGACCTCGACCGCGCGCGGCGACAGGGCGTCGATCACGAGGTCGCCGCACGGCGAACGGCGGTCGACGACGAGGTCGACGCCGTCGAGGGACAAGGCGCCCGACCGAAGACGGTCGAGAAGGACGGCGACGACCCTCTTCGGTCCCTCGTTGAAGGCGATCAACCCGAAGTACGGAACGCCCGCGGCGGTCGCGACCTCGGCGGAGATCGGTCCGGTCAACGCTTCCGCGTGCCAGACGCGAGGGACGAGGTATCTCTCGCCGGGTTGGAAGGACGGCATTCCGGCGCGAGGAATGCAGTTCACGAAGAGGCGGAAGCGACCGAAGTCGCCTCGGTTCTCGAGGTTGTACCTCACGTCGTCGCTGGTCGAGGACAACGCGGCGGCGTCCTCGAGGCGGCGGTCGCCGAGGTCGACGTCTTCGATAGACGGGCGGGAAGGGTCGACGCCCTCGGTCGCGTCGGTCTTGAGGATAGGCGGAAGGGGGATAGCAGCGGGGACCGTCTCGACCGAGGGCGCGTTCGGAAGCGGGACCGACGCCGGCGCGGACGGAGGAAGGGAGATCGGCGGGACGATCGGGATCGTCGTCGCATCTTTCGCGGGGACGGGGATCGACGCCGGGTCGGCGCCGGTCAAGAACGCGTTGACCGCCTTCCGCCATTCGCGGACGCCGGCCTTCGTCCGCCCGGTCGGCGGCGGCGGCGCGTCGATCGCGTTCAGTCGGGCGAACTCGATCAACTGAGGCTTCGACGCGACCGACAGAAGGACGGCGGCGCCCTCGTCGTCGAGGACGCCCTCGAGGCGAAGACCGCGGGTCGACGTCTTCGCCGACGTGGTCGCGGCGAGGTCGACGGGGACGGTCGGCGGCGTCCCGTCGGGCGGGTTGATCGCCGTCGCGTTCGGAGGGTCGACGCCGTTCAGCGCGGCGAGGACGTTCTCGAGGGAGAGAGGGTCCATCGACTCGAGTTCGCCGCGGTCTTGCTCGGGATCCGCCTCGAGGATCCGCGCGACGAGGTATCCTCGGAGGTTCCTCTTCGCGAGGTCGACGTGCGACTCCGGACGAGGCGGCGCAGGCGTCCGCCCGGCGAGCATGTTTGCGAGAGGGTCGTTCGTGGTCATAGGTCCGCCCGTGGTTGTGAAGAGGTTGGAAAGAGCGCCCGCGGTCGGGCGACCGAGGGACGCGCAACGGTGTCTATGCGGGCAACCGCCGTAGTCGCCACACGCTGTGAGGTCGAAGGGGACGTCGGGCGCCGGGAGGGCAGCGGTCCTCGACATCTTCGTGAGGTCGCCGCGGATCGACTCGGTCGCGCCGCGAAGGTCGGCGGCGCTGAACTCACACTTCGAGGTCGTCGTCTTCGGGTCCTTCGTGTCGAGGTACAAGTGAGAGAACGCGATCGGTGGGGACATCGCGGACGACACTTCGATCGCGTAAATCTCGGCTTGCGGGTCCGCCTTCAACTCTTCGGGCGTCTTGCCGTACTTCTTCGGGTTCGACGACGTCTTGAAGTCGATCACGCCGTCGGCGGTCACGAGGTCGATCAACCCGCGAACCTTGATCACTTCGCCGTCGAAGGTCGTCCAGTCGGAGGCGAACCGTCGCTCGACGTACTCTCGAGGGTACGTCCCCGCGGGAGGGAGGGCAGGCAACGCCGCGCGGGCGATCTTCCCCGCGGGCGTGTCGGGTACGGGAGTCCCGTCGACGAGATAGGTCTCGAGGATCGCGTGTACCTCGGTCCCTAGCAGCATCGACGGCGAGGTCGGCGTCTCGAACCCGAGAACCTTCTCGAAGAACCACGCCGATCGACAGCGTCGGAACGTCTTGATCTGGCTCGCCGACGCTTGCCAGAAGGGTCGCCGGGCGTGTGTGAGGAAGGGATCGATCATCGGGCGTCCCGGTCGTCTCGGTATTGAACGAGGTCTTCGGGACAGCCTTCGCCGAAGTACACCGTCCCCGTCTCGTCACGGACGACGACCCAATCGGACCCGATAGCTTCGACCCGCTTCTCGGCGTATGCGTCGCGACCGAACGTCCCGCCGCAGTACCCCGGAAGGACGTCGCCGACTCGAAGAGGCGCGATCATAACGTCGTGTCCCTTCGATCGGCGACGATGATCTCGCGTTGGTACAAGGCGCGTTCTACGTCTTCTGTCAACGAGTCGAGGACCTCGAACGCGTCGCATTCTTCTTCATATGTCCCCGCTTGCCGAGGGTCGTACGGTCGCGCGATGTCCTCGTCGTGAAGGATCAACACCGTTAGGATCACTTGCTGGACAGGAGACAACGCGTATACGTCGCGGTGTGGTTTGATCGTCATGCTTCGAGACACACGAACGCGCCTCGTTCGCCGTGGATGATCTTGATCGTCGCGCCCGACTGGCAGAGGAACGCCTTCGCGGCGGTCAACTCGTCGAGGGTCAACGTCGCCTCGTGTCCGCCGCGGGACATGACGAGGGCGGCGACGGCGACCTTCAAGTCGCCCGGTGGATACCCGATGATCGTGTGTGTCCTCTTCATGACGGCGACTCGACGTCGAGGGCGAGGGCGTACAGGTGATAGTCGTGTTCCGCCTTCCTCCCGTGGATCGTCGCCAGATAGGACGCGGCGGGAGGGATCTTGTCGTCCCCTTTCAAGAGGACGAGGACGCGGTCGGTCGCGTCGCGATCGAGGATCGAGGTCTCCGTGAAGATCACGACCTCCCGCGGGCCGCTTGCCGCCGCGCACGACAGGAACCGCCCGCGAAGGCGCGCCGTCGCGGTCAACGTCCCGTCGACGCGCGCGAACTTCGCGGTCGTGTGCTTGATATGTCTCATGCCTTGTTCCCCTTGCCGTCGAGGACGGCGATCCGGTTCGCCTCGGCGAGTTGCTTGACGACCTCCGGTCGAGGTTGCGCGGCGCGCATGAACGCCTTCTTCGTCGACTCGAAAACGTCGTCGAACATGGCGACGGCATGAAAGACCGTCGAGGCGAAGACCTCCTTCGCGACGGCTTGTTCGAAGACCCACACTTGAGACCCGTTCGCGAAGACGACGCGCGTCCCGATGGTCCGCGGCTTCGACTTGCCCTTCGAGATCAACAACGGGTTGATCGACTTGAAGAGACCCGCCGTCCCGGCTTTCTCCGTCATGCCGACGAAGTCCTCGACGTTGCTCGCGAGCGTGGTCGCCGCGTAGCACGCGGTCACGACGGCGACATAGGTCCCCGGGTTCAGCGCCGCGACCTCGAGCGCTTGTGCGATGATCGTTGTCCCCTTCACAGCGGGTTACCTCCCTCGTCGAAGGACGCGCCGAGACACTTCGGACAGACCTCGATCTCGCGCCCGTCCTCGGCGAAGGCGACGGACGGCGTGGACGTATGGTTCCGGCAGACGCCGCAGATCGTCGGCGTGGTCTCGACCTCGTCGTTCATGCGCTTCAAGCCGTCGACGATATACGCCTTCTGCGCCGCCTCGAAGACGCGGACCGCGGCGCGGAAGGCGCCCTTCGCCCTCGGCAACGAGGACAACCCGTCGCCGAGGGCGTCGTCGGCGTCGAAGTGTGCGGCGAGGATCTGCGCCTCGTAAATGAGGCTCTCCCTCGCAGAGTTCAGCTTGTCGAGAAGTTCGGACATCGGTTCTCCGTGGGTCTCGGACCGTAAGGTGCGACTTAACAGGATGTCAAGTCGAGGTTATCAGATATCGTCTGATCGCTTCGGCGACTTGCAGAGGGACAACGGCGTTACCAAGTGCGCGAATTCTGTCCAACCTTCCGGGTATCCCATCAACGCCTCGACCTCGTCGACGGGCGCCTCGACGGCGAAGGCGGCGATCATGACCTCGAGAAGCGCGCGGACCTTCTCGTGCATCGTCACGCCGAAGACGTCGACCCATTCGTCGTGAATCCTGATCGCCGTCGCGGCACATTCGGCGGCGTCCGTCTCGCGACCCTCGATCCGGGCGTAGCGGCGCGCGAGGTTCGTCCATTCGGCGACGGTCTCGCGGTTGACGCCGGCGCGAGACGCGTCCCGCTTGTTCCTGTCGACCATGACGGGCGACGGCGACGGCGCGGGCGCCTCGACGACGGGCGCCTCGACGACGGGCGCCTCGACGACGGTCTTCGGGATACGGGAGATCGCCCGGTTGAGGGACGACTTCGCGCTTCCCGTCTTGCCGGCGCGGAACGTCGCGAGGACGGACGCGACCTCGTTCCAGTCGGCGAGGGAGCATCGGTAAGCCGTGCGGGAGTAGAGCCCGACCTCGACCGAGCGGTCGTCGAAGGCGACGCCCGACGCCTTGAAGGCGGCGCGAACGTAGTTGTCGACGTTGTTTGAGAAGGTCACGGTCGCGGTCTCGGTAAGGGCGGCGACGGGCGCCTCGACGAGGTCGACGTCGTTCATGGCGTCGTTGATCGCGTTCCAAACGGCGTCTTCGCCGGCGTCCGTCCCGTCGAACTTCCGCAACGCCGCGGACATGTCGTCCGTAACGTTGATGTCGTCGGGGTACTCGCCCGTCCGGAAGACGTAGGCGGCGATTGCGTCGGTCTTGGCGTTCTTCATGCTCTAAGCTCTCCCGTTCGTCCCCGGCAACCCGCCGAGGGACCCGAACAGTAAAGTCCGACTTAACAAAGGTCAACCCTCTTTTCGCAGAAAAGCGCAAAGGCGCGCAACCAAACGCAAAAACGCCCGCGCGGTACGAAGCCAAACGGGCGGGGTTGCGCCGTTCGGCGGTCAAGTGTTAAGCGTGACTTTCCTCGGGAGGTCTGAAGTATGGACGAGAACACGACGCCGCACGACAAGTTGCGCGCATGGTTGACCGACAACGGCGTGTCGGTTCCCGACTTCGCGGACGCGGTCGGCGTGTCGCGGATCGCCGTGTATGCATGGATGAAGACGGCGATCCCGTCGCCGCTTCGACGCCTCGCAATCGAGACGGCGACCGGAGGCGCGATCACGCCGTCCGAATGGGCGAAGGCGGCGGTCGTCGCGGTCGCCATGGCGGCGAACGGATGACGCCTCGGGTCTCAGTATGGCGGGATCGGTACGTCGTCGGCTGGGAACAGGGGACGTCCCCGCAACTCGACGCGAAGGGCAATCCCGCGCCTCACTATCCGATCCTCGGTCTTGTCGACGCCCTCCGCGCGACGTACGGGACCGACGCACACTTCGTGCCGTACAGGATCCCGATCGCCGGACTCGAGGCGCAGCCGCGGATCAACGAACCCGCCGTCGCCGAACTCGACGCGCGCGGTCTCGGACCCGTCTTCGACGTCCTCGTCGCCGATGTCGACCACGAAGGCGCGCACAAGGGCGACGGGACGCCACAAGACGAGGTCGACGCGTGGTCGATGGCGCAGATCGCCGCGGTCGAGGCGTCCGACTTCGGCGCCGGTCTCGGCTGGTATCTCTCGCGAGGCGGTTGCCGCCTTCTTTGGACGCTGTCGACGCCGGTCGACCGTACAGCCTACCTTGAGACCATGCGCGCCGCGAGGACGTACCTTTCCGGCGTCGGCGTCGTCCTCGACCCTCTGACCGACTGGAACCGATGCTACCGCCTCCCGTACGTTCGACGGGACGGGCGCGACGAACGAAGGCCGGCGTCTTGGGACCGCCTCGGTCCGGCAAACGTTGATTGCCTTGAAATTTCATTCAGTTGTCACGACAGCAATCAACCGACATCGACCTCGACGTCGGTCTTCGCCGGACTCGAGGCGGTCCCGTCTCGATTCGAACTCCCTTCCGCGATCGACGCCTCGGTCGGTCTCGGGCGTCAACGGACGCTGTTTCGGTACGCCTCGAAGATCCGCGCAAGCGGACTCGACGAGGTCGAGATCCTCGCCGCGTGTCGGACGATCAACGAGACACGATGTCGACCGCCTCTCGCCGACCGCGAGGTCGTCCACGCGACTCGACAAGCGCTTCGCTACGATCCCGACCCGATAGCGGCGGCGGTCGACGCCTCGAAGCCGACGGTCGTCATTCGGAAGGGCGTCCTCCCGGCGCTGATCGACGCCGCCGAGGACTTGATCCGCGACGAGAACGTGTATCAGCGGGGCGGCGTCCTCGTCGGCGTCGCCCGAGATCCCGATCCCGCGGGCGGGTTGACCCACACGCCCGATCCCGCCGTCATCCGAGAACACAGACTCCACGGACTCCGGAGGTTGATCGCCGAGGGCGCGACATGGCGCGAGATACGCAAGGCGAAGCCGGAGGACAAAGCGCGCATGGTCGCGGCGGGACAGGAACCAACCGAGTTCGTCGAGGTCGCCGCCGACGTCCCTCTCGAGGTCGTCCAGGGTCTCCGGGAGTCGCTCGCGTGGTCGAGGTTCCGGCGCCTCGTCGGAGTCACGGAGTCGCCGACCATGCGGTCGGACGGGTCAATCCTCGACCGCTCGGGATACGACGACGCATCGGGGATCTTCTTCGCCGCGCCGCCCGGGTTGATCTGGCCTACCGTCCCGACCTCGCCGACGCAGGCGGACGCCGAACACGCCCTCGGCGTCCTCGAGGCGATCCTCGACGACTTCCCGTTCGGGTCCGACGCACACAGAAGTGTCGCCGTCGCCGCCATGTTGACCGCCGTCGGTCGATTCGCTGTCAACGGTCCGACGCCTCTCTTCCTCTTCGACGCCCACACGGCGGGTTCGGGGAAGGGTCTCCTCGCCGACCTCGTGTCGATCCTCGTGTCGGGTCGAAGGGCGGCGGCAATGGCGGCCGACAACGACAACGCCGAGACCGAGAAGAGGATCACGGCGACGTTGATCGCCGGACGTCGCGTCGTCCTTCTCGACAACGCCGCGGGCGCCCTCGGCGGACCCGCCCTCGACGCCGTGTTGACGTCGGACGTCTGGTCGGGACGCGTCCTCGGACGGTCCGAGATCGTCGAGGTACCCAATCGCGCGACGTGGCTTGCGACAGCGAACAACGCGGCGATCCGAGGCGACCTTGGGAGGCGGTCTCTTCGCTGCTACCTCGACGCCGAGGTCGAGAGACCCGAAGAGAGACGCGGCTTCAAGGTCGCCGACCTCCGAGGGTACGTCCTAAAGCACCGAGGGTCCCTCGTCGGCGCCGCGTTGACCGTCCTTCGTGCGTACAAGGTCGCAGGGTCGCCGGCGCTGTCGCTGTCGCCGTTCGGGTCCTTCGAGGCTTGGGACCGCGTCGTTCGCCGCGCGCTTGTGTGGGCGGGTAGCGACGACCCTTGCGAGACACGGCGCGAACTGTACGAAGCCGCGGACCGGGACCGGGACGCATGGGCGACCGTCCTCGAGGCGTGGTCGACGCTGTACGGCGAGACCGAGACCACGGTTCCCGATGTCCTCGCCGACGTCGCCTCGACCGTCTTTGGCGCCGCCATGGGGAACGAGGACAAGGGCCGCGCCGACGCGAAGGTCGCCCTTCGAGACGCGTTGATCGAAATTGCAGGAACGGGAAACCGCGAACTTGACCCGCGAAAAGTCGGATGGGCGTTCGCGAAACACAGAAACCGGATCGTCGAAGGGCGAAAACTCGTTCAATCGACGAAAGCGAACCGCGGGCGGCGCTGGTACGTCGACCTCGTGAATCGCGTAAACCCTTCAACACAAAGGGAAAGTGACAAGGCTATTTCAAAAGTCACGCTGTAACCCTATGGAACGACTCGTATTTCGGCTTAAAGTGTCTTTCGTGACTATCCCTCAACCTTAATACGTGAGGGTCTTTTTTTTCTGAGATCAATAGGGGTTGGGAGAAAGCAACGAAAGTCACGCAACGGGAAAAAGGCATACAGATCGCAGGCTTACAGGGTGACTTTTAGGATCTGATAGTCACGCTCGACAGGAGGAACGGCGTAAATGACTGAAAAGACACGATATCCGACCGAGCAACAAGAACAAGTCGCCTTCGTCCGCTGGATGAGGCGCAACGGGATCCCTCACTTCGCCGTTCCCAACGGCGGCTTGCGCCGGTCGAAGACGGCGGGAAGCTTGCGGTCCGCGGGCGTCGTGAAGGGCGTTCCCGACCTCTTCGTGTGCGTGTCGTTGGCGAAGGCGCCGCACGGCGTGTGGATCGAGATGAAGCGGCAAGGGTCACGGGCGAGCGACGTATCGCCCGATCAACGACAGTGGATCGCGAACCTTCGCGCCGTCGGACATGCCGCCGAGGTCGCCGCGGGTTGCGAGGACGCGAAGAGGATCCTCGTCGAGGCGTACGGCGTGACCGTCTTCGACCTCGACGCGCAAGGGAGGCGCAAGCCGTGATCTGCAAGTTCACGATACGTAGCGCCGACGACGCCGGCGAGCCTACCGGGAAGAAGGTCGAGGTCTTCGTCGGCAAGGACGACCACGGCGCCGCCGTCTTCAACGTCCAAGGGACGTTCGACTTCGCCGACGGCGACGACGACGAGGTCGGTACACTACGGGGACTTATCGGGTATGTCGCGAACGTGGCTCTCGACATGGTCGATACCTACGCCGAGAGGTATACGCCGTGAGTCCGTCGGATGAGCCAAGGATCGCCGGCGCGCCGCTTGTCGACGTCGACGTCGAGGAAAGACGTCGACGCGCGCTGTATATCGCGAAGGTTGCAGAGGTTCGCGACGCCGCGATTGAACGGGCGGCATGGCGGCAGACGCCGCGCGTTAAGGACGCCGCCGCGACCCTCGACGTCGACCTCGTCGCGCGCCGCTTGAAGGCTGTCTTCGAGGTCACGTTCGCCGCCGTCGTCGCGGTCTTCGAAGAGGCGCGGGACGCGAAGGAGCACAAGCCATGAAATGGACGCCCGCACGACACGAGGTCGTCGCGCCGGCGAAGGTCGTCGACAGGATCGAACGCCGGGTCGCGCGGATCGAACGCCGCGAACGCATGATCGGCAACGCGCGCTTGTTCGTCGTGTTCCTGTCGCTTCTCGGGCGCCGTCTTCGTCTTCGGATGCGCGAGATCGCACGACGTCTTGACCTCCGAAGCCCCCCCCGTTTGGTTACAACCGAGGGTCCAAAGCCCGGGGTCACCC
>Ga0099850_1000072_pt1 | contig 37801 bp, 48 predicted proteins | sample CB_VirMetaG_5_FD_79182 | JGI IMG/M metagenome (GOLD analysis project Ga0099850, IMG submission 79182) | Freshwater to marine saline gradient viral communities from Chesapeake Bay - CB_1508_1D Viral MetaG | ecosystem: Environmental > Aquatic > Marine > Coastal | place: USA: Chesapeake Bay... | reverse complement strand
TAAAACACCTCGCGCATTGCCAGCATGCCCATGTTCGCCTTGGCTGGCCATGCGCCGCGCTCACCGGCGCGCTCGTACATTGCCTCGGCAACGTCGCGGCGGATGCACATGAACCCGGTCGGAGCCGCCTTGACCTCGATCAATCCGTCGCCGTCAGGCTCAGCCCCCTCGAGGGCGACGACCGGGTAGGTGTCGGCATCGTTCTTGCGCGGGTAGACGCCGCAGGCGATGGGCCGATTGGCCTCGAGCAGAGAGCGGACAGCCTGCGGGGAAAAGGAAACGTCGGCATCGACGAAGAAAAGGAACCCGGCCTCGCTCTCGAGGAACAGGCGCAGGAGATCGTTGCGCGCGTCATCGACGTGGCAGTCGCCCGTCTTGATAAGCACGTCACCAGCCCAGCCGTTCCCCATGAGGTCGGCGGTGGTGGAGATGAGGGAGTGAACGCAATTGGCGACGATGTCGCCATAGGTCGGAATGGCGATCAGGACGTGGCCCTTGGGCTGGGCGGCGCGCCATCCGGTCTGGTGGTAGGTGGGCATGTGGTATTTCTCCTCTTGCTGAAATGGGGAGCCGAAGCCCCCCATCCCTATAGCAGAGCAGAACCCGATCTGCAGCCTCAGCCGTCGTTGTTCGGGATGTAGGCGATGACGACATCCGCGATGCCGGTCGTCGCTGCAGTCCCGGTCAGATCGACCGACGCCGTGATCTTGGTCCACTTGTCCAGCTTGTAGCTGACCGCCTCGTCGAGGGGGACGAAGCCGAGCGTACCGAGCGCCAGATTGGTGCCGTACAGGTCGGGATCGTCGCTCGCCGAGGTGTCGCCACCATTCGTGCCGATGTCCAACTGGTTCGTCGATCCGGCGTTGAACACCTCATGGACGAATACGCCAGACGCGGCCTTGTGAATGATGGAACCCGCCGGAACCACGCCCACAAGCACCTCCTCGCCGTCATTGGCATAGGTGATGCGCTTGCGGAGGTAGTGGACCATCTGCTGGTGGTATTCGCGACCAGTGTTGCTCATCGCGCCCTCCTTACAGGTCCTTGCCGTAGGTCGAGATGGTGATGACGCCGTAGTCCTTTGAGTTGAACTGCGTTTTCTTCATCCCGAATACAGCACCGATGGAGACGCCGACAGAACGACCGTAGTCGAACTCCTCGTCGCGCCAGTCGAAGGTCATGGAGTTTGCATTCTCGCGACCATAACCGATTACGCCAGCCTGCCGACCAAGCAGGAGCGCGCGCTTCGTGTTGGCCACCGTTGCGCCGGTCGAGGAGTTCACCCCGTTCGGAATACGGAAGGCTTCGTGAAGAACAACACCATTGTATTCGCCGAGCGCGCCGGTGAAGATGCCGTTCTTCATCTCGCCACCCTGCACACGCGCCTTCTGTGTGTCGTACCACGTAATCTTCGTTGTACTTACGGCGGTGCGCAAATCCTTCACCTGAGAAGGGTGAAGAATGCAGATATACTTCTCGTCGCCGTCGATCATCAGCGGCTGTACCAGCGGCTGGGCGGTCTTGGCGATGAGAAGAGCCTCGTCGATCAACTCGAGGGCAAACTTGTCGTCCGTCGCGCTGGTCAGGCCTTCGTCTGCAGTGTTGTTGTCAGCCCACACGCGGCGACCGGCGGTCGGCGCGACAATGGTGTTCATGCCATTGTACTGGGCTTTGTCGGGGTCCACGGTGCGCCCGTCACGGGTGAAGGCGTCGCCGGTGTAGCCAGCCAGATGCAGGAACATCGTGCTGTCCATACGGTCGGCCCACCACAACGCCAAACGATCCTTAGCCACCTCGCGGAGGTTGTAGGGGGTGCGTTGGTTGGAGACGCTGCGCTTCGACTTGAACCGCGCTGCGTGGAACAACTCGTTCACCAGCAGGCTCTCGTCATACGTGGTCAGGTCCTCTTCGTTGCCTTCGAGGGCCTGATTTTCGGTCACGCCGTCGCCGGTCAGCGACATCACGAGGCCGAAAGTGACCTTGTCACCGGCATTCTTGCCGGTTTCGGTCTTGATCTGGATGATGCTGTCGTCACCTTCGCCGACAAACTTCTTGAAGTAGGTTTTCTTCTCCACCTCGCGAAGCAGTTTCGCCGACCAAAGTTTGTTCGTAAGTGCATCACCCGTCGCGAAAGACTTGGTCGCCATGACCAATCTCCTTTCAGGGGTTGAACAATACTTGGTGCTGCTTGTGCGTTACGCCGCACGGGCGAAAACAGCCGTTACGCGGGCTGTCGCGAAGGTCCTCCGGTCTGACCCTTGACGCCGGTCTGGGCGAGAAAGGCGGGGATCGACCACCAGAGGAGACGGGCCGATCCCCGCAGGACCTCCGCAATCGCCGCAGGGGGCGGAGGTGTCCATTGCCGGGAGGAAACAGACGGTATCTAAATACCGCTTCCTTTGGGTTGCTGCAAGCCCCCGGTTAGCGGATGCCGTTTGCAAGCTGGTGGATGCGCTCCACCGTCTTGGGATTGGCGCGAGCGAAGGCCTCAAGCTGCTCGGCTGGCATCGAGAGGATCGCCTTTATGCTCAGGGCCTCGGTGTCGCCTCCTGCGGACCCGGCGAGGCTGGGATTGCGGCGCTGCTGCTCCTCGATGGCCGACAGGCGCTGCGTTGCCTGCTGGTAGGCATTCGGGTCGAACTGCTGCCGCTGCTGAGGCTGCGGCTGCTGTTGCTGCTGCGGGCGCGCCCGAGCCTGCTGCGGGTTCCATCCGCGCGTCGCGGCCAGAGCGGCCACGCGGTGCGAGAAGGGCTGGCCCTTCCGCTGCGCCGTGACGCCGTGTTCCCAGATCGCCGCCTTGATGAAGCGGTCGAGGGGGACGCGGTCGGAATGGAATGCGCGCCACTCCGCTGCGAGGCTCGACTGGAGGTAGGACCACGCATTGCCCAGAACCGGGTTGTCGCGGGCGTCCTCGTCGAACTCCTTCGCGAAATCGGCGACCTGTTTCTCGGCCTTCGCGACGACCTCGGCCTGCTGCGCCGCCTGCGCCTTGCGGGCATCCTCGGCAGCGAGACGCTCCTCGATGCGCTGGATGCTCTCGATGGGGTCAAATACCTGCGTCTGGCCGGGCTGCTGCGGTGCCTGCTGCTGCGGCTGCGGCATCAGGCGCTGGCTCAGTTCGAGGAGGACGCCTTCCAGTTCACGGGCGCGCCGGGTTGCCTCACGCGCCGCCTGCCGCTCCTGTATCAGCGCCGCGCTCGGCACGTAGCCGGGAGGACGGCGAGGATCGTTCGCCGGATCGAACTGCTGCTCCTGCGGAGGCATCTGCTGCTGGCGCTGCTGCTGGGCCTGCTGCGGGTTCCTCGGAGCGAAGCGGCCCTGCTCGTCGCGCGGGCGGGCCTCGGTGACCTCCTCCTCGGTGTCGTCGTCCTCCGGCATGGCGAGGAGTTCGTTGATCTGCTCCTCGGACAGGCTCTCAATGTCGCTGCCAGAGATGTCGCCGTCGTCGTCGGCAATCTCCTCGACCTCGTCCTCCTGAGGGGCCGGGGCCTGCTGCTGCGCCGGAGCGGCCTGCTGGCCGGGCTGCGGTGCCGTGATCTCCGCGCCGTTGTCGGGCGCGGTCTGCTGGGTGTTATCCGCCATGTCGGTTCTCCACTATGCGGGGGTATCGAGGCCGGGGCGCTCCCCGCTCCTCAGTTCGTTCGCCGCCCGTGCCTGTTTCAGCAGGGTGTCGGCCTGATTTTCGACGATCTCGGACTGGACCTTGCCGATCTCGGCCTGCGCCTTCTGGCCCTCGACCTGTGCTCTCTGGCCCTCGGCCTGCGTCTTGTTGACCTCGGCCAACAGCTTCGCCGCTTCATTCTTCGCCTGCTCCTCCGCCTGCGGGTTCGGGGCGTTGATGATCTGCTTCACTTTCTCGACGACGCTCGTCGGGAAGGGCGAGTAGCTGAGAAGTTCGACGAAGGCCTGCGGCGGCAGCACGTCCTTGATGCCGGGCAAGATTTGCATGAGGCCCGTCCAGACCATCTCCTTCTGGTTCACACTCGACGCGCTCTCGTCCACGATCACGTCGTATGTCACATCGCCGCGACGCATGAGCGGCACGTATTGCTGCCGCCCCTCGCCGACAATGCGGACGAGGCGACCGTCGCTGAGGTAGCTGGTGATGTAGTGCAGCATCAGGCGACCGCGCCGCTTGCGGTAGCGCCGCAGGGAATTGAAAATCCCGGCCAGCACCGCCATCCCGGCCTGCTTGCGCTGATACTCGAGGATGCCGGGCTGATCCTGCTCGCGCATGCCCATCATTTCAAGAGAGACGCCGACCACCTCGCGGATCGCATCGACGGCGAACTGGGTGAGTATCTGGAAGCCCTGCGGGAACGTCGGCTGGGGCTTGTCGCGCAGGCGACTGCCGGAAATCGTGCCATTGGCGACGATGGAGACGCCATCCGGGCGCGCCCAGCTATCGGCGAACTCTTCCTCCATGCCCTCCGGGATCGCCCCCTCCTCGATGATGATGCCGCCCTGCGAGTTGCTGTTCATTATGTGCAACATCTGGCTGAGCCATTTGTTGGCCCAGCGTTGCGGGTCCTTCATCGCCCTGACGAGGCCGTACCACGTCCCATCATTGCGGTCGAACTTGCCCGTGATGCAGTTGAATGAAAAGGCGCTCTTGCAGGGGGCAATCTCGTCCTGCAGCACGACATTGCCGAGGAAGGCCTGCCTGTATTGCTTCCGGCGCTGCACAACGCCCTTGATCGGGACGCCCGGAAATTGCTGGGCCATGATGGTCTGCAGGCGCTGATATTCCTCCATCGACATGCTGACGATGTTGCCCGGCTGGAACGGGTCGGCGACGCGAACGAAGAACTCCCACACCCAGTACTGCAACTGAAGGATGCGGCACTTGCGCTCGACCGGGAACTCATCGTCCTCAGACCAGCTTTCGTAGTAATGCTCCGGGTCGTTGCGGTGCGGGTCGTCCGGGTGATCGGCGTTCGCCCACATGCTGGCATCGAGTTCGTATCGCGAGAAGCCCGGCCAGCGATCCTCGACCACGTCCCAGTCGAGTTCCAGCATGCGCCAGACGCGGCGCGCGTCCTTCAAATTCTGTTTCCTCGCGGCGTGGTCCCAGACCATCTGCAGGGGGTCGATGCGCTCGACCTCGGGGATGCCCTCCGGGTCGTCGTCGAAGCTGAGGCGCGTCTCGGTCCAGCCCATGCCGCAGATGGCGCAATCGCGGAACGCCTCGCTATCCTCGTCCTCGGCCTCGGCCTCGTCGTCGAACCAGCGCGCCGCCTCGGTGAATATCTCATTGGCCTGCGCGTCGCCCTCCTCGCGCGGCATGAAGCGGACTTCATTGCGGTTCTGGATTTCGTGGCCCGCCACCGTGTCCACGATCACGGAGACGCGGTTGAAGGTGATGACCGGGCGAAGCTGCTCCTCGAGGAACTGCTTGTCCTGTTCGCTCCACTGTTTCCCGGCCTCGAAGGCGTAATCCTCTCGCGCCTCGCTGCGCCAGTCGGATGAGTGCGTCTTGTCCAGATGCCACCACCGCTTCCACGGTCGCGGGATTTCTTTCAGGGCCTCGACGCGAAGCTGCTCCGCCTCGACGGTCGCGAGGTCGTCGTCGGTGACCTCGTAGGTGTTCGGCTCTGTATTCTGGACTGGTCTGGCCATCACGCGCTCCATGCACTCCGACCGCCTGATCTGCGGCCCTTGCCTCGCGAATACCTATCACCTCGGGCTTGTCCCGGCAACGGAACCTGAACCGGCTTATGCCCGGACTGGGCGTAGGTCATAAAGCCGTCAGCCGCGTTCGAGTTGTCGTCGTGGAGCGGCTCATTGCTCCATGTGCCAAGCACATCATTCCACTTTTTGCGGTAGGCGCGCAGGCGTTTCAGGCCCTGAGCGCAGCGGGCGCGGTCGAAGCGCGCCATCATCAGGTGCCGCCTCGCCACCTGTATCGCCTCAATTTTGTTCGGCGTGACCGGCACCACGCTGACCCTCAAGCCAACCTTTTTCAGCACGTCCTGCGTCCCTCCCTCGAGCCAGAGGAGGTCCCGCTTGGCGTCGTGGGGCATGTAGTGGTTGCCGAACATGACGCCATGCTCGACCGCCCAGCCCCGGAGCCAGTCGGCATAGTGCGCGATGTACTCGCCGCTGGCCTCATAGTAGCCGACGAAGTCGCTCAGGCCTCCGTCGCCGTCCTGCCAGAGCCAGATGCTCGTCAGGTCGTTGCGGCCAAGGTCCCATGCGGTGTGGACGAGGCGCTCCGGGCGGATCGGCAGATCGGTGATGCGCTCATGCCGCTCGGCGAAGGCAAGCTGGTCTGCGAAATACGCGCCCTCCAGAGCCTGCTCGAAGGCCTCGCGCGGCGTCGCCGGGTACTCGCGCTTCATGTCGCCGCCGAGGCGCTTCTGCTCGCGCACGTACCAGTTGCGCTGCGCCTCGTCGAGGATGCGGCCCGTCTCTGCCTCGATCTTGAGGAAGTACCTCTCATCCTCCGGCGTGATCGGCACCACGGTCTGCGGCAGGCGATAGGTCGGCTCAGCGAGCCACGGGAAGAAAAAGAACCGCCAGTCGGTCGGGTGCGGCTCTCGGCCTTGGCGCTCGACCTCCTGAGCCTCTTGGCAGATGTCGAAGAAATCTCCGGCGTCGCCCTCGGCGGTGCTCTCGATGGTGATGACGCCGCGCTCGGCGGAGGGGAATGCGCCGGTCTTTATCTCGCGCGCCTTCTCCGGGTACTGGGCGGCGATCTTGCCGTGCTCCGAGATGTGCAGCCAATTCACGGTGCCGCCGCGTGTCGAGGTGCTGACCGAGAAGCTGGAGTTGTTGCTGAATGTGAGCGTGTCGGCGCTGTCGGCGACGGTGCCGACCATGTTGCGGATGCCCTCCGGGAGGACGTCGTAGGGCAGCTTGACCTTGTCGCGGAAGATCGCCTTGGCATCGCCCAGCCGGTGCGCGATCAGGCTGGCGCGGACGTCTTTGTTGAACAGGCAGTCGTCGAGATAGAGGAGGCAGCACAGGGTCGTGAAACCAAGCTGCCGGGCCTTGAGGATCACATTGCGCCGCCCCATGCCCTCGAGGAACTGCTGCTGCGCGGCGTTCGGGCGGAAGGGGACGCGCTTCCCGTCCTTGTCCACAATCGTGTAGAGGTTGTGGAGCCTCCAGATTGGGTTGTCGAACTGGTTAATCCTGACCGCCGCTGTCATCAATCATCGGCCTCACGAACTTGTCGGGATAGTAGTCGAGCGCGCCGCTGCCGTCAGGCTTCTCGACGACGTGCCGCTCCTTCCCGTAGACCCGGCTTTTCGCATAGTAGCGCCGCATCGTCCACATTTCCTCGGCCTCGTCGCGGACCCGGCAGTAGACGAACTCCCCTTTCTTGTACTCACGCATGGCTCAGAAACCCTCTGGTGTACGATACAGGCAGCGCACCACGAACACGCTCCCCTGATCCGGGGAGTAGGTCGTGTAGGTGCAGAGATGATACTGGCCATCGGGCGAGTGCTGCAGCTTGGCGCTGCCCTCCTCGATGACGACCGGAGCCTGACCATCGACGCGCACGATGTAGCCGGTGGCGGTGCGCGTGACTTCTCCCGGCTTGGCCGGGCGGCAGTCATGCTCGTCGCAGCAGGCGCGCGAATAGAGCCAGTGGGCATCTGCTGGCAGGGCGGCATGCAGCGTTGCCATCACCCACGCGAAAAAGGCGACGAAGAGCCAGAGGCCGCGCATCCGCGTGTCGTCACCCTGCCGGGGGATGATCGCCCTGCCGAGGCTGTAGCCCGCGCTCCACGCGCAGGCCAGACCGATGAGGAGGTTGGTCATTCCTCGCCCTCCTCTCTGGTAACGCGCACGGACTTGCGCACGACCAGCGCGTTGTCCAACAGCGCGGGCTTGAGTTCGCCGGATGGAGACAAAAAGCGCGGGTTGTTTCCGGTAGTGCGCACGTCTGCCGCAATGAGGTTGTTGTCCCTGTCGATGTAGACGCTGACAACGACGTTTGGGACATCGGAGCGGATGGCCGCGTCGGACACGCGGAGGACGCTGCCGCTTGGGGCCTTCACGTAATGAAACTTCGGGCGGTCAGGGTCTTGGCAGAGATATGCGTGACGACCCAGCCACACCCCTTGCGCCCTCACCTCGACCTTGTCGCCATGATTGAACTGCTTTGCCATCATCAGAACCTCCATCCTCGCCCTCCTCGGGCTTCTCCTTATGCACTCTCTGCCAGTCCCGCGATCAGGAGGTCGGTGACGTGGATAGACCAACTCACTATTTCATGGTCCTCCCAGTCCTCGCCTACCATTGCGGGATTGGACATCAGCGCCGCCGCTATCGCAGTCGCGATCCTCTCGCGGCGGTCGGCAAGCTGATCGGGCTGGTCCCGGTAGGGTGCGTCGATGATGGTCATTGCTCATTCTCCTCTGGTGGCCTGCGGCGTTCCTCTGCCGTCAGGTCGATAATCTTGCGGCGGCGCTCGGCCACCTCTTTCAGCACTGCGGCCAGCGTGTCGCCGACCTCCTCAGTGTTGGTGTTCTCGGTCGTCTGGGTCGGCCTGCCGTCTATGCGGTCCATGAGATACTTGATGGCGTCGAGGTTCCCTCCAGCGGCCATCGTGATGAGGCGCTCGGAGATGACCGACAAATATCGGACAGGCAGTCCGCGCTCGTCAGTATATCCCGGCACGTCGGCGAGGAGCATGCGGCGCAGTTCGGCGTCGAACAATCGCTCGACGTTCCTGCGCCCTACAACTATTCCTCGTCCTACCATTATTTTCCCCTGCTCAGGTGCTGTGACCCCCGTGAAGCGGATCATACTCCACGGGGGTCCTGCAGTCCAGTTTCCTCAGTTCATTTGCGCCTGCTTGAAACGCGCCTTTGCCTCGCTGATGTCCTTGAGGTTCTGGTCCGAGATTGCCCGAATGCCCTCGATGATGCTGTCCAGCAACTGGGTGTGCGGAGGCGGCGGGTCGAAGGCATCGTTGATGGAGATGACCGCGACGAGGCGGCTCACCATGTTGGCGATGACTGAGGTCAGGTAGACGAGATGATCCTCCGCAGTGTGGACCTCCTGCCGCTCGTCTGCCGACTGCAGCAATTCGCTGAGCATGCTGTCAACTTGCTGCATGATGACGAAGTGGAGCGGGTGCTGCAGCACCTCGTCCTTTGACTTCTCCTCGAGGTGGAACAAATAGCCCTCGCCGATGGGCTTGGTTTTCGACCTTTTCATTTCGGGTTCCTCACTGTGCGGATGCGGGTCTTTGGCCACGGCAGGCTCTGCCAGCGGCGACCATGCAGCATGTGGCTGATGGTCGAGCGGTCCACCCTGTAATCACGGGCAATGACGGAGATCGGGTCGGCAGTCGTCATCCAGCGGAGCCGGATTGCCTGCACGTCGGCCTCGGTGAGTTCGCCACGGGTGCTGCGGTCAGTCATTGACACCCTCCTTTCCGGGTTCGATTGAGATGAGGCGGCGAAGCGCGTCGATGACATCCTCCAGCACCCTCGTCTCGTCCACCATCGGCGCGGCAGTGATACCCTCGAACTGACGGAACTTCCTGTCGTTGGACATGGCCACACCATTGCGGATATTGTCCGCGAGCGCGAGGACCATAGCATTCGTCAGGCAGTTCATCAGTTGGGGCATGCTGTAGCCCTTCTCCATCAGCGTCATCATCTCCTCCGCCTGCGCGGCTCTCGTGACATCGCGCAGCCGCTCGATTGCATCGACCGTGCGCTTGTCCTCTTTCGACGCCTTGATGCTCATGCTGCGCCCCCATTGTTGCGGGTTTCGTGGACCTCGCGAGCGATATCCGCCACGTCCTTCGTGGCGCGCTCGATCAGGGCCTCGAGGGTGGGGAAGCTGCCCGGCTCGGACAGCGCCTCGAGGGCTGCGACCGAGTTCGAGATGTTGTTGGCCAGCAGCGCAATCAGCGCGTTCGTGGTGGCATTGAGCATGACGGTCGTGCAGTGCGTGAACTGCGCATGTGTCATGTGGCCACCGCCTTCCTTGGCATAGCCTGCGCCGTACTCATGCCCCGCCTTGAGCATCGCCTCACTGGCGACATCGACCAGCACCTTCCGCAGCTTGCGGATTTCGTCCTTCGTGTTGGTGTTCATTTCTTCTTCCTCTGGTTGGCAGGCGTGATTGCCCGCTGTCCCGAAGAGTGGCGCGGATGGACGCAGGATGCAAGGGCGGCGCGAAAAAAAGTCACGGGACGCGACCCCCCCGGCCCCCCCCGGTGCTGATCGAGGGGTTATTCACAGTTCCACTAAGTTATTCAGTATTGTCCACAAGTTATCCACAGGGGCAGTGGAGAAGTGGAGTGTTTCGAGGCTCTCGTTGCCTGCAACCGACGCTCTGGGATCAGGGAATAATAAACTATGTATGTTTTGATCTTGAATTGATTTTAAGGGGGAGTTTTTGGCGACCGCTCTGCTTCTGTCTACTGAGTTCAAGGTTGTGGTGAAGGCACACGTCGCCCTTGCAGGGGAAACGTGTGTGCTCTGTCCACTTGAGACGAAGGCGTGGAGCCGAGGCACCGAACTCGTTGCTTCCCGGCAACAGGTGCGGTATTGAAACCACACTGGGCGGGGTCAGGTGGCGGTCAGCCGGTACACCCTGACAACGGCAGTCATTCTGACGGCACCTCCCTCCGGCTAGTTCGGCAACCGGGGGGAGGCTCCCAGTCCTCTCAGGCTGGGGTCGCTTGTGTGCGGGATGCCCTTCCCTAATTCCCCTCGGTCATGTTTCCCAAGGTTCGGCCCAGTCGGTGGGCTGGCTATGTCGGTGGCGGCGAACATACGCCAGCCCCAGCCCCGGATGCAATGCCGCAAAACGCGCGCATCCCACAGAGCGTTTCGCCCTATGGGATGCGGTACTCTGTTACCTCACTCTGGCAGTTCGGGGCATTTCACGCCCAGACCGAACCCGACATCGAGTAGCTGCTGCCGCTCGTCCACGATGGCGACGCCGTAGTGGTAGCCTCCTGAGAGCCTCCCTGCGCCCGCCTTGGCGTCGTCGTAGTCGTCGTACTCCGCGAGGATCACATCCTCCTCGACGGCCTCCAGATATTCGTCGGCAATCGGTCGGATCGTGAACCGCTTCGGGTGCTTGTAGGTGGTCATTGTCAGTCTCCTCTGGGGTGTGGTTATTCGCTGGGTGCAATCAAAAGTTACCCCACTTGCGCTGGCCGCGCCTCCGGTCGCGCAGCCACTTCTGGGCGACTTCCTTGAGGTTTCTGTCCGTCGCCGTGACGGTGCCGCCCATGAAGTTGCCGCCGTAGCAAATCTGCTGGCGCTGCGGGAAGGCCTCGCCCTCGATCCAGACATACCCGGAATAAGTGTCCGTCGCGGCTGGCGCGCGGAAGGTGACCTCGCCGAACTCTCGGGTGCGGGTGGTGTATGACATCACTTGTCTCCTCTGGGGCGACCATCGCCCCGCCCCATGTATATAGTCACGCACCGTGGCAGGTACAAGGCGTGGTCAGAAAATCAATCCATTTTCTGACCACGGAGGCCCGGCGCTTGCATCTCGCTCGCTGATCCGTTAAAGCGGCTCACATGACAGAGAGAACAGAGAGAGAGGTGCGCCGCCGCTTTCAGGCGGCGACCGTTGAGCAGGGCCTCGACACGCCGCCGGGCTGGGACGCATCGACAATGCGACACCAGCGCGAGGTGGACACGGACCTTGCCCTGCGCGTCGCCTACATTCGCTCCGAGATGCTGGGCCGGTCGCAGCGGGACATTTCCGCCATGCTGCGCATCCGCCAGTCGCGCCTGTCCGAGTACGAGCGCGGCTTCCGGCAGTTGCCGTGGTGGTACATCCGCAGGCTGCGAGATTTCGCGCGCTGCGTGATGATGGACCACTGGCGCGACGAGTGGATTTTCAGAATGCCGACCGAGCAGGAGCGAGCGAGATATGGCTGGCGCACCGTGCGCCACGCATTTTCGGAACCGAGGAAGCAGAGACAGAGGAGAAGCTACTTTGCCGACTATCCACTGGAGGTCCCTGAGCCGGGACCAGAAAACCGCGCTGATCCTGTCGCACGGGACGCGCGAGATGCCGAGGGGTGACATCGCCGCAGCAATCGCCGCCTCCGGCGTCGAGGGCGTCTCCAAGAACGTCGTAATCGGCCACGCCCATCGCTGGATACCTCATTGGAAAATGTCGCCCCGGCAGAAAAATGATATGCTGGCGCGGAGGGCGAAGGCGATGAGCCGGGAGGCCGAGGAGAGGCCGAGGCCGAAGGCTGAGCGCCGGAACCCCGTCATCGCCAGCCGATTGGCGAGGGAGGCGCAGCGCGTGTCCACGGTGTCACAAGTGATCGAGGAGGCCGAGCCTCCGCTGATGCTGGCGCTGGAGGACCTCGAGCGCAACTCCTGCCGCTATATCTATGGCGACCCGAAGCGCAGCGACTACGGTTTCTGCGGCCACCCCAAGCGCGAGGGCAGTCCATACTGCGCCGCGCACCACCGCATCTGCCATGACGCTTGGCAACCGGGCAGGGCGGCGTGAGCCTCGACATCGACACCGAGCGCGGTCGCGAGACGCTGGAGTATGAGCGTCGAGCGGCCCGCGCTCTGGAAAGGGCGACCGGCCATAGGTATTTTGCCGGGTCGAAGGCCGGGTCTGCATGGCCGCTCGACGCGGTCGTCGCGGACCCTGTTTCCGGGGACCTTGTCGCCGTCGTCGAGCAGAAAACTCGCAGCGAGACGGTCGAGAGGATGAAGAGCGTCCACGGCGGCACTCTGATCCTGAGCGCCGACAAGGTGCGCAGCGGGATCGTCGGTGCGGACCTTCTGGGCTGCGCTTTCTGGGTGTTGGTCTATCTGCGCGACGAGCCAGATGCGCACCGCGTTGTGTTGATCGACGTTTACAACCAGCAGCGCGGCCTGCTCCCCGGCATCCGCTGGGAGCGAACGAAAACTCGGGCGACGGTCAATGGCGGCGAGGCGCACAGGCTGAATTGCTACATCCCCCTGCTGGGTGGCAGGCTGCTGCGCGATGCGGAGGACGAGAAATGACCACGACGACACCGACATGGTGGAGCATGGAGAAGTGGCGCATCAATCCCCCGATCTATCGGCTCAGGCACGGCGCGCCAGCCGAGATGATCGTCGAGAATGTCCCGCGCGAGGCCTACCAGCAGGCGCTGCAGGACGGCCTCCTCAATCCCCCCACGTTCTGGATATGGGGTGGCCACGCGCAGAACTATCTCGGCAATATCTATCACGGCAACTTTCTCAGGCTCTGGCGCGACGGGTGGATTTATCCCCGTTGACATTGTCACGGTACGGGACTACATGGGGGACATCGGAGGCGATGGTCGCCCCGGCCAGCACAGAGGAGCCTGCCCCATGAGAGACCCGAAAAACATGAACCTTAGCCTCATCAAGGCTCGCGCTCGGATGGCCTCTCGCGACGCCATCATCGGCTATCGTGTTTTCATCACCGACGACTACGACAAGGAGGGCCGGTGCCGACTGCATTTCGACTGGATGGAGAGTGCCATTCGCGAGGTCGCGGGTGAAATAGGCATCGACCTCCCAGAGGAGTTCGGCAACACGCACCCCGAGAATGCTTACGCGGTCGCGCAGAAGCTGGACGAGGTCGTCGATGCCTGCACTGCTGTAAAGGCCGTGCGGATTGCCGAGGGGAAGGTTTCGGTGAGGCAGCAGTATCTCGACGATCTGGTGCAGGCTGGAACGGAAGTGCTGGGATTTGTGTCTGCAGTGGACAGGAGCGCAGGCTCTAAGGCCTCTTGACACTGTCACGCATCGTGCCTATATGAGGATGGTCGGGGCGGCGGTCGCCCCGGCACCGAACCAGAGGAGACTGACATGACCGACACCAATCTCAAGGGCCTACCCGAGGGCGAATACGTCACCGAGATCGGCTACTCGCAGTCCTACCCGTGGAAGGTCATCAAGCGCACGGCGCATACCGTCACGGTCGTGCCGGTCCTTTATGCACGGGACCCGGAGTGGAAGCCAGAAATCATCCCCGGCGGCTTCGCGGGCCACTGCACGAACCAGAGGCAGCAGACGTGGCTCTACGCGGGGATCGACGAGAGCAGCCCCCGGACCCTGCGCTGGGGCAAGCGAGGCCTTACGCACAAGGGTGTGTGCTATGTCGAGGGTCGCGCCGACTATCATTACGACTACAATTTCTGACCGGAGGGGCATCAGCCCCTCCACCCAACCCAGAGGAGAGTGACATGCAGAACCGTGAAATCAGAGAGATCGCCAACGAGATCGTCCGCGAGTGGCCGAAGCCCTATTTCGGCGCAGTGCCGTACCTCAACGCCATGCGCGTGATCCGGTCCATCGAGGACCGCTTCTATGAGGACAGCGCGCGGTCGGTCGTCCGCTATTTCCTCGCCAACGCCTCGACGTGGCGCGGTGAAGCCGCCCGCCGCATCAAGGCCGAACTGAAACAGGCATGCGGAGACAAGTGATGGACGCCCCCGTGAAAATTGAACTCACCCTCGACGAACTCGTCGCAATCGCAAGCGTGGTGGCTCACCACGTAACTTGTAGCGGTGCATGGGCTGACGCATTCGACGGAGCCTACCTCAAGCTGGATAAGGCAGCGGTCGCATACGGCGTCAAAGGGAAGGTCAACCCCTTCCCGCCTGCCCCGCGACACGTCATCTCCAACTGGCGGGACCTCTACGGCGACCGCAACATGATCTACGCAAAGTAGGAGGCAACAATGGTCACTGCAGATTTCAGCGTCAGCAATAACGGCAGCGTCTGGATTGTCACGCCTCAGAGCGAGGCCTTCAAGACGTTCCTCGAGGAGAATGTGAGCCTCGAGGGCTGGCAGCGGATTGGCAAGGGGTTCGCAATGGACCACCGCGTCGCCGCAGGCTTTGTCGAGCAGATGGTGTCCAGCGAGGGCTTCACCGTATCGGTGTTGCTATAACCGGGCCGAGGCCCAAACCAGAGGAGAGTGAAATAACGAAAGAACAGAAAACCCAGCCGGTCAGCAAGGCGCGCTTCAAGCTGCACCTGATCGGAGCCATCTCCGGCGCAGGCGTTCCGCCGGAGATGAGCAAAGCCGGAGACGAGGTAATGTGCAGCGCGCTCGAGGCCGAACTCATCAAGCACCCGCACAAGGCCGAGGTGACGCTGGCGATCCTCGTCGCCGGTGAGTTGTACGAACACTTCACCCTCGGCAAGCCTCTCAGCGACCGCTACGAGAAGCTGGTCGCCGATGTCGAGCGGCTTCGCGCCTGACCTTCAACCAGCGGGCTGGGCAATGACGCCCAGCCCCAACCACAAGAGAAAGGACCTCCTCGATGCTGAGTGACGACGACGAGACCCTCGAATTGGCCCGTCAGGCTCGCCGTCGTGTCGAAAGCTGGTCCGAGGAGTGCGCCCTCGCGGCGCACTCCTATGGCACGTCGCCGGAGAAGGTGCGGGCGATGTCTGCCATCTTCGGCTATGGGCATATGGTATTCGAGACCCTTGATGAGGCGGTGGATTTTTGGGAGAGACATTGTTTTCGGGACTACGCCAATAACCGGGGCATGCCTTACGCCATCGCAAAGGAACTTGCGGAAGCGGCGGTGAGGAGCGCGGTCGCCGAATATCGCCTCCGCTTCCCTTTACCTCGTCACGCAGCGAGACTATATAAGAGGGGTCGGGGCGGCAGTCGCCCCGGCCCAGACCCAGAGGAGCCTGAAAATGCAGATCACCAACTCCCCCCTCGTCCTGAATTTCGTCCACAGCCTGCCGGTGCCGAAGGATGTCACTGTCGTCGTCACCGACTGCCGCGTGATCCTGTCGCGTCGCTTCGGCGAAGGCGTCCTCGGCGCGGTCGTCGCCGAGATCAGCAGCGCACCGATTGCCTCTAACGCGGGCATCGGCCATCGCTATGATGTCGAGGTCGTCAAGAACTGGTTCCGTGGCCCGAACTGGCTGAGCAGCCGGAAGGAGGGCAGCTACAACGAACGCGACTTCCTCGAGGCGTGGAAGTGCGCCTTGCGCTATGTCAGTGCCGAGAGCAATGAAGAGTGGGCCGCTCGGCAGAACCGCGAATACGCCGAAGAGACCGCCGCGAAGCGTCGCCTGATGAAGGCCGAGACGGCGCTGCTCTGCGAGGAGAACCGCGACTATCTGCACCTCGCCGAACTGCAGCGCGCCCAGATCGAGGTCGCCGACGCACAGCGCGCCGTTGCCGAGGAGGAGGCGAGGGTTTGACCCTCGCCCCGATCCGCTATACTGTATCACTGCCAACCAGAGGAGACTGAAATGGCAAACACCAAGAAAGACCCGTGGCGCTATTGGCGTCAGGAACTCGCGGGCGTCAGGCAGGAGCGCGATTGCGTCGCCGCTGCCGAGGGCCTGATCGCAGGCTACTGGCGCACCGCCGGAGCGGCCACGAAATGCGACTGGCCGCTGGCAATCCTGCCCAGCCCTGAGCATGGCGACCGCCTCCTCGCGATTTTCGGAGCAGGCATCAAGGCGACCTACATCGTCGAGGGAACGCCCGAATGGGATGAGTTCCTCGGCGGCGGGTCGTGGCTGGGCTGCTCCGCTGTCACCTACGAGGAACACCAGTCTGCCGTGCAGGGCGGTTTCTGGGCCGATGGTCGCCCCGCTCGACCGATGGACACGCTCGAGAAACGCGGTTTCAAGCGGGGCACCGGAGACGATGCCCAGACCGAAGCCGAGCGCCTCGCCAATGCGGCGGGTGATGCGGCGGCGCGCCTGAAAGAGGTGGGCTTCCCGATCCGCTCGCAGGAGGCGGCAGACGAAGCCGCCAGCATCAGGACCTTTGCCCTCGCACTCGAGAAGGAGGCGAAAAATCTCCACGAAGGCGAGAAAAAGCCTGTCCTGCAGCTTGGCCGCGAGATCGACGCTCGCTGGCGCGCCGTCACCGACGCCTGCCGCGAGGTGATCGCCGACGCCCGCCTGCAGATCGCCGACTGGATGGCGTCGCAGAAACCGAATGACCCGACCGCGCCGCCGGTCGCGGTCGGCAAGGTCGGCGAGAAGGTTGTCGTCCGCAAGACGAAGGAGGCAGTCATCACCGACTACGCGGCGCTGCTCGCAGCCGTCAGCGATCATGCTGAGGTGCGGACCGCAGTGAGCAAGGTTGCAAACGCATCAGCCCGCGCAGGCATCGCCCTGCCCGGCATGAGGATCGAAGAGAAGGAGCAGGTCGTATGAACGTCCCCGCAGTAAAGACCGCACTGGTAGCCGGTGGCAGCGTTTCTGCCATCATCCCGCACACCATCGAGGAGGTCTACCGGATCGCCCAGATGGTGCATCTGGCAGGCCTCGCGCCGAAATCGCTCACCGGAGACAAGGACGGCGACACCGCCAAGTCGGCGATTGCCACCGCCATCCTGTTCGGCGCGGAACTGGGCCTGCCTCCGATGGCGAGCCTGCGCTCCATCGCCGTCGTCAATGGTCGGCCTGCCCTGTACGCTGACGGCCTCATTTCAGTGTGCCGCCGCTCCGGTCGCGCCGCCTACATCCGCACCGGCTACGACGCCGAGCGCGAGATCGGCTGGTGCGAGGCGAAGCGCAGCGACACGGGCGAGGAGAGCCGCGTCGAGTTCTCTCTCCAGCAGGCTCGCCACGCCAAGCTGCTGGTGGACAGCGAGTACGTCCAAGACAGGTCCGGAAGGAAGGTCGCGAACAACTCGCCGTGGTTCCTCTACCGCGAGCGGATGGCGAAATGGCGCGCCACCGGCTGGTGCCTCCGCGATCTGTTCGCCGATATTCTGGGCGGCGCGATCAGCGCCGACGAACTGGAGGACACCCCGGTCGGCGAGGTGATCGAACACCAGCCGCAGCCGCAGTTGTTCACGCCGCCGCCGGAGCCGGAGCCGGAGGCAAAGCATGAGTGGCCGAAAATCGAGAACCCGGCAGACCACCCGGAAATGATGGAGCACCTGTACAGGGCCGAGGAGTTCGACGAGGTGGACTGGCTCTGGTCGCAGGCGCAGATGGACGACTGGAACGAGGATATGATGGCAGTCGCCCACGAAGCCTACCAGAGCGCCAAGGCCCGCATCCGGGAGGCGCTGAAATGACGACGCGCGCAGCAAGAGAGTTTCTCGCGATACTGGAGACGGAGGGGGTTAAAATCCTCTCCGTCACCGGCGGCGGGCCGCACATCATCGCGGAAACCGATCTAGGCAAAGTCCCGATCAGCGCGACGAAGAAACGCGACCCGCGCGCCTTCCTGAATTTTCGGACGACTGTCCGCGCTGCTGTGCGGGCTGGCGGTTTCTATGCCTCAAGGAGGGACCAGCACCAATGAGCGCCAAGCGAAAGGACAGGCCGGTCTACGCATGGATCGTGCGCGGAGGAAATCTGGTGCCGGAGATGGACTACGACGCCCGCGCGCTTGAGGGCTACAAGGAAGGCGACAGGGTGGCAATCAGCATCGGGCATTTCCGAAATCGCGCCCGGCTGCGCGCCTACTGGGCGATGATATTTGAGGTGCTTGAGGCGACCGGCGGCGCTCCGACCGCAGGGTGCATGCACAACGTCGTTAAGATGGGCGTCGGCCTCACCGAGGAGGCGCGCCTTCCGAACGGCGTCACCCTCACAGTGCCGTCATCAATTGCCATCGAAGCCCTGCCGGAGGCGGAAATGGTGCGCTATTTCGCCGAGGCTGAGCGATGGCTGGCAGAAACCTATGGCTGGACTGGCGAGGAGCACCGGCAGCACCTTGCCTCTGTGGAGGCATCCTCGAGGCCTGAGCCGACGATCCTGCCGCCCGACGAGGTGGCGGCGCTCATCCAGTACGTTCTCGACCTCGACGCGGCGATGGAGGCGTGGCACGACGAGCGCGAGAAGCAGTTCCGAAAAGAGCGCGTCCGCTCGGTGGACAACCGGATGTTCGAGAAGGCGCGCAAGGTGAACGTCGCCTACGCAGATGTCATCCGCGAGATGTCCGAGTTGGGGCGGATGACGGCAAAAATCATCTGGGTCTGGGCGATGGAGATTGCTCAAGGGAAGCGGTTGCGCTCCGATCTGACGGAGAAGGCAATGCCGAAGGTGGCGAGCGGTGAGGGCCTGAGATGAAATCGAAGAGGGCCGAGTTCCGGGCCGAGACGAAGAGGCAGGCGCACATGCGCTCCGGCGGCATCTGCGAGGCTATCGGCGAGGATTACGGCATGCCGCCCGGCGTCCGCTGCACGACCTCGCTGGCGCTGGGCGTCGAGTACGATCACAGCCGGGTCGAGGCGGCTCTGGGAGGCAGCGCCGATCTGGACAACTGCCTCGCCGTCTGTCCGTCCTGCCATCGCTATCGGACGACCGCTCGACAGCCCGCACTGGCGAAGGCGAAGCGCCTCGCCGACAAGCAGATGAAGGCCCGCGACAAGCCGAGGGAGGAGAAGCCGCGAAAGCCGCTCGTCCCGGAGAAGGTCACGGGGATCGGAATGCCGGGACTGGCCCGGCGATACAGGAGGAAAGACTGAAATGACATCAATCCCGCCCAACAAATCGCACGTCGCGCTGGCCGAACTCACGCAGCGCATCGAAGCTGCCGCGTTCCGCTTCGTCGCCTTCAAGGCGCGCCTCATCGCCGAGGACCGGGCAGACCTCGAGGACCTCAGGGGCCTCGCCGGGTTCGCCGATTGGCTCTCGGAGCAGGAAGAGCGGTCGGAGGAGGATGGCGGTTGAAATCGCCACGGTGCGTGACTATATACATGGGGCGGGGCGATGGTCGCCCCGCTTCCAGAGGAGTATGTCATGCTGAAAATGAGTGACGAGTTCTTTGTCGTCAGCCTACCGACCTAAAACAAGAAGGGTCGCGGCTACAGGCCGGTCGCCGAAATGTACCGGATGCAGAGGGAGGCCCAAGAGAAGGTCAAGGCCGCAGGGTTCCCCGTGCGGCGCAATTTCCCCTTGAGCCAAGAGAAGCAGGCGAAGGCCTTTGTCGCCGAGGTGGCGAAGGCAACCGGCATCAAGATGGAGATTTGTAAGGGTTTCAGCCTCTACCTGTGAAGAGAACCCCGACCGGGGGGGGTTGAAGGGGAACCCGGTCGGGGCTGGCAAACAGAGGTCCGCGAAGGGAGGGCGCGGACCTCGCTGGACACCGCCAGCACGGATCACCGCCTCGCGCGGCGATTATGGATTTCTGCGCTGATCGTACTGCTCCGAGAGCAGGTGTTCGATCCTCTCGAGAATGACCGTCTGGCCGCGCATCTGTTCCTCGAGGCGGGCCATGCGCTCGGAGACGAGCTGAGCAGCCTGCTTCGAGATTTCCATTTGCCGGTCAAGCGCCGCAATCTCGACCTCGTTCCGCGCCACGCGCACCGTGATGCCCGACCCCCACCAGCCGACGGCAACAGCCTGAGCAATCAGGCCGAAAATGAGGGAGATGTTGACCCTCTTGTCTAGGTGCCACGCGGCTCCGCCATCCTTTTCCATGTCCTCACCCGATGATGTAGCGGGCGCGCAGGCGACCCCAGATTGCCAGCAGAGACGCGCCGACAATCGCCAATTCATTGGCATTGGTCGTCGCAAACCCGAAAGGATTACTGAGGGGGTCGATGCCGCGCTGCGCCATCGCATTCAGAGCGGCGAGGATCGCTCCGCTGCTTCCCCAGACAGTGACAGACTTGAGCGCAGGCTTTGCCTGCGCCAGACCTCCGCCGGTCGAGGCGATCTTGCTCGCCTGCTCGATCATGGCGATCTCGGCCTCGCGCGCCTTCTGCGCCGCTTCGTGCATGCGCAGCGCCTCGGCGCGAATGCGATTGACGCGGCGACCCCAGCCCTTGCCGAAAGTCGACCACGTCTTGAGGGCCTGCAGGAAACGCTCGCGGCGCGCCATGTAGGCGACGATCAGGTCCGGGATGTTGCGCTTGGCGATCTCGCCCAGCGCCTGCGGGCCGACAACGCCGTCCACCTCCACATTGCCGAGGACCTCCTGCAGATAGCGAATGGCGCGCTTCGGCCCGGAATTGATGGCGAAATCGAACACCGCCAGATCGAGGCCAGCCGGGAGGTCGTCGCCCATCACCGGGTGCCAGTATTGCTTGACGTAGACCGTCTCAGCCTCGCTGCGCGGCATCTGGCGCAGATCGTCCTTGGTGCCGCTTGGGTTCACGTAGCGGCGATAGGTGGACAGGGTGACGCCCATGTTGGTGGCACCGCCCGGGTCCTTCGGATGATCGACGTAGCCGCCCTCCTCGCGGAGGACGAAATCGACTGCTGCTGCTCGGTTCCTGTTCACTGGCTTTTCTCCTTCTCCGTCTCTCGCTCTGCATCGCGGAGGATGGCGCGCACCCTCGCCGTGATGCGGTTTCTCGTCACCTCATGCGAGGCAACCGGGATATGCCCAGCCGGAACGACGACCCTCACCGGCGAGGGTGTCGAGCCGTAGGTGAACTTACCGCCGAACTGCCCGTCCGGGAACTTCTTGCGCATGCGGAGCGGCCAGTTGAGGAGGCCGCGATCCGACCAGAACTCCATCGCCTCGCGCGTCGAGGCTGGGACCTTCATCGGAGGTTCGCCGGGGAGGAGCGCGGTCGGGTCGATGCCGACGAGGAGGTCCGTTTCGATGCCGAACGCCTCCAGCCGCTGGGCTGCGTTCACAGCAGCCTGAGCGCCCTTGGAGTGGCCGATGAAGATGACGATTGGATCGTCGCGCTGCGGCTGCGTCAGGTGGCGCTGGATGATGTCGTCGCTGACCTTCTCCCACTGCCGGTATCGCCACATCCGCGCGTCGGCGACATAGGGCATGTCGTCGATGAGTTTTTCCAGTTCGCGGACGCCCCGGTCGATGCCGAAGAGGCCGTCGCCGAGGCCGGAAAAAAGGTGGATTTCGGTGCGCAGGACCGGGATTTTGGCGCGCTTGAACTTTCTTGCTGGCATGATCCTTTCCTCTAGACCGGGGTTGCTCCGCCACCGCCACCGCCCGACGGGCCGTAGCCGCCGTAGTCGGCCTTGTCGCGGTCGAAAATACCACCAAAGAGGCCACCGAAAAAGTCCCCGAACGGATTTCCACTTGTTCCGGTTGATGCCTCGCGATTGCCGCCGAAGAGGCCACCGAGCAGACCACCGAGGCCGAAGCCCGGCAAGCCGCCCATCATGCCGCCAGCCATTGCGCCCGGCATCGAGAAGTTGCCCAGCGCGCCGCCAATCTTGCCCGCGATGCCGGAGAATGGGTTCTCGGCCCCGGTCAGGCTGGCGAAGGGATTGACCGCCCCCAGCGCGCCGAGCGGCGTGATCTGCTTGCCCTCGCGATTGACCGCGATATTGAGGTCCGGGATGCCCCGGAAGCCGGAGTAGGTCGTCACGCCGTGCTTATTCGGCCCGTAGGCATGAGCCGCCTGCGGGAAGGGGTTCGGCGCTGGCATATTGTCCGTCGCTGGTGCCGAGGGCGTGAAGGACGGAGCCGGGGCGACTTGGAAGCCGTTCGGGCGCACGTCAGCGCCGGAGGGCGCGCTCAGCGCATCGTATGTCGGCGGGAACGGCGCGGGCTGCTCGGCCTGTAGGTTCTGGATGGTCTGGAAGCCATTCTCGACACCGGCGACCGGCGGCGCGCTCGGCGTGATCGGGTTCACCTCGAAATACGACTGAGGGACTCCGGGGACAGTCGCTCGCCAGTCGTCACCCATGATCGAGGTCCACTCGTCCATATCGCCAGCCGGCGAAGGCGTCACGCCATACCCGGCAGCGCCCGGCATGTTTCCCGGCGTCCCGTATGGAGTGCCGACCGGCTGCTGCGTCGGGGGTTGCTGCTGCTGCGTCGGGGGTTGCTGCTGCTGCGGCTGGGCGGCGTTTGCCTGCTGCGCTGCCGCTGCCCAGCTTTCAGTCGATGTCGGCAGGGTGTCGATGTAGGCCTCGGCGATCGCCATGTCCTGCCACCCGCTCGAAACAGGGGCCGGGGTGTCGGTGCCGGAGAACCAGTCGAATATGCCCGCCATCATCGGCTCACTTCTCGCGCGATCCTCCGCCGCGATCTGTCGCTCCATCTCGTCGAGATTGGCGCGGACGTTGAAGCCGCTCCAGTCACTCTGGGGATGATCGAGGGCGGTCATCTGCATGTCGGGCGGGAGGGTGCCGCCGTGCATGTCGAGGCCTGCGAAATCGGTCGCGCCGAGCGGACGTTCGCGCTCGTTCGCCGCAGCCGCAGCCCGCGCCCAGTCGCTGCCCGCCATCCTACCGCCGAATGCCTGCTGCTCCCAGCCGCGACCCGGCGCGCGGTCGATGGCAGACTGGTCGGTCAGCGTCTCGTCGGGTGTCGTGTAATCCGGGCGCGGCGTCGGCACCGGCATCGCCGGAGCGTCGATCTGCGTCCGCTCGAAGCCGAATGCGTCGAGGACACGGTCCCTTGCTCCGCTGAGCATGTCGCCGAAAACGCCGCCGGTCAGCGTGTCGTTGCCAACCGCTGCCGCCAATTGTGGTGATGTCCATGAAAACGGGGTCGCGTCCTGCTCAGTCGCAAACGGATTGGCCGGAATGCCGAGGCCGGTCGGCTCTGTCTGCGCCATCATGGTCTGCGGCTGCGCGCCGACAGGCGATGACACGGCCTCGCGGAACCATCCCGGAGCGTTGCCAATGTTGCCCGCCGAGCCGTTCCACATGCCGTAGGTGCCGTTGTTCCAGCCCTCCGGGCGACCATACCCGTCTGGCACCATTTCGACGTGAATGTGCTTGTCGCTGTCGTAGCCGATGATGGAATTGAAGCCTGCCTCGCGCGCCGCCTGCACGACCGCAGCCTTCTGCTGATCCGTCATCCCGGCGATATTGATGTCGAGCGCCATCCCCTGCATGTGGCGGCTGTTCTTCGCACCACCGGGCGGGACGAAGTCGCGGTAGGCGCTGTTGACTTGCATGCCGCCGAGAGTACCTGACATGCGCTGCGCAGCTTCGACGATGCGAGGATCAAGGTTCTTGTCCCACGCGCCACGATCCGGGTGGTCGTAGGAGATTGAGCCGCTCGCCGACGCCGGGGAAGCCTGACGCTGCGTCCCCACGTCCACGAAGTTCGCAGGCTGGAGGTAGTCGTCGAAAGGCGTCCTTGCGTCTGCTGATGCAACGTCGGGGCGCGGCGAGGGTGTCGGGGCGCTCGCAATGTCTCCGACCTCCGGCATCATGCCGGTCTGGTAGGCGACGCGAGCCTGCTCCGTGATGCCGAGCGGCTTCGCGTTGGCGAGGCCCTGCCGCGCTCCTATGCCGATCTTCTTGCTGCCGTTCCATGCGCCCCAGCCGTCTTTCGCGGCCTCGTCGAGGGCGAAGTCGATCTGGGCGAAGATCGACTTGGGGTCGGTCAATTTCATGCCAGTCTTGTTCTGGAACACGTTGCCCAGACCGCCGCCGGTATACAATTGGAACGGGCCGTAGGATTTCTCGGAGCCAGCAGCCTTCATCGCGTCGCCGACCGCGCTGGAGTTGAGGCCCTCGCTCTTGGCGACGGCGACGGCGACATCGGGATTGATGCCGCGCGCGATAGCCGCCTCGCGGATGTAGGTCTCGATCACTGCATTAGACGGGCGCGCCATCAGTATTGCTCCTCAAGCTGGCCGTAGGCCGGTGCCGCGTAGAATGGGTTCCTGAGCGGGGCCGACAGCGAGGCGTCCGGGAAAAGCTGGTTGCCGATAAGCCTGCGGCCCGTATCGGAGAAGCGGAAAGAGCCGAGGGCGTCGTCAGTCATGCCGCCGAGGACGTTGCCAGCAATTGCCCCGATACCGCCGCCAATCGGTCCCCCGATGTAGCTGCCAGCAGCGCCGCCAACGCCCGTTCCAGCAACATTGCTGCCGCTCGCCATGCGCTTGAGCATGGAGAAAGACTGCCGCAGGTTCTCGGCTGTCCCCGAGGAGTTGATCGGGTACAGGACGCCATTGCCAGCGCGGGCGAGGTTTTCCAGACCTCCGGCATTACCTCGAGCGTATTTCGTCTTGTCGCGCATGGTGCGCGTCAGCGCGGAGCGCAGAGCCTGCGGCGTGATGGTCCCGAACTGGTTTCGCTGGCCGGGGCGCACTACCGCATTCTCGATCACGCGCAGGTTCTTCCATGCCTCGCGGGCTGCGGTCCACTTCTCCGCGTCCGCTGATCCGGCATTGACGAGGGACTGCTGCATCGCCTCGTCGAGGGTTGTTGCGATCTCGTCCAGCGCATGGCTCGCGTTCGGGTTCGAGTACGTCAGGTTGCGAGCCTGCCGACGCAGTTGCGACAGCGTGTTCTGGAAATAGCGGCCATCAAGAGCGCCGACTTTCTTGCCGCGCGCAATGACCTCATTGATGACATTGTTGACCGCTCCGATGCGGTCGTTCGCCGCACTCGTCGAAGCGTACTCCAGTTGCAGGTTGCGCAGGTCCTTCACCAGATCGCGCGTCACCGGCAGGGAGTTGCGGGCGGTGAGGTCGTCGAACTGCTGCCCGATGGCCTTGGCCGCGCCCTCGAGAACGTCGGGGGACGCTGCATCTGCATTGACACCGATACGCTTCAAGACGGCGCGGGTGAAGGCGCGATCCTGCACCTCCTGAAAGTGCTGAGCAGCCTCCGGGTTGTGCATCCCCTCGCGGCGCATCAGGTCCCGGTTTCCGGTGCGCTGACCGGCTGAAACCGGAACCCCTTCCGCCTCGAGGTCGTCGGCGAACTGGAGATATTCCTTCGACCGCGCCGGTGACGGCGTGATGAGACGCTTCGCCCCCTCGATGGCGAATGGCGCGGCAAGCGCAGTCACAGCACGAGCGGCAGGCTCATAGTCGGGCGCGACCTTGCGGGCGATCTGGCCAGCCGTCTCGCTGGTGATCGCCGGGGCAACGCCATACTGCAGGGCCGCTTTCAGGCCACCGCCGCCAATCGTGGCAGCAGGGAGGAACTCGGCGATGGTTCCGGCATACTGCGCGCCGAGGCGCTCGCCCTTGTAGTCTGACGCGCCGCCAGTCTGCTGTCGCTGCGTCTCGAGCATGGCCGCAGCCGACAGCGGATTGTCGCCGCGAGCATCAAGAAAGGTGTTGTCCCAGTCGTCGGTGTCGTCGCCGGTGATCGCCGAGTAGCCCTTGCGGGCAAGCCACTCCAAGCCCTTCGCTCCCATGTCGAGGATGGTGCCGGGTGCTCCAGCGACCATCGCAGCACCTCGACCGAGGCCTGCCGTGGTGGCCATCGCATAGTCCTCCAGAGCGGAGCGGCCCTGCGGCTGGGCGGAGAGAAGTTCCTGCACAGCAGCATCGGCCCCGCTGGCTGGAGCCGACGAGGCCTGCTGGCCGCTGGATGGCAAGCCGCCAAGCAATTCCTGCACAGCGAGTTCTGCTGGGTCCATTACTCAAAGCCCTCCTTCTGGAGCCTCGCGCGGACTGCCTCTTCCGTCGTCCCGTGCTTCTGAGCCATCTCGGCAATCTTCTCCGGGGAGATGCTGCCCTTCGCCGGATGCGTCATGGCGCGACGCGAGAACAGCTTGAACAGGTCCACGTTGTCGAACTGCTGCGGGTCCTCGAGGATGAGGCTGGGGTCCACTCCGTAGACTTTCGCCAATCTGGCGAAGCGGCTGTTGGTGCGCCCCAGATTGCCAGCGCGCTCGTTGTAGATGCTCTCGCCCGAGGTGACGAACTTTGCCCTCATTTCGTCGGACAGCTTGTCGCCAGCGAGGACCCGGTTCCACATATTGCGGATCGTCTCCGGGACGCCGCCCGCGTTCTCGGCGTTCGCATATTCCGTCTCGCGGACGACCGAGGTCGGGTCGAGCATCTTCATGTAGCCGTAGACGATAGCCATGTCGCCGATGCCGCTGCGCTGCTGCGCCCCGGCCCGCATTGTCTGATAGGAACTGCGGATGGTCTGGAAACTCTTCACGGCATCGTCTTGGCGATAGTCGTCGCCCAGCGTGTTGAGGCGGTCCACGCGATCCTTGTCGCTGATCGGCATTGCCCCATTCTGGCCCAGCATGTCCTTCGGGATGAGGCCGCTGTTGACATCCGCCCAGTACTTGCCCTGCTCGCTGTGCGGGGTTGGCTTCTCGGTCGCCATCTTGAACAGCGTGGCATTGTCAACCACGCCGACCATTGCCGCGAGATCGGGCCTGCCAGCGCCGCGCTGCTCTTTCGGCGTCTCAAGCCAGCGCTTGAGGTCCAGCCTCTGCCGCTCGGTCTTGGCAGTTTCGCGACGACCGCTCAGGTACTCGACGCCTGCAGCCGGGTTGTTGCTCGCCAGCGCGCGAAACAGCGCCTGAGCGCGGTCGCCGCCCAGCATCGAGCCGAGGCCGGAGAACAGGCCAGCAGACGCCGGTGCCGGTGCCGAGGGAACCGACCCGGCACCGGCACCACCACCCGCGCCACCAGAGGAGGAGAAAGGCGCAGGCGGTTGCCCCCCGAGCGGAGCGGGGTTCATCATGTTCTGTGGAGGTGCCGGGACAGGCGGCGCAGGCATGAACGGGTTCGGTGCCGGTGCGACGCCATTGCCCATCAGCGACGGCGAGATCGGCATGCCGCTCATCGGATCAATCTGGGGTGCGAAGGGGTCTGGAAACATGGCGCTCACCTCTCAGCCTTGAATAGCAGTTTCGTCGTCGCCTCGCATCCCCTGCGACTGCATTGCTGCAGCGCCGAGGATCGCCGCCGCGACGGCAGGAAGGGCGACGCCGCGCTTGACTGCGTCCTCCAGCCTTTCAATCCAATCGGGGCCTTCCCCGATGGTTTTCATCAGGTTGAGGATGTCCTCGGCATCGACGCCGGTTTGCGCCGCCGCAGCCTCTGCAATCGCCGCCTTCTTCGCGAACTGCTTCGGGATTTCCACGCTGCTGTTGAGCGCGTCCCTTATCTGCGGGTTGAGCCTGTTCATGCGGTCGAGGAAGTCGCGGGTGAGGACGCCCTTGCCCGGCACGTAGTCGTCGCGCTCGAATGCCGAGATATAGGTGTCTGGCAGCAGTTCCGTCTCGTAGAGGTTCGCTTTGCGGTTTGCGGCGAGAGCGCGACGCATCTCTGTCCGCATCGCGCTTTCCTTTGCGACCGGCAGTTTCGGCATGTCGCCGCCGTAATTCGTGGCGACGAAGCCGGAGCCGAGGTCGTTGATGTCCGGGCGACCGTATTTCCTGCCGACCTCGGAGAGGCGGGCAACCTCGTCCGGGGACAGCGGCCCTTCCGATCCGGGGAACCACCGGCCCAGCACCGAGTTCTGCCCCGGCACCATGTTGTCGCTGCGGAAGGGGACCGTGTAGGCCTCGGCCTGCTGTATGTCTCCCAGTGCGCGCCCCATGTTTGTCGCGTCGAGCGCGTCCTTCACGTCTGCCGGGAACCCGATTTCATTGCCGAGTGGGCCGAACTCCTTGCGAACGCGAAGGTCCGGGACGCGGTTCGGGCCACTTATCTGGCCATTGAAGATGCCCTGCCCCTCGGAAACGCCAGCCTCCATTGCGCGGCGAGGACCGAGCGCCTTGGCAATCTCATGCGTCCACACATCGTCGTACCCCTCGCCCGACCAGTCGCCCATCCTCGTCCCGTGGAGCCTGTCGCCGCTGACGACATCCTCATGCGTCAGGAACACGCTCTCACCGGGGAAGCCTGCATTCTTGCGGTTCAACTCCGACCAGTCGCCCTTGAGGGTCGGGTTCTCCGCCACGTTGCCGAGGGTCTGCTTACCGGCCATCCAGTCGTCCAGTACCTCAGACACTGGGCGACCAGTCTTTTCCGCGCGAGCCTTGGCGAGGCGGAAACGGTTCTCCATGAATGTCCCGTCACTGCGCGCCGACACGCCAGTCTCGTCGCCCGCGCCCACCCAGACACCGGCCTGCGCCTGAGAGTTCGCGCGAAGCGGAGGCTTCCCGGATCGCTTGGCCTTCGACCTGTTGAAGCGGTTTTTCAGGTCAGCGAAGATGCCCTTGGCGTCGGCGTACTCTGCCTCGGTCGGCATCTCCGAGAACACGCGACGGTAGCCGCTCATTGCCTCGAAGGGGACGACGCCGCTGTCGTAGGCGTCGCGCGCCTTGAACACGACATCACTGCTTTTCGGGTTGTCCGTGAAGAACCGCGCCGCATCCGGGTACTGGGCGACGATCTCGTCGCGGAACGCCTTGGACACCGTTGCGCCGGTATTCAGGAACGCGGGGTCCCCCGAGGCCTGACCGAGACGGCGGAAGGCGTGGAGATCGACCGCCACGTCCTCCGGGTTTCCCATGAGCGCGCCCTTGAAGGAGCGCGGCTTCTGGTAGCTGTCGGGCGGGATCGGGATACCCAGATCGCGCTCCCGCAGCATGGCGTTCGCCGTGCCGATATGGTGGTAGCTGTTCTTGTGACCAGCCCCCTTCGGCAGCATCTGGCCGAGCGTCTTGTTGTCGGCCTGAGAATTGGTCGCGAGGAGGTGTTCCTTGAAGTTTCTCAGCGAGCCGGGGACATCGGCCTCGTCCCTGTAGAGACGCTGCATGGCGGCAGCGGTGAAGCCCTGCGCCTCGACGTTTGCACCCGAGGACGACGCCGCCTCAAACAGCATCTTCTCGTCCAGCATGCGCTGCGCCAGAACAGGGTCGCCATTGGCCACTTTCAGGGCGATCTGGTAGGCCTGCTCGGTGTTGTACCAGTCGGCCCCCTTGAAGTCCGTAACGCCTCGATAGAGGTCATCGTCCAGCCCCTTGATCGCCGCGACGCTGGACTTGAGGCGGTCCTTGAGCGCCTGCATACGCGCCGTCGATTTCTTCGGCTGGTAGATCGGCTGCGCGCCGCCGCTGCGGTCTGGAGGCAGGCCGTTCCACTCCGGCCTCGAATGCGGCTCGGCATAGAGTTCCTCGTCCGGGAGGACGGGTTCCCTCGGGGCGCGCTCCGGCACAAAGTCCTCCGAGAGGGAAGCATACCCGGCGGTGTCACCCTTCGAGGCGAGGAACCGCTCCTCTGGAGTTCCCACGATGAGGTCGCGCTCCGCGCCGTGCTGCGCCTCGCGGGCATCCATCACGCGGGTGATGTACTGCTTCCTCGACGGAGTGCCGCGATCCACGAATTTCGATGTCGATTTCCGGGAATTGTCCCAGATGTATTGCAGATCGCCGCCATCCGGGTTGCGCGGGCGACCGCTCAAATCGCTCTTGATTACCGCCCCGACAGCGTCGGAGTTCGCCTCTCCGACCCTGTTGGTGTAGTCGTCGAAAAGCAGCCTTCTCCGCTCATTGGCCCAGTCTGGCGCGACCGCCTGTCCTGTGAGCACATTCTCGACGGCGCGCTTCGTGTATGGAGAAGCCTGAGCAATCAGTTCCGCATTATTGTTCACCCAGTCTGGATTGCCGGAAGTCACTCTCGCCACGACGTCGAGAACGTCTCTTGAGTTGCGGGTTGCAGAGAGGTCGTCGAGAAGGATTTTTGCGGCCTCGATCTTTTTATCATCGAAGCCGTCAGCCTTCATCTGCTGGATCAGCATAGACCGCGCGCTGCGCACCTTGTCCATTTCTGCCTTGTTGACGAAGCCTCCGACGAAAGTCCCCTGCGGCGCTCCAGTGAACTTGGCTGCGGCATGGTTCAACTCATGGCCGAGGACCATCTTCAACTCATCCCCGGAATAGGCCGGATTGAGGCGAAGCCTGTTCAGACTGTCGTCGAAACTCCCCATCGTGCTGTCGGGGAGGCCGGGATCATAGGCGAAGTCGATGTTCCGCAGTTCCGGGATCGCCTTGTAGGCCTCGTCATGCTCGAGCACCGACCACAGGGGGACGCCCTCACCGCTGCCGTAGGCAGAAGTGCTTCTGCCATATGCGTCCGCGACGCTCTCAGCCTCTTTCGCTTGCCTCTTGAGGGCGGCGCGGAAGTCCACCAGTTCGCTGGCTGGCCTGCCAAACTGGTCGGTTTCCTTTGCTCCCGGAAAGCGGAACGGCATCTCGTACTGATCGCCGAAGTCCATCTCCCTGTATGGGCGGTCGTTGTAGATATCGACGAAGGAAGTGCTCTCGTCCTTCAACTTCTTCCAGCGGGCGATGGCCTCACTACGGCGAGCGCTCCTTTCCTTTGGCGTGAGGAGCCTCATGTCGGCGTCCGACACCCCCTGCATCCAGTGACCCGTCACGTCCGGGTAGAGGCCAGTCTCCTCGGCGATGTTTTTCGCGATCTCGGTGGCTCTCTGGGTGCGGCGGTCGCCGATGAAATCCTCCGGCGTCAGACCGGCGTCCTGCATCATGCGCTTCGCGCGGAACAGCGCCTTGTCCGTGTCGTCGAGGTGCGCAGGGATGTCGTCGGCGACCCTCGCGACATCGGTCACCGCGTCGGCCATGTTGTCGGCGTGGCGCATGTCGGCAACCCTGCCAGCCATCCTCGCCGCATCAATCGCGTCATCGACGTTCTTTACCCTGTGCGCGGGCAGGCCCCAGAGGATGGCGAGCGCTGGCCACTCCCCCGGCAGATAGGTGTCCAGCGCCTCGAAGCCGACATCGAGGGTGCCGCCCAGCATATTCAGAGCGCCGACGGCGTCCTGCGCGTCGGGGAGCGGAACCGGGCCGAGGCTGGACCTTTCCCTTGGCTCAGTGATCTGGTCCCAGCCATGAGAGAACTGCTGCGGCCCGAGGATGTAACCGGCACCGGGTGTCCAGTAGGGCGCAGTGCGAGCAGCCGCCTCCGTCAACTCTCCGACCACCTCGCCGGAGCCTTTGTTGATGAGGCCCGTCATCTCGAGGGCTTCCAACGGGGTTGGTATCATCTCCCGCAACCTCTGGATGCGCGACTTTTTCGGCGTCGTCGCCGGTTCCTCCATGTAGGATGCGGGATCGACTTCCCAGATTTCGCGAGGATCAGCCATAGGAATTAACTCCTAACGGAGGGACTTGATGCGCTTCGTCAGGCCGAGGCGCGCGTCGCGGTTTTTGTCAAGCGCCTCGCGCAGTGCGTCGCGCCTGTTCGGGCTGATGTCGCCGCCCATCATCTTGCGCAACTCGCCCGTCCGGTCGATGCGGGCCTGACGGCGATCCACCAGCTTGTTGAGCATCTGCTGCCGGGGGTTCGGCGGAGCGGGAGGCCTCGGACCCTGCGCGACGGTCGGCGGGATGCCTTGCTGCCCGGTCGTGTTGAACTGCGGGGGACGGTACAAGCCCTGCAGTTGCTGCATCATCTGCGCCGGGTCGCCGCCGAAGCCGCGCCCAAGCTGCTGAGCCAGCATCTGCAGGCTGTTGCCCATCATACCGGGCATGGTCATCTGCTGGAATTGCGCGGGAGCCTGCGGCATCTGCGGAGCGCCGGGCTGCGCCGGGCCATTGGCGACCTGAGGCATCATCTGCGGGTTGAAGTTCTGGCCGACCGGCGTCGGCCCCGGAGCGGGTTGTCCGGGGATGCGCCCTGAGGCGAAGCCGGGTTGCTGATAGCCGCCACCGGCTGGGCCATTCGCGACCGCGCTCGAGGCGAAACCGGGCTGCTTGTACTGCATCGCTTATCCTCCAAACATCGAGCCGATGAGGCCCAGCCACTGCGCCGCACCGGGGTTTGAGCCGCTCTCGCTGCTCGACGAGGAGCCGCCCCTCGAGCGCGAGAACATTTCGCTGAGAGCGCGCACCATGCTGTCCGTGTTGCCGCGCTCCGTCTGGTTTCCGGTCGAGCGAACGGTGCCGCTCTGGCCCATGCCTGCCATCGGATTGATCGCGCCCTGATAGAGGCCCTGCATCTCCCACGGGCTGCGCTGGTAGTCCTCGAAAATGCGCGCCTGATCCTGCATGAAGCGGTTCTGGAGGTCCTCGTACATGCCGCCGATGCCCATTTGCGTCTGGCCCGGCATGAGCGCCATGTTGTAGCCGCCCGCCATGTTGTTGCCGAGGGACTGCAACTGGCCGAGGCCCATCTGCTGGCGCTGCAGTTCCGCATTCAGGCGATTACCCGACAGGGCGTCGGCGACCGCCCTCTGGTGCGATGCGCCGCCGTAGCGACCGCTCGCCGCCTTCTGCATGTCGATGCGCTCGCCGATGTCGCGCTGAGAGCGCGCCAGCGACTGCTGGAAGGCAGGGTCATTGCTGAAATCGCCCAGCGCCATCGGCAGCATCGCATTCATGGCGGTGCCGTAGGCGGTCAGTGGCTGCTGCATCTGCTGGGCAAAGCCATTGCTGACATCGCCCATCATGCCCATGCCCTGCTGCGTCTGCTGTGCGAAGGGCGACACCATCGACATGGTGTTGACGCCGCCACCGACGCCAGCATTGAACAGCGCCGCCGCGTTCTGCGCGCCGCTCATCAGGTACTGCTGCATCGGCCCCCACGGGCCGGTGTTGTAGGTCTGCGTCTGGTTGTTGCGGATGCGGTTCCGCGTGTCCGTATTGGACGCGGTCTGCCCAGCCGACGTGGTGTTCTGGTTCGCCCAGTTCGAGCCGCTGCTCTCCGTGTTGCTGGTCGGCCCCATGCCGAAACCGAAAGGAAGTTCCATGAGCCTTACCCCGTCGAGAATTGCAGCGCCGCTGCGAAGGTGATCTGGTTGGCCGACGAACTCTTGACCTTGAGCAGATGCGTTCCGGGGAGAATAACACCCTCGGGTTGCCACAGGTAGGGGTCATCGCCGACCGCGCCGCTCTTGGCGTCCACCAGCACGAAATCAGTCGTGCCGTCATTGATGGCGACGAATGCGTCGGCAGTGCCGTGCCATGTGATCGAGACGGTCAGGAGCCATGTGCGCCCCTTCACGCTCGCCGCGCCGCCGAGCGGGTATATCTGGTGGTAGGCGGTGTCGCCCGGCTTGATGAGGGCGAGGACCGGCTGGCCGAAGCGGAGCGGTGAGTTGCCGGAAAGGTCGGGCATCAGGCACCCCCTCCCGCCGGGATCGCGTCCACTTGCAGGCCCATGATCTGCTCCGTGTAGGTCGTCGGGTCATCGGCCTGCGCGAAGTGGAAGCGGAACCACAGACCGCGCCGGTTGATCCGGTGCCAGCCGATTGAAACCTCGTCCACCTCGTCCTGCGCGGCGTCGGGCGTCAGCGTCTCATACGGGCTGCTGACCATGCTGCCGTCCCAGCGGTTCTTGTAGATTTCCACCTTGGTCAGCTTGGTGTTGCCGCCGAACTGGCCGACGAGGCGCAGGCGGCGCAGCATCACGGGCGCGCCGGGGTGCCATTCCATGACGAATGACCACGGGCTGGTGCCCTGAAACACGCCGACGTTGGCCTCGGTGTCGCCGTTGCTGTAGTAGATGTAGCTGCTGACCGGGTAGTCGTCGCGCTCCCCGCGCACCGAGCGCCAGCCACCGGCGGCGAGGACGCCCAGCGGGCTGACCACCCAGCGCCGATAGACCGGCGAATAGGCGAGTGCGGCGACCGAGGGGTTTTCGTCCACCCCCGCGCCGCTGTAGTAGCGCGGGTCTGCCGTCCAGATGACGAGGCCCAGACTGTCGTCCCACCAGCCGCCGACCCAGTCGTAGACCTGTGAGGAGGGGTCCTCGATCTGCACCCACTCCGCGCCGCCGTTGTTGCTGTCGTATGTCGCGTCGTTCCCGGTCCACGCGACGAAATTTTTCTGGACGAAGTAGTTCTGCAGGGCGAAGGCGGCGGCGACCAGCTTTCGCGTGAAGGTTCTGTCCACCTTGTCGCGACCGACCGGCGTCGCCTGCAGCCCCTCGCGGAAGCCGCTCCGGCTCAGGAAGAAGAAGGTGTTCTCGGCCTGCACCATGCTGTAGGCCGCTGCGACGCCGACGCTTTCATTCGCGACATCGCGGCGGAACACGTCCTCGTCGCCGGTGAAGCGAAACAACTGCAGATTGTCGCGGGTGCCGACGATAACGCCCTGCAGGGATGACACCAGACCACGGACGCCGCCGCTGTCCGGGATGTCCTGCTTGTCGGCACCCTCGAAGCCGGGTTCCCATTGCAGGGGGTTCTCGACGCCGCACCAGTAGACGCTGGTGTCGTCGGCGAAGAACACGAAGCTGCCCCAGACGGTCACATATTTCGGGGTCAGGGAGGCAGGGCCTGAGTAGCCGCTGTAGCTGGTGAGGTCCTCGAAATTGGTGCTGGTCCCCAACTTGAATATCTGCGCCTCGTCGGAGCCGTTCACGGCGAACACATAGTCGCCGAACTTGGCGAACTGCCACCTGTTGCCGGGAAGCGTCCCGTAACCGCCTCCGACCGTCCTCGTCACATCGTCCGCGAGGCTGTCGCCCCAGCCTGTGGCGCGCTTCCACAGCTTCGACTGACCGCCGACAAAGGCGGTCCAGATCGCATTGAGGCCGCTGCCGCGAACGCAGATGCCGCCGCTGAAAAGGTCGGTGTTTGGAGTGTTGAGCGCCGTGTCGCCCCAGCGCGCGGGCTGCTTGTCGAGGAACACGCCGTTGTGAAGGCCCTCACCCTGCGGGATGAGGCCCGACAGGGAGACAAGCCTCGTCACCGGGCGCGGCGCGTCTGGCAGATACTCCGGTATCGGGATCAGCGGCGGCTCAGCGGGCATCTCACAGCGCTCTCACGATGAAATCGACGGCGATGTTCTTCATGCGCGTCTCGTTGCCACCATTCGCATTGACGGTAATGGTGTGCGTGTGTGCGCCTGCTGCGTCCGTCCCCTTGCTGACAACGGAGCCAACTGCGTTTGCGGTCAGCGGCAGGCCGGTACCGATGGCGGTGCCGTTTCTGGCGTTAAAGGTGTGCGAGTGATTACCGGCAGACGCGGATGATGCCGTGTGGTTGTGCGAGGCAAGTTCGTCGGCTTGCTTGGTGCCGAGGTTGTCGCCGGTCGTTCCATCCCCGCGATCCGTGCGCGAGGCGGCATCAGGATCGACGCCCGCACTGCGGTCCAGACCGCGCAGGACGTAGCCTCTCGCGTCCATGACGTTGAAGGTCGTGCTGCCGTCTCCAGCGCCGAAGCGCGTCCCCCACAGGGCGAACAGGGCGGAGTAGGTCGCCCGCGATACGGCCTGCCCATTCAAAAGCAGATGCCGGGATGGGACCGCATCACCCACCCAATGGAGGATCGTACCAATCGGGCAGACAATGTCGGCGAGAAGGTTTGCGATGTCCGTCGCCGTCATTTCCTCGCCAGCGCCAGCGCCTGCTGATTTGCGACCGAGGACAAGGGCGGTGTCAGTGAAGGCGACATCCGCCGCCACCGGAGCGAGGAAGGTCTTGACGCTCGCCGCGTCGAGTTCCTCGACCGCTCCGGCACCGGAGGTCTTGCCAAGGATCGACGCCGCACTGACGGTCAGGTCGTGATCGTCGTTCCAGTTGCTGGGCTGGAGGAGGCTGTTGTCGCCGCCATCGGCGAGAGCAGACTGGAACTTATGCTTGATGCTGGGGGCGGTCATGTCAGAACCTCGCTGGTGTCAGCCTGCGCGGCAGGGAGTGACGATTGGACTGGACCCGCAGTTCTGAGAGGCGGCGCTCGACGACCGCAGCATGCGGCGCGGCGCGCTCCGGGTCCTGATGAAGGTTGAAAATGAGATCGAATGCGGCCATCGCCCGTATCAGCGAGTAGCCCTCTTCCATCCAAGGATTGCCAGTCTCGCCATCGCTGGCCGGAGCGGCCACCTGAAACAGGCCGTGCAGGCGGATCGTGTAGACCGCATCCGGCATCGGGTAGAGGCCGATCTGCTCGCCGAGGAGCGCGTAGCAGGATGGCCGGGTGCGGCTGGGCGTCCCGCCGGTGTCGGCCTCGATCTCCCCGGCGCTGATGCGCTCGAGGCACCAGTTGTGGTCGGTGTCGATCACGAATGCCTCGTCGAGGCGGATGATTTTCGGGATGCTGGTGTCGTGCGATGCCGGATACCAGACCTGACCCGCGACGGTGACGAACGTCTCCTCCCGGCTGCGCGAGAACCAGTAGCCCCGGTGCTGCGTCTCGGCGATGGCGCGATTGATGGCGGCGGCGATCTCCGTCGTCTTGCCGCCATCTCCTATGATCTCCACAAGGTCCGCCTTCATGGCCCCCAGCGTCGTCATGTCCTCGCCTCCTTGGAACAGGTGCGCTCGTGGAAGGCGCGCCCCTTGCCGATATAGACGCCACAGTGTCGGCAGATGCCCTTCGCGCTGCGGGTGCCGGTGAACACGACCGCGTCGTCGCCAGCCTGCACGACAGGCCGGGGGCGCTCACCCCCAGCCTGCTGCCGCCGAAGCCGATTGATCTGCCGACGCCGCATCATTCCGCCGCCTCCTGCGCCTGAGGCAGCGCGGCACGGTTTTTCAGGACCGCATAGGTGCGGCCACGCGCATTGTCGAAGAGCGTCACCTCGCAATCGCCGAGGAGGTCGCGGATGCGCTCGACCGTCGCCGCGCCGTCCTTGTCGTCGGCATCATCGACGACGATGACCCTCGCCTTTTTCAGCACATCCGGCAGCGCATCGACGATGCGGGCGCGCATGCCGAACTCGTCGCGGCGCGGGCCATCGACGAGGACCAGATCGAACGTCATGTCCTCGATCTCCTTCGGCCAGTCGTACCACATGCCGAAGGGGTGCTTGACGATGGGCGCATACTGGACGCTCTGCGGGTAGCCGGTCGCCTTGCTGAGCATGCGCTCCAGCTTCGCGCCCCAGATCGGCTCACCCTCCAGCGAGACGATGTCGCCTCCGGTCGCCGCGAGGAACGCCGCCGTCGAGAGGCCGGAGCCAGTCTCGAGGACATTGCACTTCGGACCCAGTTCGCGCGTCAGTGTCCACAAGTGGAAGAGCGAGGTCGGGTCGATGGAAAACGGCTCATTGTCGAACGCCTTCGACATGGCGTCGAAATCGGCGAGGCGAGGCTTGTCGGCACCCGGATACATGATGCGCCGGAACGCGCCGACCGCGATGTCCTCCAGTTCGCCGCTGCGCTCCAGCCAGTGGCGCTGCAGGGTCCCGGACCACGTCTGCGACCCGGTGTGGCCGAAGCGCAGATTGGGGCGAACGAAGATCGGGAACCCGGCCTCGCGGGCGTCATGGCAGAACTGGTAGTCGCCGGAGCGGCGCTGGCCGTCGCTGATGCCGCGATAAAACATCTCGCGCATTGCCAGCATGCCCATGTTCGCCTTGGCTGTCCAT